>Ga0233431_1001614_pt1 | contig 37615 bp, 42 predicted proteins | sample SI_118_April2016_FD_179867 | JGI IMG/M metagenome (GOLD analysis project Ga0233431, IMG submission 179867) | Seawater microbial communities from Saanich Inlet, British Columbia, Canada - SI_118_April2016_200_MG | ecosystem: Environmental > Aquatic > Marine > Inlet | place: Canada: British... | reverse complement strand
GACCATCCCCTTCGTCGCAGCGATTTGCTCAGCGAGTTGAGGCGCAATGCACGTCCCCATGGCTCCAGTATCTACGGCAAACCAATGTGGCCCCGTCCCATTCACCATCGTTTCAACAGTGATAAGCGGCTTCTTCTTGCTTGCGATCACAAAGGGGACACCTTCGATGGGAGTGTCGGTGCTGGGCTCGAAGACAACGTGTGATTGAGCAAAGTCAGCAGTTAGTCGACCGTGACACAAAACGTCATAGCCGAGGTTGCCTCTGTGGTAACCACCACAAAGCTGTCTTGGGAAGGTTGACACGCCCATAGTCTCTAGAGCCACCTCGATCCCGCCTGCAGTCACAGATTGAATGTTGGCAATGTCGATCGAGATAGATCCTCCAACACCTCGTCGCTCTTCTGTGTCACTGATTTCGAGCCCAAGTTCTTCTGCCAACTCAGGCAGGATGACCGTCAGACCAGCTCCAGTATCTATGGACATGGAGTATGGACCTTGTCCATTGATATGTATGGGAATCGACAACATCCAATTCGATGGGGTTGGTGTGCATGGCTGATCCGGCATGGGTTCAGGGTTTGTCGTTTGCTGCGGCATTTCATCTCCTTTGATTGGAGAGCACGCCACCGCGCAGGTCAATCTGTCACTGACCCTTAGGATGCGATAGACTACTTCAGTGGAGTGCTCCGGCCTTCGGACTACTCTTCAGGGCCCCTGCTCGTTTGCCCGACGGGGGCCCCATTCTTTTTCGTCTCTCCTCAGCAGAGAGAATCTAAACTTCGTCTTCCCGTTCTCCTACGAGTTCATGCAGCTGTGCCTTCAGCGACGCGATTTGCGCTGTTGTTTCTTCTACGCGCGCAAACAGACCTTCATTGGCTCGAATGCCCTCATGAATCATAAATGTGGCAGCGCCTGAGCGACTCTCACATATCCCTGCTTCAACAAGTGCGTCTAGCTTGGCAAGCATCTCTTCATTAACGCGCAACATGACGCCATGGATCCGTCCGTCAAGGGCATGTTCAATAGCGGCTCGAACGGCCTCTCCTGACGCACACAGAATCTGCTCAGCTGTTGCATCGCAGTCGTCTCCCAATTCAGCTTGTACGACAACGACTCTTGGCTTTTTGCTCGGCTTGTTGGTCATCCCAACGACCTCCGTGTAATTCGATTACATAGCATGTTACTATCACGCTATCATCTGATCAAGATAGCACTGTTGCTTCAGTTTTCGAGGTGGGAGGCTATGGCTGGATCTTGCGAAGGTGCCTAATGGGCTGGGAGAGAGCGATTACTGTTCTCCGAGCCACCGGTTCACAAACACGTTGAGAAGTGGGACAAACTCTGCAGTGGCCTTTCGATTGCCCGCAGGAGTCGGATGGCTATCGCCATCAGGATAGGCAGCGAGATTGCTGTCAACTGTTTGGATATGTTGAACGTCGCCGTCCCACCACCGATGGTGGTTGCCTGTCTCCTGTCCGCTATCGTTGGTGGAAGCATTCCCGCCATTGGAGGTCAACACATTGTAGAAATCAAAGACAGCTACATTGGCATACGGGTGATCGACCAACCAATCATGCACGAGCCAATTGTTGAATGCGCGCGCATTCTCTGGATCCTCCCAGCACTCGCCTTGTGTGACGGGTGGAGCAGTAATTGCGACAAAAAGCTTGTCCAATCGCATGGCGAACTGATCAAGTAGCCCGACGTAAATCGCCTTCGCGCTTCCGACAGTCAACTCACGACTGGGGGACACCGCGTCGTCAGGTCGTCCAGATAGGTTTGAATTGGGGTAGCAGGACTTGAACAACACTATGTCATTCTCGCTAGCAGGTTGAGGGTCACTCGGTCGAGTGTACTCGCTGTGCTGGCCGTACTCGTTCAGCAGCGCTTGAAATACCGGCCCGTCTTCATCAACGTCAAACCAGTTATCCCAGTGAAGAATGTCTGTGCAATCTCCGATGGCTCCCCAGCAGTTTTCGCAGTCATCGCACACAGGCCCCCAGCCATAATTGGTATCGCTCACGAAGTAGCCATTATCGCGAAGGGCGATTCCCAAGCTGCCATGATTGTCAGCTAGCCAGTTCTCACCAACCGAATGGTGAATGAAGATGAGCTTCAAAGACACGCTTGGAGGAGACGGATCGTCGGCTGCAACAGGAAACACTCCGATAGTCATGAGGCCAATACATAGGGCAAGGCGCGCAACCAGCGAGACACGATTCATCGAACCTCCCGTACACCCAGACTTTGAGCCAGGCAATGTTCACACCAGTCTAGCAGAACGACGTAGTTGTCCCAATTTGCCCAACAATCGAATCAAGTTCGCAGACACTAGAACAAGACTGAACCACGAAGGCATGAAGGCCATGAAGGAGCGCTTGGAGAGATTCGTGCTTCCCCTCCATTCCCTTCATGTCCTTCATGGTAGAGAAGGTTGCGAGGCGTCGACACACAGGCCGATAGAACTGAGCCTAGTCTACAAACGGCTGATCGATGGCTGGACTCGGCTGTGTGAAATAGTGAGGGCCGTCCTCTGCCATGTACATGCAGTCCTCAAGACGGATGCCAAACTCGCCATAGATGACAATCATCGGTTCGTTGGAGAAGCACATGCCTGCGGCAAGCGGCCTCGTGTTGCCCGTGACCACGTTGTAGTGCTCGTGAATATCCAGTCCAATGCCATGCCCCGTCCGATGGGGCAGACCGGGAACCTTGTAGCCAGGGCCGAATCCGGCATCGACAATGACCTTGCGCGCTGCCGCATCAATCGCTTCCATGGGCACGCCAATTTGGGCGGCCTTGAATGCTGCTTCCTGAGCACGTTGTTCCAGCATCCAGATTTCACGTTGTCGATCTGTCGGCTCACCAAAGATGATTGTTCGGCTGATGTCAGACCAATAGCCTTCAACTGTGCATCCGCCATCCATGAGCACAACGTCGCCCTTCTGCAGGAAGGTCATCTTCTTGCTGCCATGCGGGAATGCTGTAGATGCACCGAATTGCACGCCAATGTGCCCCTTGACGCCCATCGCTTTGTGTGCGGCAACGCTGAGCTCGAAGAACTCAGCCTGAGACATCCCTTCATGCAGACGCGCAATGCAAGCCTTGAACGCTTCGCTGGTAATCACCATCGCCCGTTGCATGAGCGCGATCTCTGCAGGCGTTTTAATGCCTCGACAGGCAATTGCCACTGGATCAGCGCTGAGAATGCTGGCATTGGGCACGGCTTGTCGAACGCCATCGAACACGAAGAATCGAGTCGTTTCCTCGAAACCTATCCGGCCATCTGCAATGCCATTGTCATGAAGGATCTCTGCAACCTGGGCAAACGGACTCTCATGTTCTTCCCAAACGCGAACGTCGTTTCCGTGAACAACCATCTCTCGAAGACGGTCTTCCTCAAATGCCGGACAGATATAGGCGATCTCGCCCTGAGCTGGCAAAACGGCAGCCATCATCCTCTCGCTACGTCCCCAGAGAATGCCAGTGAAATAGCGCATGGTTGTTCCTGCTTCAAGAAAGATGGCATCGAGTCCATTTTCAGCCATCAAACCTCGAGCCTTCTCGATCCGAGCTTCACGCTCTTCAAGGGTTATCGGGGTGATGCCATCGAGCATCGGTTTCAGCTCTGCAAATTCGTCTGCCTTCATTCGCTCACGCCTCCCGTTTCGAATAATCCACGTCGCGGAAAGCATACACGTCCGCCTGGATAATGACAGCTACTGAGGTCAGCTCAGGCGCCTTTTTGCGATTGAAGCATGCATGCAAAAAAACCATGAGGGCGGGAAAGAAGCGACCGGGATCACAAGAAGCATGATCCCGGTTCCGGCATTCATTAGCACCCCTCAGACGGCGACTAGAGATGTCGCTGCACAGGCACTCGGGCTTCGGCGAAGTTTAGATTGATCTCGTGCGGTACCCGCCCAAAACAGACACCTAGTCGCTCGTGGTAGCTGACCAGATCCAAATCCACATGTCGCTGCTTGATCGCATCCACAGTCTTCATGTAGTGAATCGTCCCGCCTGTAACATCGGCAACGGTTACGCTTTCGAGCCCTTGGACAAGTAGTTCTACAGCAGCGGCACCCGCTTCGATACCGAAATTGACATCGAATGCTGAGGTCTGTCCACAGCGGACGAGGTGACCAGGGGTGATCGTCCGGATTTCGGGGCTTTCGTACAATCCCTCGATAAACATCCCGACATCCTTCATCGTTTGTCGAACTCCGGCATCGTCGACAAGGCGTCTTTTCAGTTCATTGCGCACGTACTTGCCAGCTCCCGCCAATCGTTTGTGCCCAAAAGCATCAGCACTTGCGGTTTCATCGTAAATCCCCGCTCCGCTTGCGTCGCGCAATCCTTCAGCGACGACGATCAAGTAGGTTCCCGCATGCACATCGCTGCGGCGAATGCGATCGAAGTATCGTTTCTTCATGTGCTCGTAGATGATGTCAAAGTCTGCAGCGATTTCAGGAATAAGGATGGCATCGGCTTCGGCAGCGATACCTCCGCGAAAGGCAGTATGTCCGGCATAGCGACCAAAGACCTCCATCACGATCGTACGGTTGTGCGTTTGTCCTGTGGTCTTCAAATCGCGGGCATAGGTCGCAATCCGACTGATCGTTGAATCCGCGCCAACAGAGTAGGTCTGCAGATCGAGATCCATTGTCTTGGGTGCATGGACACACCGGATTCCTTGTTCAGCCAAGTCAAGAACGACGCTTCCCGTATCGTCTCCACCGCTAATCACGAGTGCGTCGATTCCATGTTTCGCGAGTCCAGCACGAATTCGGTTGTACTTGTCTGCGTCGTCGATTTTCGTCAGCTTGACGCGCGAGTGTCCGGCATCCGATCCGGCAATCGTTGCTTCGACGTAGGTAAGCCGCTCCGGTGTCAGTTCAACCAGTTCGTCATACTCAATCAGGTTGTACAACCCTGCATATCCGTGCGGAATTACAAACGACTGGATGCCGTGATGAGTTCCAGCAAGAGCCGCTCCCTTAATGATTGCGTTGAGTCCTCCACAATCACCTCCGCTAGTAATAATCCCGATTCTCTTGATTCCGTTGGCCATCCTTGCTCCTCTCCCAATGATGTATGGCTGGGAATACGAACGTCATCCCCTCCCGTGACCAATCCCTTGGCAACATACCATATTCACTCATCCGCGTGTCGCGTGCATGGCTTGTGCAAATCTTCTGCTGCATCGAGTGCCGGGATTGCATAACAAGCAAAGCGCCAGTCAATCAACAGCAAGACATCGTCTGTCTTCTCTCTTGAGATCTGGTTTCCCATTGCCTACTCTGATGTCACCCTAAGGAGGCATTCTTGCCACTCACAGATACGCAGAAGAAAGACTTCATGACTTGGCTCAAGGATCACGATGTACCGCCTACATGCCCGACATGCGGAATGACCGGTGAATGGAATCTCTACGACGGTATTCTCGGAGCCCTGGATCTCGACATTGAGGAGCAGAAGGCCAAAGCGTCTTCTATGGGCTTCCTGGTTCTTAGCTGCAAGCACTGCATGCATTCCCGATTCTTTGCTGCTGGTCCGATCATTGGCGTCAATGGCGGATAGCAGGGGGTTGCGTTACTGAACTGAGGAAACAGCCCTTTGTCCGACACGTACCCTGCACAACACGCCTATCGCCGGAAGATTGTCTTGCGCGACGTGAACGCCCAGGACGTTGGATTCGAGGACGCAGAAGCCAAGGCTTCGATCCACAACGTATCGTTGTCGGGCATACTGATGAGGATGACGCCTCCGTATCTGCCAACTTGATACCCATAGATCGTGCCGTCGGCGCGGACATCCGAAAACGCCCGATTCAGTACACCGCTGCTGGTTGGCGTGAATTCGTACAACCCGCTACTTAGGTTAGGAATAGATGTTCCAACAGAGAAGACGGCTTCAGTTGGATGGGTGTTCGAGTAGACCAAGGCCAAGTGAGGATCTTCGGGATAGGTGTTGCTGATGCCTGCCAGAAACCACGCGCCTTGGGCGGTGTCGGGTACGTCCTGAAAGACAGCACCGCAACGATTTGGATCTTCGCGTCCGCCATCCCTCTCAACAAGGTCCAATAGCGCGTTGCGAAGCGAGCTGTCGGCGTAGTAGTCAAACGGGCAGACCGCTGTAACCACTCTCGAGTTGCCCCACCGCGATGGATTCGCGACGTTCCGTGCTGGCCTTCGGCTATCGTAGACGCCGAGATCCAAGGCGTACTGACCGCGTCTTCCGCCTGTTGTTCCCAATTCCTGTCCCGAGAAGACCTCGATAGACGTGTTCTTTCTCCACAGTCGATAGGTCTCTCCTCCTGTGGAGTATTCGTTGGTGAGATCCCATCCATCGAACGAGGTTGTATCTCCAAAGATTCCCGGATCAAGCGTACTCACATGCATAAAGACGACAGTCACGCCGTCGCACGGAGTCAGCTCTAGATTGAAGTCCGTAAATCCAGCCTTCACATGCTGACTGGCAGACACCGACGATATGACCATAGCTCCAGGTGCATAGAAAGGGACAACATGCGGGATTCCTGCAGCATCCCGGGGCATGTAGAAGTAAATGTGATCGGTTGGGAATACATGGCCAGGAGGGTTTAGCCCTCCCAAAGCATGGATGAAATCGATGTTCTTGAGATCAAGTGGTGACGCTGTGAAGAGAACGGATGCGGAGCAACCCTCGGCGGCATAGACTAACCCAGCATCCATGCTTCCGAGAGCGAACAACATCAACCCGAGTATTGCTGGCACCAGAGCAGTCCGTCGAGTTCTACGCAGCATGTTCCCTCCTAGCTAGAAGTGTAGAACGCGGAAGGGATTGAGCCAAGGCCTCGAGGAGCCCTTTTCTTCTGGCCCCTACCACGGTGGCCCTGCAGAATCCAGCGTGATGAACTGTCCACCATCGACTTCATTCACATCGAATGAAACCCCTGGGTATGGACCACGCAGGTTGTAGCCGTAAACGAAGCTATCAGCGTCCTTGACCTCGATGTCATGGGCAACCGTGCAGTTCTCAAGGTACATGCTTCCTCCGTTGTACGCTGCGGCAAAGTCTATGTCAGAGTCATAGATCTCGTACGTCGCAGGACCTCCCCATACACGAGGATCAGCTAGATTAGATTCCCGAACGACCAGCTTGACGTATCCCCAGGTTGTTGGCCATGCTCGTTCAAGCCTCGAATTGATCAATGTTAGAGAAGAGTCAATACCCGGCAGGTCCCAGGTTTGGCTGGCGTAGTACGTGCCAGAATCGTTCCCGGGAGTGCCAAGCCCTACAATCTCGCACTCAACAAAGCCTGACGTGTTCTTATAGACCGCCCACCCCACACTGAAACCGTCCGTCGTATCACGAACGGTCACGTGATTTCCACGACTCAAGCTGATATCGCGCTGGTAGATATAGGAATCAACCACCTGTACCACGGTATTGGGCCACATATCGCCGATCATCCAATCGGTCCATTGACGGCGCGGCGCAAATGAAATCTCCACAGATCGATAAAGAGGCGGGAAAATCTCGAACCACAGATGATGGGCATTACGAATGTGAACATCAGATCCGCTCGTTGTGTTTTGCAGGGTCACTTTAACTGTTGAACCGTTGGTTGACTCGTAATCCACGGCTCCCCAAATGCTTGTCCATGGATCGCCGACAAATCGGTCGAGATAAATGCTTGAGCCGCTTTCAAACTCCCAGTTGACCCAAAACGAGTTGCCTGAGAATGAGTAGCAGTCCGTCGCGCGAAGGACGCCCCCATTCTTGATTCGAAGACGCATCTGCTGGTGTTCGGACTGATCCCACAGAAGCAGGCAATTCTCGAAGATCAGTGTGCCAAAAACCTCGATGTCGGCGCGCCGCGAAGGCCGAATCCAGATTGTCTTGTTGATGAAGGTTTGTGTTTCACCTCTTCGCACAAAGAACGTCTGATCAAGAACGATCTGTTCGCGCGCGTCGCCCACCTGGGGACGGAATCCTCCGTTTGCTTCGCTCCAGATTGGCATCTCTGGCTCACTGCCATCGATCCAGCAGAAGACGCAGTCACCCTCGTACTTCGATCGATCAACCTCAGCGAACATCCGGCTGCCCCCGACGACGATCAGCCCCGACAATAGGCAGCAGAGAACGCCAACCTTCGTCGTCGAGCATCGCATCGTCATGTCTCATTCTACAGGACTTGCCGAATAACCCGGGAGGATACATCATCCGTAAGTTATGGCACAAACCACATCTGCCAGGCGTTTCCCAATCAGTGAGGAGTAGCAGTAGATGAATGAATGAAACCATCAGCCTCACCGCATCCTCACAAGAGTTCACGGAAATGCCGGAATTGTGTACTATCGTCGCTATTCAGGAGGCGAGAATGGTTGGGAGGAGCACCATCAAGCGGCTAGCGCTCATATCTGTTATTCTCGCATTGTTCACTACTAGCTGGCCATCTCTGGCAGTCAGTCTATGCGACTTTCGCAGCCCAACGACCAACCTAACCAATCTCTTCCTGACCATGAACTACGCGTACCTCGATCTGCCTGACACACCTCAAGTGGATGTGAGTTCGGGCCGCATCTCTTTCTCTTTTTCACACATCCACGATGAGCCCGACCGATCGTTCTCAGCTGGCTCAACAAGCGAAGTCTCCCTCGACCATCTTAAGCTGAATCGACTGTTCGGAGACGCCTATTTGACCACTCGTTCCTACAATTCCGGCGAGGCGCCCATCTATTTCTTTGCGGAGGTCAAGGCCGACTACGCATCCGCAGCAGCACAGTCTGGATTGGAGCTCCGCCTTGGCAGCGGGTACGGAAGACTGACTGACGTCAGTCCTTTGGCACGAGCCGTGCGCATTGAGGGAGTGCTCATCGACGATCTGCTTTTACCATCACCCTTGTCTGAAGACGCACTGCAAACCATCGGGCAACTCATTGCCCGGGAATCAGAGTTCTCTGGAATCAGTGAGTTGGTATCCCTCATTGCCGACGTCATTGAGACCGAGGCAAGCGTGATGCTTAGTGCGCGCTCACTACTGTCAATCGCCGAACAGATACGTGCAACCACTGTCTCTCAACAGTGCGGCTGGGCAACTCAGATTGGGCTGGGATACGAGCTTGTTCGTAGGTTCGGCAATTCGCGTCTGGTTTTGTTGACGCTGTCAACAGACATGGCCCGCCCGTTAAGTTTGGCATCCCAAGTGGGAATCCACGCCGATTACTCCTATCCGCTGTTCGCTTCGGACGCAAGCGCGCTGTCCGCTTCTGCCATCTACAACCGGCGTTTGAGCAACCATACCAGATTGGTAGCCGAAGCTTCGCTGCAACGTGTTCAGAAAATCGGGGAGCCCCCCGTCATTGGCGAGAACATCGAAGTCCAGTTGCTATTCGATCTTGGTCGGATCGATATCACCACGACTGCATCACTAGCTCGCGGAACAGGAATGACTGGGTGGATCGAATCTCTGACAATCGCAGCATCCATTGACCTTCTATAACCATTGGAGCCTCCATGACGAAAACCTCACATCGCTCCATTGCCAATAGCCAGACGCCTAAATGCCAAGGACGACGGCTTTGCTTAATCGGGCTGATCGTTCTTCTTTCCGTCTTTGGCAGCATGTCTGCAATTGGCGAGGAGAGAACACTGGAGATTGATGTCGCGGGAGTCACACGATCTGCCGTGGTAGTTGTTCCCGACGATACGCGAATCAATGATCAACTTCCGCTTGTGCTGGCGTTTCATGGATCATCCTGGAATGGCCGAGTCATGCAGCAAACAACAGGATTCAGTGAGCTTGCTGAGCAAGAGAAGTTCATCGTCGCGTATCCCAATGGCAGTGGTCCATCCAACATTCTCAGCTGGAATGCAGAGTTTTGCTGCTCATTCGCACTTGAGCGCAATGTTGATGATCTCTCGTTTGTTGATCTTCTCCTCGACAAGTTGATCGCCAGCTACCCCGTCGATCCCTCACGAGTCTATGCAACAGGCTTCTCCAATGGCGGAATGTTCGCGTACATGTTGGCCATTGAACGCCCAGAGCAATTCGCAGCAATCGCCGTAGTCTCAGGAGCAATGTACGCAACTCAGCAGCCATCAAACATCGCTGTACCCATGCTCATCATCCACGGCACGGATGACTCAGTCATTCCCTACAGCGGCGGGTGGGGAGCCCTTCGTACACTGAGCGGCAAGACAGAGCCGGCTGTTTCCGCAGTCGATGCGGCCAGTTTTTGGATTGCGAACAACGGCTGTCCATCCTCTGAGCCCGTGATATCGAGAGAACGCACAGCACGGATTCAGACCTACATCGGCTGCAGGGACAACACAGATGTCGTCTTCATCACGCTGCTGGAAGGAGGGCATGATTGGCCGGTCATCGAGCGAAACGAGTCCGACTTTCTGCTCACTGACGACGCCGTTGATCTGTTCACGGTGCTGGCTGACGCCAATGCCAGCGAGGAGCTTGCCTGGGATGTATTCGAGGTCGGACTAGACGCATCCGTCACCATCTGGGAGTTCTTCAGCAACCACTAGTGGCTACTGAGGGCCTGGGTCGCAAGGAGGCTCAAGCAGCAATGATTCTTCACCCATTCGCTGGCGAACCCAATTGATGGAGCTCAGGACGCCCTTTCTTGTGACAACCCATCTTTGGAGTCTGAACTTCCCAGGGAAGTCTAGAAGAGTGAAAGCGATGAGAATCGTCAGGATGCCTTGACCAGGCAGCACGAGCATGAGAAGACCGAAAAAGAGGAAGAAGTAGCCAAGCACGTTCTTCAGAATCAGCCAGATCCAGCGAAACCACTGATACTTTCGCGGATATGCGGCATCTGATCGATGGGGATAGGCGAAGTAGTCGACGGGAATTCGGGTCACCAACAACGGCGCTGAAAAGAGCGCCAACAAAAACATGGCTACAGATGCTATCGCAATCCACCAAAGCGCTGCTGAAGACAAACCGATCCATTCGAACATAGCCCAAGAATACACACGTATGACGAACGATTCCATTGAGGCACACTACGTCATTCTTCCGAGCGTACCGCTAGCCAGACGAAGGTCGGCATGAGCAGTAGGCTGAAATGGAACGCCAGAAAGTTAGAGCTGGCTGGAGGGGCACGTCGAAATAGCAGGCATGCTCCCGGAATTGCGGCGAGCTCCCGACAATCCGTATGATAGAACCACTGCGACGTTCGTAGCGAATACTCACAGTTGATCGCACGGAGGCTCGATATGGATACGCAACTAGCAACGTCAATCACGCTCATGATTTCCGCACTACTCTGCTATTCTGTTGGCGTGTGGAGTGAGAAGTTTGCTGGAAAGCTGAAGGCTTGGCACTTGGTCTTCTTTTGGATCGGCTTTGTCGCCGATACGTCGGGGACAACGTTGATGAGCATCATGTCAGGGACATTCGCGCTAAGCGTGCACAGCATCACTGGTGCTGCTGCCATTCTCCTGATGTTCGCTCACGCAGTCTGGGCAACAATCGTGCTCATGCGCCATGACAAACAGGCAATCGCAGGGTTCCACCGGTTAAGCATCTTCGTGTGGGTAGTATGGATGATCCCGTTCCTCACAGGCTTGATCCTAGCTATGTAGTTGGCAGAACAGATAACCAACTGCAGCACGATAATGCCGGGGACACCTAGTCGGGCTTCCAGACACTCTCGACGTTCGCCCAACCGTAGGCAATCTCTACTGGTTGTCCTCCACACTCTTTTCGCACATCGAGCAGGGTGGCGCCGAGATGCTCATAGAACGCACAAGAGGGATTCGCCTCAAGCGTCCAAAGCATCATCGAATCGCATTTGGCGCGACGCAGTTCCTTGGCTGCAGTCCACAGCATGAGCCTGCCGATGCCCATTCGTTGACTCTTTGCCCGCACATGGAGCGCAATCAGCTCGCTGTCATAGCCAGTGATTCTTGTCTCGCCTGATCGCGCCAAAGCATACGCGAGGATTCCTCCCTTATCGGACTCAGCTACATAGAGGATATCGTTTGGGTTTTCGACCATCCAATCGCGCCAATCCTGTTCTTGCTCCTTGTAGGTGAAGGCTTCCAAGTAGTCGGGAGTGAAGATTCCTGCATAGGCGGAGCGATAGCTGTCAACCTGCACCTTGGCAATCCCTGCGCTGTCTTCTACGGTTGCTCCGCGTATTTGCATGCTTCCCCCGATTCAGCAATCTGAATGAGTCCATTGTCTCTCAGTCTGCCTTCGCTTGCAGACGATCCCTCAAATGGACGAAGAGGCTATCAGCTGGGCAGGGGTTCGCGATGATTGACGATCGCCTTCAAAGCCAAACGCGTCGCCTCAGCCACAAAACCCAGGCATTGCTCATGAATGCCTTCATTCTTGAACCGAGCCTGGCCTTCGCGCGTTCCCAAATGACAACCCGTGAGAGCTTGGCATGTATCCGCCCCAAATAGCTCTGCAAATTCGTTCAGCAATTCCTGCGTGGCGCAATAGCATTCATCAAGCGGATCACTCACGCGACGTCGCCCGAGAACCAGACTAATGCCAAGAACAGCACCCGTTACTGCTCCACACGGCCCAGCAGTTCGGGAAAGACCGCTGCATAGCCCTGTCGCTATTCCGGGGATGCATTCGCAATCGATGGCCTGATTTTCCGCCACAGCCAGCAGAACACTCTCTGCACAATACCAGCCGCTACTGAATAACTCGCGGCTTCGCTCCATCGCGCCCTCAAACATCGCAGCCTCAGACATATGTGACTCCTATCCTTCAGCGCACGCCGACTATCCCAAGGCACGCTGTTCTTGATTGTCTATTCGCGCTCGCCTGCTGATTGTCGCAATACGACACTGGCCAGTGCAATGGTCAACACAACAAAAACAATCACGCCAATGAAGCCAACAGGCTCTTGCCATGGTGCCAATCCCTTGACCATAACAGCACGCAGCAAGCGATTGGAGTAGGTCAATGGTACGAGGTAGGTTAGCGGACGCAGCAATCGCGGAATGGCTTGAACAGGCCACATCATCCCCGAGAGCAGGACAGACGGGAGAATGACTAGCGGAAAGAAGATGATCGCCTGGGACTCCGTTTGAGCCAAAGCAGACAACAGCGTTCCTAGTCCAACGCTCCCGACAGCAAACAGAATGGTGCAGCCAAACGCCCAGAAGATCGATCCGTTGATGACAATGCTGAAAACAAGCTTGCCAATTGCCAAAACGACAAGGGATTGCACCAAGGCAATCAGACCAAATGAGATCACGTAGCCAAGGATGAATTCCGCTCTGCGTACGGGAGATACCCAGATTCGAGAGAACGTCCCATCAACCTTCTCTCTTACGATTGACAGCAACGTGAGGACAATACTGATCAGGGAAACAACAAATCCCATGATGGCAGGGGCAAAACTGTCAATGAACCGCACCTCAACACCATACAGTTCCCTTGTTTGTATGTCTACGGGGCCACCCTCTCCCAAGTCCATCATGGCATCGGCCAATCCCATGCGGATAGTCGCTGCAATCTGTGGATCTGATTCATCGATCGTCAGGTCTACTGTTCCCTGAGCGCTGGTAGCAACACCCATTGCAAAGTGTGCGTAGTAGAGACTGGTGAACTTATCAGGAATGCGGACAACCGCTTGGTAACCTTTTTCGAGCAGCAAACGTTCAGGATCATCGACCGTCTCCAAAACAGTCACATTGAACGCTTCGTCTTCCTGCAAGCTCTCCAGGATAGATTCCGTCAAGTCTGTGTTGTCTTCGTCGATGAAGGCTACGCGCACATCAGTAATGTCGCCGGAGAAGGAATACCCAAACAACAGCATGGCGATTGCAGGGAGCATAAGCATGAAAACCAGAACGCGCTTGTCGTGCCAGATTTGGCGCAACACACGTTCACTCACCGCCCCAATGCGATGCAGCTTCATGACACACCTCCTGAAACCGATTCGCCGGTTAGGATGAGAAAAACCTCTTCCATATCTGGTCGATCCTGCCCGCTTCGTTGTGCCGCTTCGTATCTGAGTTCATCAGGTGTGCCTTCCGCGATTAATCGTCCCTGCTGCATTAAGCCGACACGGTCGCACCATTCCGCTTCATTGAGATAATGTGTGGACAACAGGATCGTGCGCCCATTGGCGTTCAATTGATGAAAGTGATCCCAAAACTCGCGCCTCAGGGCAGGATCGAGACCGATGGTCGGTTCGTCCAAAAGCAGAGCTTCCGGCTCATGCAGCAAAGCACAGGCGAGCGATAGACGTTGCTTCTCACCGCCAGACAATCGATCCGCTCTCTGTTTCCCTCGGCCAGATAGCTTCATGAGAGCCAGCAACTCAGACGTGCGCTTGGCAATACGCGATCGCGACATACAGTAGATCTGACCAAAGAAAAGAAGATTCTCTGCTATCGACAGATCTCGATATACGGCTCGTTCCTGGGGCATGTATCCGAACCGTTCCTCAACTACTCTTCGTTCCGTAGGCATGGAGGATCCAAGCAAGCGAGCCTCCCCTGAAGTGGGAGTAGCTAGTCCGCTCAGCATGCGGATGAGCGTCGTCTTTCCTGCACCGCTTGGACCGACAAGCCCATAAATCTCGCTTCGAGGGATGGCCATCGAAACATTGTCAACTGCCCGTAGGCTTCCGAATGACTTGACGACATCATTCGTCTGGAATATCGCCATGCTGTCACTCATCAGAAGTCACCTCGGCTCGCTCGAACAGCGCTGACTCAATTCCGCTATTCACAAAGACGGAATCATAATGAATGATGCTTCGAAGCTCACCAGATTCATCGTACGTTTCCATCGTTCGAGCTAAGTAGATCACACCATCGAGATGCTCAACTTCTAGAATGCGAAGCTCGACAAGCAGACTATCTTCCACGTCATACAGTATTCGCTTGTTGGGAACGAAAGTCGCTGCATCGACCCACAATTCGATCCGTCCATACACAGCGTCTTCTGTGGCTGCTGTGCCTTGAAGGTGATACTCATTACCTTCTGACGAAAGCAGTTCGAACGCGTAGTCATCGAACTCATTTACTACGCCTCGCAGAAATTGTCGGAATACAAGCCACGGCTGTTCTGCCGTTGACAATTCGGAGAGGTCTTTCTCATACCACGTATCAATGGCGGCGATATAGATCCACATCAACTCATCTGTGACCAACGTCAGGTTCCCTGCCAAGTAATCGGGCGCAAGATACTCCTGCCTCATTCGATCCGGCTGTAGAAGTGACAGGCGAATCTGCTGTGTCAGACTAATCTCACCGTCTGAGTAAGTCTCTACTGTAAGTGTGGCGTCAAGGTCATCCAAGGATTGGGTGTTGGCCTTCATCCGGTCTAATACATCATCGGCTGTCTCAAGTGACTGTGACCATGCCATCGTGGAAATGGCCAACACAGCCAAGACGGTCAGTCCGATTCTCAAACGTTGCTGTGTCATGAGATCTCCTTGTCGGCGATGTAACGTTTTCCTTTGTCAGTGAGCAGGCCATGAAAGTAGATCTGTTGAATGCTCACTAGAATCTCGGCGAGGGAAATCCCAGTGCGCAGAAGAACCTGAGGGGTGACGACCGAACGGATCATGCCTGTAAGCATGAGAGTCCAATGATCTGGGTCTACATCCGGCCTAAGGAAACCCTCATCTTGGGCTTCAGTCATCAACGACATGAGTCTCTGAAGCCGCTTCATGCGGATGGCGTCAATGGTCAGCCATAGATGAGGGGCCACGGCTTCCACTTGATTGACCAACCTGGTTTGAATCATGGGCAAGAACTCCGCCACAAAGCGAAGTGATGCTAGGATACGTTCGATTGCAGGCTCGTCACGCTCAAGTATGGCATCCCATCGACCCAGCTGATTCTCCAGGAACGAAACGAGAATCCCTTCCAGCAATTCATCCTTGCTTGGGAAGTGCTGATAGAGCGTTTTTTTACTGACCCGTGCTCGCTGAGCGACTGCATTGGTGGTAATCGCACGCAGACCATCTTCAACAAGCAGCTCCTGTCCAATTGCCAGGATTTGCTCTCTTGTTCCCATTGCCATCCTCCATCAACCCTTTGGATACTGCTACGGTATCGCGGGTATCCTATCGGATCATGATCTGTCTGTCAAGAGAGAATTTGAGTCGAAGGAAACGCTATTGACATGGCTTCTAGCCGGTGTTTAACACGTACGCCGAAGTAGGCTTCCCCCCTCTCGGAGCTTGATGCAAAAGGGGTAAGCCTCGTCCGATAGGCTAGAGATTCGCCAGGATTCGATCCATCTCAGTTCGATAGGCTGCGACGGCGTCGTGCCCTGCATCCGTCAGCCGAACAAGCGTTCTCGGTACCTTCTCAACGAATTCCTTGGTAATGGCGATGTAGCCTGCTGCTTCCAGCTTGCTCAGGTGCGAAGACAGGTTGCCCCGCGACAACTCCGTTTGCTTGAGCAGAAAGGTAAAATCAGTCGACTCAAAAGCTCGTAGAACAGCCAAAATCGATAATCGAGCCGGCTCGTGTATGACGCGATCAATACCGGTGAAGACGGCTGCCCTCTCTTTCTCTTCGCTACTTGGGGTCATGCGCCACCTCAGTTACCTTGTACTTCCGCAAGAACGTTACAAACAGACCGATACCATAAAGCAGGGAGAAGGTGCCGACAATGGCGGACTCAAGGAAGACGGCTGAGTACCCCGTAGCCACGTGAAACAACGGCAAACAGACACCACCAAGAATGAACAACCCTGCAATGATATACCAACGCGTCAGTTTGTAGGTTCGCGCCACAACCCAAGGACCGATTGCCATCATCAAGCCAGCAACAGCAGGAACAAAGTGACTCAGCCACAGCGAATAGCCTCGTGCGAAGCCTAGGATCAAGGCGAACACGCCGAGCGAAGCCATGATGAACACAATGAACCCGACAGCAGCAAAGCCGATGTTTCGGAAAGCATGTGGCTGCTGTGAGACCTTGGCGTAGCCAATGCGTGGATAAACGAATTTGCGTTTCAGGAGTTTGCCCAGAGGATTGAGAGCTAGGGGGAATAGCGCCCCGAAGGCCGCGAGAGGAGTTCCCAGAGAAAACAACCAGCTGAAAACCAACAACATGCCTCCGAGGAACATCTCAGTGATCCCGTCGCGAGCCGTGGCCTGCATGGCCTTTAGCTCGACATTACGGATTGAGTTCGTTTTGCTCATAGTACTCCTTGTGTTCGTTCCACAGATTTATTTGCGCCGCAAACTTGTCTGTACTATATCGCGCCATTTCAGGCGTGTCAAGGAGCACACTCAGACTCTTTGATGGCAGACACTGGAACAGCAAGCGTCAAGACCACTTCCTGACCGAAGGGAACGAGTGAAGGACGTTAAATGCGCTCACATGGAGTGATTGGCTTCCACCCGACGTCCTTGGCCCTCATGTCGCTCTTTCATGGCCGCTCCTCAGTTACAGGTTCCCGCACATGCCGCTCATACCGGAAATAGGAGATCAGTCGCAGCTCCAGCAACAGAAGCAAGAGCAACCAAACAATGATGAGAAATCCTGACAAGCCAGTGCCGCGGAGCAAAGAAAGCAGTGTGACAATGAGCGTCAATCCACCAAAGGTCACAAGTAATCCCGTCATCCGAGCCGTATTGATCTGAATAGTCGGCTCACCAGGAAACCTCGCCGAACGGTGAGCCCAGGTATGTCCGATAGCTCTTGAGAGCCAGCGCAGCGGAGACGTGTTTTGGGAGCGAGGCCGTCGACGAGGGGCACTCGCTGCATGAGGCGAGCGACGTTGAAACTCAACCACCATCCGAGCAGTGCACTCACTACAAAAACCTCTAACGAGAACCAGTCGATGCACCATCGTTACCAGATCAGCGGATCTCTCGATTGGGCGACAGCACCCATCACAGGTGATGAACGCTGCTTCTCTTCTGGGACTGGAATCTAATGGCCTGTTCTTTGATGCAAGATTTCGGCTCATGAGAACCTCTGCCACAAAAAACCCGCGAGCAGAATCACAATCGCTGCTAGGAAAGCGAAGGCATGTACCCTTGCCAAGGATGCTGTCGATCGCTCCACACCTTCGTTCGAAGCAACCGGCAGCGCAACCTCGGTGGGGATATCGGCAACCGCATCAATTGCTGCTGCTTCATTGCGACCATCGACGAGCATTTCGTGAACATGAGGAGGAAACTTCCATCCTCCCGTATTCTCACTTTCAATATGATAGGGAATCCCGTTCCTATCAAGGGCAGCGATCGCACGGGCCAGATCCTTGGGCACGGACGTTCGAAGGATGGGGGCGTCCTTCCCGTCGTTCTCGTCGAACATCATTTGGTAGATGCCCACGTCCGCCACCAGGTACAGAGGGCAATCACGTTTGGAGTAAGCCCTACAATAATTAGCAGCCCAAGCACCAATCGGAATGGATCATGACCCCGATAAGCCATGATGAAGGAGCCTCCGCTCACTGCAACTGCGAACGCGACCTGCCAAATAAGAAGGGCTGGATGGACGGTTCGTCCCATGGATCTGGCGTAGGCAATAGGTGAATTGGGCACACACACAGATTGCATCGTTCGAGTGAAGCTCCAGTAGTAGGCCTTGGCGAGTGCCCAGGTAGCAAGCCATCCACCCACAACAATCCGAAGCAACAACCAGGATTCGAGGGACATCATTGAGAAGATGATGGCAAACGTGCCAATCAACAGAAGCACAGAGATCAGTCTTTGACATCCGCGCACGTTGATACGCAGAATTAACTCCTGCTCTGTTGATGCAACCTCATAACCGCGTCGTCCCAAGGGCCCCTGTGGATAGAAGACCCTCCTTCCATCATCAAGTGTATGGAAATGGCCGTTCATCCATGCATGAAGGAACCCGCCGTGATATTCCGAATCGCCTGCCTCTCGAACCATCTTACGTTTCCCTCCCTAGGACATCATCGCTTTCGTCTCTTGTTGTCATCTATTGTACTCAGTCTACACCCATGAATCTGCTTGAGCAAAGGCAGGCAATCAGATCGTGCTTGGAAGGTTCTTTCCATTGAGTCAGAGCATCAAAGTGATAGGCTTCCGCGAGGTGAGATGACATGAGTGAAATGCGACAAGCCATGCAGGACGTTAAACGAGCAATGGGAACGCTTTCCAAGCAGGCTCCCGAAGAGATGAAGGGCTTCAGCGACTTTATGGGAACTGTTCTCAAGCCTGGAAAGCTTGATCTCAAGACCAAGGAGCTTATTGCCCTGGGTATGGGCCTCACGTCTCGCTGCAAGTACTGTATCGGTATCCATACACAAAAAGCACTTGCTGCCGGCGCAACGCCTGAAGAGCTTTGGGAAGTAGCAACAGTCGCAGTGATGATGGGCGGAGGACCAGCCATGACCTACGTTGCCGAGCTGCAGAAAGCACTCGACGAATTCGGCCCCAAGTAATCCACAAGCACTGACCCAAGGCGGAGGATGGGATGTGGCCATCCTCCGGCATCTTCATTCCCGCCGTTTTTTGCCTTCATCCTCTTTCACAGGTGAGCCATCGAAACGCGTGCCCCCGATCCGTGTAACTGCAATGATGAATATGCACAGATCAACTCGCCCGATACCGCTACACAGGAAACTCAAACACGGGATACGAGTCTTGTCAGTACTCCTTGTGTGTTGCATCAGTCTCGGCATCTCCGTCTCTTTGTCTGTGTCGCAAAACGCTCCTCCAAAAGATTCTCAGGGCTTCATCACGTTCTGCATTAATGTGCACGACTTCTTCCATGTCGAGGAAAGCGCAGACATTCTTCTTCTCCTCATCGATCTATTTGAGTCTCACGGGGTTCGTGGCGACTTCTATCTCACGGCTCCCATCACTCACTTTTATACAGATGAGCGACCTGACGTCATCGCCCGCTTGCGCGACAGTGACATGACAATTAGCTATCACATTCGGCCTCCCCATCCGGCCTACGGTGGATTCGATGCGAAACTGCGAGCGCTTTCGCCCATCGACGTTGAGGCCCTTCTACGCAACTACGAAGCATTTCGGTTGGATTTGGCCACAGGCGAGTACGTCGAAGACGAATCAGGAGGCATAACCTATCTGACAGAGGTCTTTGGGCGTCCGCCCGTCTGCGTATCCGTTCCTTCTGAGCGGTGGCGACCAACACTGTTGCCTATTTGGTATGACATGGGAGCGCATATGACAGTAATCTATCACGAGTCGGGGACAGATGTGGAGCATCCCTTTGAGTGGCGAGACGATCTGCTGATCCGTCCCAGCGATTTCAGTATCACTCGATGGCTCAATCCTGAGAATGGTAATGATGCTTTCTGGTGGAACATGATATCGTCGTCGCTGGCAGACTCCTATCAACCCGTCAGCCAACTGCAGCAGCAGCTTGGAGCCTGGACCGTAGCACGCAAGCCCTTCATCACTGTGCTCATCCACGAGAACAACTTCTTCCGGAAGTCTGCCACACCCTGGGCGAACGTCTTCTACGCAGATGCTCAGAAAGGAACGCCTCGGACGGCACCCTTTGATCTGAATGCTCCTGATGCGTCACGTCCCCGTACAGACGAAGACAAGGATGCGATCTGGGAAGCCTACGCAGCCTTGGTCGCCTACGCAGCCGAGTTCCTCACTGTCGTCACGTCAGAGGACATCGTCCAGCTTGCTCTCGCAACGTCCAAGTAGACGGGCAGTGGCCAAGCGGATTCTCAGAACGCTTTACCCAGACGGTCGACAGTTCCCGCCATCGTCGCATCACGTCGAGACTTGGCCCAATTGACAATACCGCTTGCCTGCACTGTTGAGCCCTTGGCTTGGCACAACACCTTCATCTGCTTGATTGCGCGGTTCCCACCCATCCAAGGATAGGGAAATTGTTGCGTTACGAGACAGCCGACTTGCTTTCCCTCAAGAGAGCCGATTTGCTTCAGATAGCGTGACATGACTGCGCACAGTGAGAAGGCTTCCACAGAGGAAGCAAACACGATGGCGTCATAGGCTTCTACGATCGGCTTGGCTTCCAACTCGAATTCCTTGGTCTTGGGCGTACGCCCACCAGCAACAGTAACTTGCTCAAGTGCGACTGAATGGCCATTCCCAATCAGTCGTTCCTTCACTTTGTTCGCTACCTGCAGTGTATTCCCTGATTGCGAGTAAACAATAATCCCGATATTCATCCTGCACCTCCCGAATTCCCGTACTTGTAACTTTATCCAATTGGTTCAACAAGAAGAAATCGACGCACCGGGTTGCGATACGTCGATGTCTCTTGATTCTCCAGATAGAGCGCTATCTCAGGATACGATCCCCGAGTGCCTGTCTAACCTCGTCCTTCATTCGCAGTGATCCATATACGGAAATCGATTGAATCGCTGCAGCGGCTATTTCCGGCATTACATCGTCGGTCAATGTCAGAACGCCAATAACACGAATGTGTAGTTGCTGGTTACTGGCAATAGCATCGACCAACATGCCCTGCGTCATCTCTTCGGTTCCCACAATGAATCGACGCCTCGTCGACGTCTCATCGACTTCCGTCTTGTGAAGCCCCAGTTGCGTGCGAATGGAAGCGCGAACGAAATCACTACGTGTTGCATAGATCCCTTCGTCAATGAGAAGATCCATCTTCCCCACATCGACCATCGCGATATTAATCGTAATTCTCTCTGCTTCAGCCATGAGTCCTCCCATCGATCCGTCATCGACACAACATGCTACAAGGATTCTAGATCAGAAGCTCGCCATTCTCGTAAAACAATTCCCCATCGGCGCAGATTCTTCCGCCCGTTCTCAGATCGCTCACAAGATCCCAATGCAAAGCGGATTCAATCAGTCCGCCGGCGTCTGGCGCAGACGCCCCAAGCGCCAAATGGAAACTGCCTCCAATCTTTTCATCGTATAAGCAGTTGCCAGTTGCACCTTGTATTCCTGCATTCGTGCCAATGGCAAACTCACCGATCGAGCGAGCGCCTTCATCCATATTGAGCATCTCTTGCAGGAACGCCTCGCCAGACTCAGCTTGGGCCTTGACCACTCGCCCCTGTTCAATCCACAGCTCAACGCCTTCCATCTTCCTTCCGCCATACACCGTCGGGAAGCTGAATTTAACGTGCCCCTCGACTGAATCCTCGACGGGGCAGGTATAGATTTCGCCGTCAGGCATGTTCCCCTTGCCATCACAGTTCACGAAGGAGCGATTCTCAACACACATATGCAGCCTAACCTCGGGGCCCTCAACATCAATTACTTTCTTGCCTGTGAGCCATTCGACTGTTCGTTGCTGTTGTTTGGAAACACGTTTCCAGTATCCAACGGGATCGTCAAGGTCAGGCACACACGCCCCAAACACGAGGTTCTCATACTCGGTTAGACTCATTTGTGCATCTTGAGCATAGGCTTGTGTGGGATACAGCGTTTCCATCCACCGAAGATTGCCAGCTTCATACCGCTTTAGAACGGTTGAGAAGACTTCCCTGCTTGCTCCTTGGTTTAAGGCGACCTTGGCTGGAGGGATGTTGCTCATCGACATGGTATTGACAGAGGCATCGACAGTAATGAAAACATCGTACGTCTCGAAGATGAGCTTTATCGGATCGTGAACAAACTGCAACTGCTCGTCGTTGCCATACTCGAATAGCATGTGCTTTGTCCCTTCGGGAGACATCAATGGGAGCGGGAACCCGCCTGCCCGAATGACCTCTCCATAAATCGCCTGAATCAGTGGCAGCGAAGGTGCACCGCCACGGAGTAGAACCTTGTCTCCAGGCCGAACTTCTGTTGAGTACTGCACAAGAACCTCTGCTAGCTTGGTTACTCGTGGATCGAACATATCATTCCTCCTCTGTCGTGGTCGCCTTTGATGTGCGTTTTGCCACTCCTTGATATGTTATATATCATATATATGTTGACTTGTCAACAATCTCGACAAGCTCGTTGGCATTCAATACCTGCCATAAGGAGGGGGGAAATGGACCTGGAAACCCAAAGCGCGAGGCAAGGCCTCGCGCTTCATGGCTGTGTCATCTGATTCGAGAAACTAGATCGTTGGCACGATCCTACGGAACAATCTCCAAGGCAAGCTCGACCATTCGTGTAAACGTACGCTCGCGTTCCTGTGATGTTGTCTGCGATCCGGTCACAAGGCTGTCACTGACTGTGAGAATAGAGAGGGCATCCACACCGTACTTGGCAGCGAGTGTGTAAAGCCCTGTCGTTTCCATCTCAACCACCAGAACACCAAACGCAGCCCACAATCTCCATGACTCAGGATCGTCGTGGTAGAAGGTGTCCGACGTAAGGATGCTGCCCACATGCACAGTAGCTCCCGTCGCGGTTGCCGTGTTGTACGCCTTCAGGAGCAGATTGAAACTGGCAGTGGGTGCATAGTCCATCCCTGAGAAACGTAGTCGATTAACTTGGGAATCGGTGGACGAGGACATCGCCAGCACGACATCTCCGAGCTCAAGATTCGGTTGCAACGCACCACACGTACCAACGCGAATGAGCGTCTTGACATCGTATTCGTCGATGAGCTCGTTGACATAAATGGAATGCGATGGCACGCCCATGCCCGTACCCATGACGGAAACGCGCTTCCCTTGATAGGTCCCCGTGTATCCCAACATGCCGCGGACCTGGTTGAAGCAGATTGCATCCTCCATCAGGTTCTCTGCAATGAATCGCGCTCGATAGGGATCTCCTGGCAACAAGATACTAGGTGCAATATCGCCTTTCTTGGCTCCGATGTGAATACTCATGAGTGTCCTCCCTTGGTACCAACTTCCCCTTCGCCAGCGATGGGCTCAATAGACTGCTGCTCCATAGGAACGCTTTCCTCGCGAAGTAGGCCAAAAACAATGAGGTCGCAAAGATGTCCTCGATAAGAGTACGCCTTTCGCAGGACTCCTTCACGAGTGAATCCACATCGCTGCGCAAGCCGGATGCTTGGCTCATTGTCGTGTGCAGTCCGAATCTGAAGTCGTGTAATCTCGAGAAATCTCGCAAACAGATACGTGCTCAGTAGCATGATAGCTTCAGTCATCATTCCTCGGCGACGATCCGCTGTTCGCAAGACACGATAGCCAACATCAAATTCAAGACTCGTCGTTCGCAAGAACGAGACTGTGCCCACCATTGCGTCCGTTTGATCAACAACGAGCATCAGCCCCTTCTCAGGCGTCCAGAACCCATGCTCACGGAATGCAGCTAGCTTGGGCTCAATCACAAATGTCTCATCATGATCCGTAGGCGCGCGTTCAGCGAGGTCATTGTAGACTTCATACAAGTGCCTGCACTCCGCCTCATCACTAATTCTCCTGATCGCGATGCCTTTTCCCTGAAGCATGTCACGACTCCTCGATAATTGCGATTGTTGTTTCCAAGTTCAGGCTACTGCCCAATCCTATTGCTTTCAACACAGAATCGCGTTTCGAGGCGGGAGCCCGTACTCTTATCGACATGGAACCGATTGTGACACCCGGCCTCCGTTTGGTGCCAGCTACTGCCAATCTGATTCAGCTTGAGATAGAGAATCTACCGCGATTCTTTCAGCAACTCGGTGTGGAGCCAATCTCGGACTGGCCTTCTGAAAACCTAGCTGACGTGCTGCCGTTCTTTCTCGATCAACTGACGAGTGAGGCGTCATTGGTTGGGTGGCTGGCGTGGTATTGGATTCTTGATGCCCCGAGGACATGTCAGCTGGTTGGAGGCGGAGGGTTTAAGGGAGCACCTGCCGATGGTTGCGTTGAAATCGGATACGAGACACGCGTCGCCTATCGGCGCAAAGGCATTGCCACAGAGGCTGTCGGTGCGCAAGTTTTCTGGGCGCTGAATCAGCCGAATGTCGCACGCGTACTTGCCGAGACGAGAGGAGACAACTTGGGGTCGATAAGGGTTCTTACCAAGCTGGGGTTCACACTCGTTGGTGACGACTCAGAAAGCGGCTTGCTTTGTTATGAGAGGGCCCGTGAGTGAGTTACTAGCGGCTCTAGGCTGCGTTCTCAAGACTGTGTAGCGCTTGTCGAATTGCCCCTAGATGCGAAGCCGTATGCGCAAGGATGGCCAGCGATGCGCCGATATCGTCTTCGCCCACCCACACTTCAAGGTCCTTCATGACACTCAGCGTTGTCTGGTAGGCATCGTGAAGTCTCTGCTGCGTTGCGGGCCAACTCACTTCATCCACTTCTTTCAATCGCCAGCTGGCATTCCAATCAACGGGAGACTTCGGCTTCCGCAGAATGCAATCCGTGAGCACACCAAGGTAGACACACATATGCTCTACATGCCCGGCAATTGTGGCTCCGTTCGATCCAATGGGGCATGACGCTTTCTCAGCAGACAACGCTTCAAGCGTATCAAACAGAGCTGTGCCGCGATCGAGATAAATGCCTTGCGTATTCTCGAATGTTTCGTCGAGCAGATCGAACAGTTCCTTCTTGAAGATTTCCAAAGGTATTGCGTTGTTCATAATCTCCTTAATAGCCAAATTAGGGGCAGTTCTCGTTGACCACCCAGACGGGGTTCCCTTCGATGTTCGCGACTCCTCCGTTCCACAACTCGGCTGAATCAACTCGCACTTCGTCATCCACGCGGATGTTGCAGTACTGCCGCAACTCCGACCAACTCGACACAGTCGAGTTGGCAAATTCACGTGGTGCAACTCTCACTTTTCCCTCCCCTTCGATCTCCCAAACACAACTCGTTTAAACTCCCCACCTACTTCAATCGCTTCAAGAGGGCGATCTGGCCTGTGTGATAGGCAGAATGCTGGATAATGCCAATCAGCAGATCGCCAACTGTTCGTTCTGAGATAGCCGAAGCCCGCTCGTCCAACCTTTTGGCATCGAGATTCTTAAGTTCCACCACTAGCGCTACGCGTTCCTGCTTTGCCAAGGCCCGATCAGCTCTCCATAGTCGGTCAGAAGGGTCTGCAGGCATCGAGGGCCAGTTGGACGGCGTTCGTGGGAACCCGCCCTTGGGACCATCTACAAGCACACGTCGTACTGCATACTCCCAGTAGGCGATATGAAGTGCCAGTTCCCAGATGCAGTGCTTCAACCCGGCCGATCGCCGCGTGGCAAGATCCATGTCAACGCCTCGCAAGCTGCCTGCCGGTGACGGACCACCAAACCATGGTTTCTCCTTCGGACCCAAGGCTCTCAAGGCTGATTGAACACGCGCATCGCTCATGGACGGATACCTCCCCGAGCTAGATGTGTCTACGCGCCAAGAATACAGAGATTTAGGAATCGATGAAACTAGATCCACTGCAGCCGACAAAGGCACAAAAAAAGGGAAGAGGGTTCAGCCTATTGCTGAACCCTCTTCCCAATGGCTCTGTGTTCTAGAATGCAGAAATCTTCTTCCTCAATCCATCCGCACTCTTGATAACAATTCGATAGCGACTCTTGTCGAGGATGCCCTCTCGTGCAAACCGATTGAGCGCTAGCGTCGTGTTCTCACGCGCCGAGCCAATCATGTCAGCCAGCTCTTTGTGCGTCACGGAAATCCCGATCAGGATGCCTTCCTTGGTCGCAACGCCATAATCGTCGGATAGCTTGAGTAGTTGTCTTGATAATCGTGCTTGAATGTCACGAAACGCCAGGTCTTCCAATGTCTCTTCGAATTCCGTCATCCGAGCTGCAAAATGATTGACCAGCATCGGTAGCACAGTGGGATCCGCCTCGATGGCCTTGAGAAACTGCTTCTTCTCAATGCTGCGTACTACGGTGTCTTCAATAGAGGTGGCCAAATGCCGTCGGAACTCCTCACCTACAAGACACATTTCTCCAAAGATTTCACCCTCATCAACAATACGAAGCGTCAGCTTCTTCCCGGATTCGTCGAGATAGGCCAATTTCACGCGGCCACTTTCCACCAGGTAGATAATGCTGCTGGGTGTGCCTGGATGATAAATCGTCTCGCCGCGATCAAGCTCAAGAAGATCGCCGCACTCGGCGAGCAAATCGGTAAAGCTGATCTTGTTATTCGTGGTGGTCGAAAACATCCATCCTCCCTCAATTCTGTACTGGAAGCGTACCCTGTAATTGGAGAGAGAGGCAGGAAGGGCAACCGTTTTTGATGACCTATTCCCGGGTAAAAAGTGTGACGCATGTCACCTAATTGAAGGAAGGTTGAAGAAATCATTCTGGGATGATAACGAGAAAAAAGTAGAAAAGGGACAGCGTGATTTTTCAGGATTCGACTGTGTTGTTGGTCCGGTACTCCCTAGAAAGGAGGTGATCCAGCCGCAGGTTCTCCTACGGCTACCTTGTTACGACTTCACCCCTCTTGCGAAGGTTACCTTAGGCGCCCTCAAAAGAGCGACTTCAGGTACCCCCCACTCGGTTGGTGTGACGGGCGGTGTGTACAATCCCCGAGTACATATTCACCGTAGTATGGCTGACCTACGATTACTAGCGATTCCGGCTTCATGTGGTCGAGTTGCAGACCACAATCCGAACTGGGGGAAGTTTTTTGAGATTGGCTCCACGTTACCGTATTGCAACCCTTTGTACTTCCCATTGTAGCATGTGTGTCGCCCTGGGCATAAGGGACATGATGACTTGACGTCATCCCCGCCTTCCTCCGGCTATTCACCAGCAGTCTCACTAGAGTCCCCGGCATTATCCGCTGGCAACTAGTGACAAGGGTTGCGCTCGTTTCGGGACTTAACCCTACATCCCACGACACGAGCTGACGACAGCCATGCATCACCTGTACTAGCTCCCTACCCGAAGGCAGGGTCGTTACCCTTTCAGGTTCCTAACACTAGTATGTCAAGCCCAGGTGAGGTTCTTCGCTTATCATCGAATTAAACCACGTGCTCCACCGCTTGTGCGGGGACCCGTCAATTCTCTTGAGTTTTAGCCTTGCGGCCGTACTCCTCAGGCGGTTCACTTAACGCGTTAGCTCCGGCACCGAGATATATAGGCTCCCGACACCAAGTGAACATCGTTTGGGGCGTGGACTACGGGGGTATCTAATCCCCTTTGCTCCCCACGCTTTCAGGCTTCAGCGTCGGTAATAGGCCAGAGAGCTGCCTTCGCCATCGGGGTACCTCACAGTATCTACGCATTCCACCGCTACTCTGTGAGTTCCGCTCTCCTCTCCTACACCCAAGCCGGACAGTATCACAAGACCTTCCAGGGTTAAGCCCTGGGATTTCACAAATGACTTATCCAACCGCCTAGACCTCCTTTACGCCCAGTAATTCCGGATAACGCTTGCATCCCTCGTCTTACCGCGGCTGCTGGCACGAAGTTTGCCGATGCTTATTCCTGAAGTACCGTCATCGGACGGGCATTTCCTCCCGACCTTATTCTTCCTCCAGAAAAGGGGTTTACAACCCGAAAGCCTTCATCCCCCACGCGGTGTCGCTGGATCGGACTTTCGTCCATTGTCCAATATTCCCCACTGCTGCCTCCCGTAGGAGTCTGGGCCGTATCTCAGTCCCAATGTGGCTGATCGTCCTCTCAGACCAGCTATCCATTATTGCCTTGGTAGGCCATTACCCTACCAACAAGCTAATAGAGCGCAGCCCCCTCTTCTTGTGGCGGCAAGACCGCCTTTAGAACGAAGTCATCAACTCCGCACACTATCAGGCATTAGCCATCCTTTCGAATGGTTGTTCCTGTCAAGAAGGTAGGTTAGCTACGTGTTACTCACCAGTTCGCCGCTCCGTGACCAATCTTCAGTTCCCGAAGGAAAATCCGTTTGGTTCGATCGCACGACTTGCATGTGTTAAGCGCACCGCTAGCGTTCATCCTGAGCTGGGATCAAACTCTCTCAGTTTTAAATTGTTAGTTTTTGATCCTATTTTAAATCGTAAATCGAAAATCGTTGGGTTTGTTCATCGAATCATGCGTTACAAAGAACATAACTATCACGCTATCCACTTTTCAAAGACCAACAAGCAACGAGAAGTATAGCTGGGGTATTCGGGTCTGTCAAGGTACTGCTCTAACGGGCCCGAAACCTTGTTCCATCCGCCTTCTGCGTTGAAGGAATACTACCCAATGCACTATCGTATTGCAAGGCAAATGGAGGATGAAAATCGTGAAGAAAACAATCGGTGTGCTCGCGGGCGGAGATTCTCCTGAACGCAACGTATCTTTGCTCTCTGGAACAGGAGTATTCGAGGCTCTTCAGAGGCTCGGACACAATGCTCAGATGGTGAAAATCGATATGTTAGATGATTTGGTTCCAAGGTTGGGCGGTATAGACGTCGTCTTCAATTGTCTCCATGGAGCATCCGGAGAGGATGGCACAGTTCAACTACTCCTCGAAGTAATGGGCATCCCAACGATCGGATCAGGCCCCCTCGCTTGTGCACGCGCCATGGACAAGGCTCGGGCCAAGGCGATTTTCAAGTCCAAGGACCTTCCTACTCCGGCTGGAGTCAGCCTAGATCGCGCAACACTGGAGCTCAAAATAGGTGAGGCAGCTAATTCACTCGCATTCCCAATGGTTCTCAAGCCCCAGAGCGGAGGATCAACCATCGCCGTTCATCTGGCAAGATCAGAAGAAGATCTACGCACAGCAGCACAATCCATCCTGGTAGACTTTGACACTATCCTTATAGAACCCTTCATCGAAGGACGCGAATTGACCGTAGGCATTCTTTTGATCGACGGCAAGGAAGAAGCCCTTCCCATCATAGAGATACGCTTCCCAGGGCAGCTATTCGACTACGGCGCCAAGTACACAGATGGTCAGGCTGAGTTCCTCGCTCCCGCCCCTATATCCTTAGATGTAGCGAATTGCATTCAAGATATTGCCCTTCGTGCGCATCAAGCATTGGAGTGTTTTGGGTTCTCCCGGGTCGATTTTCGCCTCGGCGACGATGGAGTACCGTACATACTAGAGGTCAACACACTGCCAGGGATGACTCCTCTGTCTGATTTGCCCCGAGCAGCAGCTCTCAGGGGGATAAAATACGATGATTTAGTCGAGCTCATGTTGGCCACAGCAACATCCTCCCGCGACAGCGATTCACACTCTGGCACAACGAACAATGAGGAGGAGTAGATGAGCGAGATCAATCGCATTCAACGTCAAATGAAACTGCTGCATCTTGACGAAGGGTGGGCATCTATCACGCTGAAGACCCTCTTGGACGATATCAGTACTCAACAGGCGCTGGCTCAACCTATTTCTGGAAAGCACGGCATCTGGGAGATCGTTCTTCACCTCGGTACAGCGCAACAACTTGTACTCGACCTCATACAAGGCATTGCGAGACCCTTTGCGCCCGGCGATGAGTGGCCGCCTGTCGAGGATACATCCAACAAGGCTTGGGATAACGTCCGACAGACGCTGCTCGATGCAGATGAGGAAATCCGTGGCGAGATGCAGGGATTCGCTGACTTCGCGCTTGAGCAATCGTTTGTCGAGGGAGGCAGCTCGGCCTATGACACCTTCCATGGGTACATCCAACACGCCTACTACCACGCTGGCCAAATTAGCATTCTTAAGGGCATGGAAGCAGGGAAATACGATTGCTCAATTCGGCCCATTGACACCTGATTGCAGGTCACTCCCGCCATTGGAGACGCAGGCGTGAATGGTGGACAATACCCGCCGAATCGCAGGCGCGAAGGACTCACATCCAAGAGGTCCGTCACGTAGCCACGGAGGGAATCGACATAATGACCAACGTATCGGAACGCACGAGCACCTTGCAGGGATCTCCTATTCGCAGGCTGGTCCCACTCGCCGTTGCCGCGAAGAAGCGCGGAATCCATGTCTATCATCTGAACATCGGCCAACCAGACATCCCTACGCCTGAGTCCTTTATGCGGGGTGTGCGAGAAGCGAAAATCGATGTTCTCTCCTATGCACCGGCACCCGGGATTCCGGAAACCGTACAATCACTTCTTGCGTTCTACGCTGACGCTGGAATCTCGCTAGCTGAGGATGAACTGCGAATAACAATTGGTGGCTCAGAGGCTTTTGCCTTCGCCCTGCAAATCACTTGCAATCCTGGTGATGAGATCCTCGTCCCCGAACCGTTCTATCCAAACTACAATGGACACGCAGTGATGAATGGGATCACGGTGGTTCCCATCACAACGAAGGTGGAGGAGGGATTCCATCTTCCCAAGATTGCCGAGATCGAGAAGCTGATCACACCCAAGACCAAGGCCATTCTTTTTTCCAACCCAGGAAACCCAACAGGCGTCGGATACACACGGACCGAACTACAAGGGATCGTTGATCTTGCCATCAAGCATGATCTGTATGTCATATCTGACGAACCTTATCGCGAGTTAATGTACGAGGGTCATGCAACCAGCATACTTGAATTCCCTGAGCTCGAAGGGCGCGCCATACTTGTAGACTCTATCTCCAAGCGGTTGTCTGCCTGTGGAGCGCGCATTGGCTGCATCGCCTGCCGTGATTCGAGGGTAATTGCTGCTGTCGACAAGCTCTGCCAGATCAGGCTCTCGGCACCGACGTTCTCCCAGCTGGGACTAACCAGCTTCCTGAATGACCCCCATCACAAGCAAGACATAGAAGCGATCAAGGCCAAATTCCATTCTCGTCGAGACACACTATTTGACGCGCTTCAGACGATTCCGGGCGCCGTTTGCCGTAAACCAGAAGGCGCATTCTACATTTTCGTGCAGTTTCCCCAGATTGACGACTCTGAGGAATTCGTCAAGTTCATGCTGAATGATTTCGATCTGGATGGCGAAACAGTGATGGTCGCGCCAGGTGCCGGGTTCTATGCAACGCCGGGCGTTGGACACAATGAAATCCGCATCGCCTATGTGCTGGAGGAAGCGAAGCTTGTTCGAGCAGTCGAGATCCTCAAAGCGGGACTTGAGGCCTATGTGTCATCCCGCACTGCCACGTCGTAGGAGAATGTCAGAAACGCAGTCCGCAGGTGACTGGATTTCAGATATCTGCGGGCTGTCAGCAGAACCACAACGATACTCTAGTCTCGTCGTGGACAGTGTGGCAGGCGCGGTCCCTTGATTGTTTCCATGGATGCTAGTTCCACACAGGTTTCCGGATCACAGCAGGTCATGCAAACGCGCTTGAATGCTCGGACAGACTTCAGCTCCACCCTTGGGGTGAGGTACCGGTCTCTTACAGGCTCAAACTTCAGCAGATCTGTTGAGAGGTATTTCTTATTGTCGTCCGAGAATACCGTGACGACAGTTGCGTCCTTGCCCAGCTCATTCTGAACCTTGAGAGCTCCGATCAGATTGGCGCCTGAGGAAATACCAACGGCAAGGCCCAATCGCGAACCAAGCATCTGCGCCATGAGGATTCCATCTCCGTCATCAACAGCCACTACCTCGTCCAGTTCATCGAGGTGAAGAAGTGCGGGTATGAATTCATCCGAAATACCTTGAATGCGATGCTTCCCGACCTTGCACCCAGTGGATAGAGTCGGCGAGCTAGCAGGTTCCATGGGGTACAGCTTGATCGACGGATTCGCTTCTTGCAGATATCTGCCAACACCCATTACAGTTCCTCCCGTTCCCACACCAGCGATAAACGCATCTGGCTTCAGGTCCCGGAAACCTAGTTGCCACCAAATCTCTGGGCCTGTTCCCCGATAGTGGGCTTCGCTATTGAATTCATTAGAGAACTGTCTAGGCAGAAAGCAATTTGGCCTAGAGGCTGCCATTTCTTCGGCACGGTCTATGCTTCCTAGAAACCCTCCCTCACTCTTGGCAACAAGAACGATTTCCGCTCCAAGAGCCTTCATAAGATTGATCCGCTCGGGGCTCATCCAGTCGGGCATGAAGATGGTTACGGGATGTCCAAGCGATCGGCCCAAAGCGGAGAAAGCGATGCCGGTGTTCCCGCTAGTAACTTCGACGATTCGATCGCCAGATTTGAGTTCCCCACTGAGGTAGCCTTCCCGAATAATGTGCAGGGCCATTCGATCCTTGATACTGCCTGTCATGTTCAGGTGCTCTGCCTTCGCATAGAGCAATCGCTCCTCACCATCGAATCGAAGAGCGATCTCCAACAAGGGAGTATTGCCAACCAAAGAAGAGAGCATCTGAGTTCGGTTTTCGACGGCAATCGGATTCATATTGGTCTCCTTAAGCTAGCACCCGGGTTGAGGTGGAAAGTCGGTTCCAAGTTTCGCCCATGAGTATCCAACGGGTTGGTAGTCTCCTGAAACAGGATCCGCCTTGTATTCCCCGTATGTGTCCTTAGCAACAATCAACTTGACCACATCGACGAAACTATCGATTTCGCTTTCTGTGTTGTATATGCCGAAACTGGCGCGAACCAATCCGGGAAGCGTCGAAACACCGTTTACAGCAAGCGCTTCGGCTATTTCTGCTTGTTGGGCTTCTGTAATTTGCTGAAGTCTTAGGAGATAAGGGTGGGCGCAAAACAGCCCACTTCGGACACCAATTCCGCCTTCGTAGCCGAGAATGGCGGAAACAAGCTTGTGATGGAAGCCGTCAATCGCGAACGTAATTACACCCAAGTATTCGCTTGCTTTCGCAATGTCACTTAAGCCATAAACGCGAACCCCATCGATTCCATCTATTCCCTGCAGAAACCGAACAGCAAGAGATGATTCGTGCTCCGCGATGGCATCCAGCCCTATATCCTGTAGACAACGGATAGCTTCGGCCCAGGCAATCGCCCCTACGATGTTCGGGGTTCCCGCCTCTTCTCGATTCGGCAAACCACTCCAGAACACATCCCGTTCCGTGACGAAATCGACAGTGCCTCCGCCGACGACATCGGGGGCATCATCGCGCAGGCAGTCTCTCAGCGTGACCAATGCGCCGACTCCAAATGGGGCATACATCTTGTGTCCCGTATAGGCAAGACAGTCGATGTGTTCGGGGTCGTCAGGAGAACCCATGTCTATGGCTCGATGAGGGGCCAATTGTGCTGCATCCACAACGATCCTTGCCCCCACATCGTGCACCATTCTCGCAATTGCATGAATGGGGTTGACAGTTCCAGTGACATTCGATGCGCCGGTGATGGCTACGAGTTCAACCCGACGCCCGTATTCGCGAAGAAGAGTCTTCAGATGCTCAAGATCAATCGTGCCATCCTCGTGCACCTGAATAAACTTGACTTCCGCAGCTTTGCGCCATGGCAGGTCATTGGAGTGGTGCTCCATCAGGGATGTGAGAACGATACCATCCTCAGAAAACGGGAATCGGTTTGCCAGTTTATTGAGTGCTTCCGTCGTGTTCTTTCCGAGAATGACTGAATGTGATTGCGGTCGGGCACCGACAAACGCTCCAATCGTTATTCGTGCGGACTCAAACTCTTCAGTTGCAATATGGCTCTTGTAGCCGCTTCCCCGACCAACACTTGCATAGAAGGGCATGAATTGGTTAATGCGATCAAGAACAGGCTGAAGTGTCGGGGTGCTAGAAGCATTGTCAAAGTTAATGTACGTTCGGCGCGAACCACTGAGTAGAGTAACTTGCTCATCAACGCCTGTGATGTACTGCCTTGCGTTCTCAAGTGTCAGTTTGTTTCTCACATGTTGCCTCGTAATTTCGAATTTGCCCCATTCTTTCTACTGGCCGGGAGACGTTGGATACTTGATCCCAGTACCAGCGTTGAACAGAACAACGTGATCATCTTCTAGGATCCATCTCGATTCAATAAGAGTATGAAGTGTTGCCAAGGCAGCACCACCTTCGGGACAGGCAAGAATCACCTAGCGCGACGTCAGTTGACGTTGAGCTTTGAGAAGCTGCTCATCACCTACAAGGCCAGCAGTTCCTTTGTTGTCACGGGCCGCATTCGATAGGAGAAAGTCGCCCGCGGCAGCCAGGACTCGCAGGCCAGCCACGTTGGTTGCTGCACCTTCCCAGGGTTCAGCATGCTTTGTGCCTTCTTCAAAAGTACGGGGGTACAGGGGCACAACCCTCAGCCTGCACTACAACTTGATTGGTGGCGCGACTTGGCATCTTTGAATTGCTCGAAGGGTGCTAATCCTTAGGGAGATGTTTCGCCTGCTGTCCGATAGATCAACCAAGAACGCTGGGAATCCCGGGTAGGCTCTCTGAGCTACCCGGGATTCATCATTTCATCACATGACGTTGCTAGCATGACAGCGGGAGGTTGGTATGAGAATCGCTACTATTATCTCGCTGATTGCTGTATTGCTGGCTGTATCGGCGCCCGCGGCTGACACCGATCTGATCGCTTACTTCTACGGGCAGTGGGGAGATGTGAACATCTACACCATCCCTGCTGGCGGAGGAGAACCAACACAGCTCACAGAGAATGCTGGCAACAACTTCGATCCCGAATGGTCACCCGATGGCACCATGATCGTCTTCCAATCGGACCGAGACGGCACTGACAGCATCTATGTGATGAATGCGGATGGTTCCGAACAGCTTCAGATTTCCTCGCCAGGCACGGCTGCACGCAATCCGTCGTGGTCTTCGGATGGAAGCCAGATTCTCTTCACCATCAATGGCGGGATCTCGATCATGAATCCAGATGGCTCCAACCTTCAGGCACTGACGAATCCATCACTTCGCGCGTGGAACGCCAAGGCCTCATTGATGAACGACACGCAGATCGTTTTCGAGACTGCTCAAGATGGCGATGCAGAGATCTACATTATGGATGCCGATGGTAGCAATGTCGTTAAGCTGACGGACAACGACCTCGACGATCAGCACCCCGTCCTTTCTCCTGATGGCTTGCTCATCGCGTTCAATTCATCTGTTCCCGGCCAGCCAGACTTTGATCTCTACATCATGAGCGCCGATGGAACCGATGTTCGCCGACTGACGACACATTGGAATCACGACGAGTACGCAAGTTGGTCATCAGACGGGCTACAACTTGTGTATACGTGGGGCAATGAAGCCATCTACATTATCAATGCAGATGGCAGCGGAAACCGACAACTCACACCCGCTCGTGACTGGACAGGTGGCGCTTCCTGGCAACCATCCCCTGTCGAGTCGGCCGATTAGCAATCATCCGGGTACGTCAGCGATGACGCGATCCACGTTCGCGCAGCAGGGGCTCTGGCGCGTCAGAGCACTACCAGTGTGCTGTTTTCCACTTCCGCAACAGTTTGACAGCCCGAGCAAGTGCCAGACGATTAGCACGAGGATATGATTCAGACATGGCACACGAAAAAGGGAACACCAAATCGCGTCCTCAAGACAGCCCAGATCGAGAACGCCTCGACAAGGTGGTCAAGCAACGGGGATTGATTCGCAGCCGATCGAAGGCACAGCGGATGATTGCTGCGGGACGAGTCGAGGTCGATGGGCGTATTCTCACGCGACCTGGGCATCCCATCGACCCTCAAGCTGAGATCGAGATCCTGTCGTTCGAGCAATACGTTAGCCAGGGGGGCGACAAGCTGGCCGCTGCTCTCGATCAATTCAGGATCGACCCCACTGGGCTGATCTGCTTGGATGTCGGCGCCTCGACTGGCGGCTTCACCGATTGCCTACTGCAGCATGGCGCAGCCAAAGTTCATGCCATCGACGTTGGCCACGACCAACTCAACTCGCGCATCCGCCGGCATCCCAAAGTCGTCGTGAGTGAAGGGTTGAATGCTCGTTATCTGGAACCTCAAGACATTGGCGAGCCTGTCGATCTCATAGTGATCGACGTCAGCTTCATCTCCCTCAAGCTGATTCTGCCTCCACTTGTCGGCATCCTCGATCCCAAGGGTCAGGTCATCGCCTTAGTGAAACCTCAATTTGAAGTCGGCAAGGACAATCTCCCTGATGATGGCGTCGTGAAGGACGAATCGCTTCGCCAGGCAGCACTCACGGACATCCGAGCATTCATTGAGACTGAGACACCGTGGAGCGTACAAGCAGACATGCAGTCACCTGTTGAAGGATCCAAGGGCAATATTGAGTTTCTAATCCGCATCCAATAAGACGTCTCAGTGACGAGCAGCTGAGTCTCTGGATCTAGGTCTCCGTCGTAAATTGCGGGTTGCACATTGGCGAACTAGCTAGCGTTTCCACTGTCAGAGAATGCCTGGTCTTGCGCATTCTCAAAGCAACTCGCCAACTACGACGAGTTGCACTTGACCTAAAGCGTCAAACATGCTTCACTAATCCTCACAGATTGGATGTGACAGATGAGGGATAGAGATTCAGGAAGAGATTCATCCGGCGAGGTCCGCAACGTATCGAGAGTGGATCGATTCCATCAGCTATTCGATGGGATGTCTGACTCGGCCTATCTAGTTGAGACAATCACAGGGCGGATTCTTGCCTGCAACGATGCTGCCGTAGAACAGACAGGCTATTCCCGGGGCGAACTCATCGGTCTAGACATCGGCCGTGATCTCAATGAAGAAGAATTGCCGGTCGCACCAGCCATAGTCCATGGCGCAATGGCTTCTGGTGAGGGATTCCGATTTGTCGATCAGAAGCGACGCAAAGACGGCACGACGTATTGGGATGAGATCGTTCTCGTACCGTTTCGTACCGATGGCGAAGCCGTGCATGTGTCCATCAACCGTGACATCAGCAGCCGTGCCGCGAAGGAAGCAGAGCTGCGTGAGAGCGAAGCCCGCTATCGCAGCATCTTCGAATCGACAACCGACGCTGTGATCGTGGAGGCAAATCCAAACGCCTACGGCATGTATGGGTATGAGCCTGGCGAACTCCTTGGTGTTCCCGCAAATAAGGTCATCCACTCAGACTACTTCCACGGATTCTCCAATTTC
>Ga0233431_1001613_pt1 | contig 37628 bp, 36 predicted proteins | sample SI_118_April2016_FD_179867 | JGI IMG/M metagenome (GOLD analysis project Ga0233431, IMG submission 179867) | Seawater microbial communities from Saanich Inlet, British Columbia, Canada - SI_118_April2016_200_MG | ecosystem: Environmental > Aquatic > Marine > Inlet | place: Canada: British... | reverse complement strand
TTACCACGGGCCTGATCGTTGTTCTCGGATTCAACTGGATTATTGCCGGCAATGCCTCGCAGATTCACTTTTCCATGGCCTCACTGGTTCCGGATTTCACCCGCATGGACAGTCTCGTATTCCTGGCGGGTGCACTGGTCATCGTTTCCGGTATTGAGGTTTCAGCGGCCCATGCCTCTCAGGTGAAGGATCCTAAACGTTCGTTCCCCAGAGCAATTTTTCTTTCAGTATTTGTTTCCATTGCCGCCATCGTTCTGGGTTCCCTGGCCATCGCCTTCGTGGTGCCACAGAAAGACATCAGCCTGGTGGCAGGGCTCATGGAGGCTTTTGAAAAGTTTTTTGCCGTTTATCATCTTGGCTGGCTTTTGCCCATTGTGGCTTTGCTGATTGTGGTGGGTTCCCTTGGGGAGGTGTCGGCTTGGATACTGGGGCCCAGTAAGGGACTCTTGGTATCGGCTCGGCATGGTCTTCTTCCGCCCATCCTCCAACGAAAGCTTAATGGTGATGTGCCGGTGAATATCCTGTTCCTTCAAGCTCTGGTCGTTACGGGCCTGGTGTTTGTGTTTTTGTTGATGCCAACTGTGAGCAGTGCTTACTGGATTCTCACCGCCCTGACAGCCCAGCTTTATCTGATCATGTACCTGCTCATGTTCCTGTCCGCCCTTGTCCTGAGATACAAGCGGCCGGATACTCCCCGGCCTTATCGAATTCCCGGGGGCAACTTCGGCATGTGGGCGGTGGCCTTGCTGGGCCTTCTGGGGGGCGTGTTTACCCTGTTCATCGGATTCTTTCCCCCCTCTCAATTGGAGACAGGGAGCCTTCTGTTTTATGAATCATTTCTGGTTTTGGGGATTCTGGTGATGTGCGGTGCGGCCTTTTTGATATACGGTCTGAGAAAGCCCGGTTGGATACAGGCCGCCCAAGAGGACGAAGAACAAAAGAAATAGCCAATGAAGAAAAAAATAAAGGAATGGATAAGACGATATCTGCTGGCTGATATCTTGAGCACCGTGTTGAGTCTGGTCACGGCATGGGTCATTCACCGGACCACCGCGGACAATGTACTGGCGGCCTTCGTGGGGTCCGCCATGGCATCTATCAGTTTTTACGGCATCATTGCATACAGTGATGTGAGGAAAAGCCTGAAACATCACCGAAAGCATGCACTGCGCTATAATTTTGTATCTTATTTCAAAGATTTACGAAATCTGATTATTGAATTCGGCCCCTCGGAAATCCTGGATGTGCTGGCGGTTCGGCCCTTCTTCATGTACCTTATGCCGAAACTCATGGGGGAATTTTTGCTGGGGACCTTTGTGGGGAAGATGATCGCCGATGTTATTTTTTTCATTCCCGCGGTCATCATGTACGAGGTCAGAAAAAAACATTTGAGCGACTGAGCTTCTTTAACGCCGGACCCGCAGATACCCTTTTTGCTCACGCAAGGCGCAAAGTAACACAATGAAGCTGATTTTTGTCCGTGCCCTCCCTCCAGCGTGGGAACCTACAACGTATGTGTTCACATGCTGGTGTACGGGAACGAGAAAAAGCCTTGGCGTCTTTGCGCCTTTGCGTGAGATCCTTATTCAAACTGACTACTGATCAAAAGGTCCCCAGGGTGCCAGCGACCAATCCTCTCCCGTTACGATGTCGGGCCGATCCATCTCAATGGGGTTGCTCCCCTGCTGACGTTCCAGGTCCTGGTAGTGACTAAATTCCCTTTCATCCCCAACATAAAGGCACTGGCAATTGGCCGCGTCCGCATAGACAAAATAGAGTTTTCCATGTCGTTTGTGCCGGCTGATACTCTGTTGAGCCAGGGTTTTCAAATGGGCCAGCTTCTGGGGTGTGTCGGCGATTCGCTTTTGGAAGCCGGCCTTCGTGAGCAAATCTTCCACATCCATAACCTCATTTTTCTGCAGTGCGGCGCATCCTGCCAGCATCAGGGCAATCGTCACCACTCCAACCAAGGGAATCAACCAAACCTGCACTTTTTTCATCATACCAATCTCCTTAATTTTGGGTTTACGGCAAAAGTCTTGTTGAGGCACTCCCCAATTTTTTTGTCCACGGTCCTATTCTCTCCGCAGGAATCTATGATTATGAGGTGAGGTTAGAAAAAACGGTCAGAGGTGTCAAGCGAAAGGGCGGATGACTCAAATTTTCATCTTGACTTATGCGCCATAAGGAGAGACGGTTGTTAGAAATATATTGGCCAGGAAGGCGGACGGAGATGAAGAAAGTGAGTGCTGGAGGCGTAGACGATGAGAGCCCATTACGATTTTTCCAAAATGAAAGGGCGTAAAAATCCCTATATCAAGCATTTGAAACAACCTGTAACGATGCGGTTGGACCGTAATACTGTTTCCTATTTCAAGGCCATGTCAGAGGAAACAGGTATTCCTTATCAGAGCCTCATCAATCTTTATCTACGTGACTGCGCGGTTCATCACCGAAAACTACACATGACGTGGTATCCTGAAAATGCTGAACAACGCGTTTGAAAGGGCATCGGCAATAAATACAGATTCGCAATATGAATTTGTTGAAACTGTGAATTGCATCGGCTGACACTGATGGTCAGCTTTCCTTACAGATCAAACAGGCTATGATTTTTACTCCTTGAGTGAGCCCCTTTTTTTCTTGCCTTATTGGTAACATGCCCCTATAAAAAGCATTAGATGCAGAAAAAAGACCCCTATCCCCGGCATCTTCAAGGTGAAAATGGACCGTATTGCAGAAAAAAAACTGGCAAATTGGCTGGATTCAAGCTACCGGAAACCCTTGATCATTCGCGGCGCCCGTCAGGTAGGAAAATCGACACTGGTCAGGCAATTCGCTAACCATAAGAAATTGACCCTCCATGAAGTCAATGTTGAACGGCATCCAACATTGGTTGAGGTTTTTAAAACACAGGATACCGGGAAGATCCTTAGGGAACTTGAATTTGTCTGTGGGAAGGGACCGATTTCAGGGAAGAACGGGTTACTGTTCTTAGATGAAATACAGGCGGCGCCCATCGCCATTCAGACCCTTCGATATTTCTATGAAGATCATCCTGAGCTGCCCGTAATTTCAGCCGGTTCCCTCCTCGAATTTACAATGAGCAAACATTCCTTTTCCATGCCAGTGGGTCGGGTCGAGTACCTCTACCTGGGTCCTCTAACATTTGAAGAAACGCTGGTGGCAATGGAAAAGCACGTTTTGCTCAACCTGCTGAAAAATTATCAACTGCATGAAGTTTTTCCTCAAACTGCTCACGAACAGTTACTGGAACTGCAAAGAGTCTGGTTCCTGGTAGGGGGGATGCCTGAGGCGATCCAGCGATTTATCGATACGAATTCGCTCGACGCGGTATTTGATGTTCATGCCTCGATTATTGAGACGTACAAAGACGATTTTGCAAAATACGCAACCCAGGCCGATCTTCTCCGTCTTCATAAGGTGTTTAACTATGTCCCCATGGCTGCTGGCGAAAAATTCAAGTATGTTCACGTAGACCCCGAGGCGCAATCCAGAGAAATCAGCAAGGCAGTTGATTTGCTAGAAAAAGCACAAATTATCATGAAAGCCTGCCATACGGATGCATCCGGTTTGCCGCTCGGTGCTACCATAAACAGAAGAATATTTAAGCTATTCTTCCTGGATTGTGGATTGATGAATAGCATTTGCGGTGTTCAATGGATAGCATTGAACGAACTTAAGCAAAAGTCGTTTGTTAACAAAGGCCGTATGGCTGAACAGTTCATCGCACAACATCTTGCCTACATTGGAAAAAGCAATGTAAGCCCGGTTTTGACCTACTGGTTGCGCGAAGGACGGGCAGGAAATGCTGAGATCGATTTTGTGGCACAGTTAGGACAATCGATTATCCCGCTTGAGGTTAAGGCAGGCAAGAGCGGATCGCTGAAGTCACTTCAACAATTTGTTGATCAAAAAAAGGTCCGGGTGGGTGTCCGGTTTGATTTAAATCCCCCTTCATATCAGCATGTTTCCCACGCTCTCAGGCAAGCAAGAGAAACGGTTCAGGTTGAATTTGATCTTTTGTCCCTCCCCCTTTATATGATAGAGGAACTCCCCAGGATCTTTGGTGACGTCTCCCCTAAGTCTCAGTTACCCCATAATGAATATGAAAAACTCGATCTGAAGGAGGACTCAAAATGCCGGCTATAGATCGGATGGATTCCAGAGATTTATATCCATTGATGGTTATAAGAACCCAGGATGATTACGAAAAGGCAATTGCTTCCATGGAGACGGTTTTTGATGAGGAGACAGGTCCCCTGGCAGATTATGCGGAAACACTTTCCATCCTGATTGTGCACTATGAGGAGCAGAATTTTGCATTGGAGAAAAAACAGGGAGTGGAAGTCCTGAAGTTTCTTATGGAACAGAATGGTCTCAAACAAAAGGACCTGATAGGGACCCTTGGAGGGAAATCGACTGTTTCGGAGATACTCAATGGGAAAAGGCCATTGAATCTCCAACACATCAGGACCTTGGCAGATAGACTCCATGTTGTGCCTGGAACCTTTGTTTAGCAGGTACACACGGATTGCCGATTGGGAGGTGGCACAGACGATTAAACATCAGGGCGTGCTGATCCAAAAGACCCTTGACTTCATGGATGTGCGGTTCGGCACCATGGACAGGCGTTCGAGGCCGTGGACCGGTGCTTTAACTCGCTACAGCGGTTGATAGGGGGAGGGTTCACCTTCCTGACCGTCGTTATCGTCCTGATGAAATTCCTCGTCGGCCCTTGAGTCGCCACTACGCCATAAATTTATCCCTATAAAAATGGACCGTATTGCATAACACGTCCGTATTAGCCCTGTGTTAATGGCGCAAAATCCTCTGCCCGCCAATCCCATACCGTTACGGGATGTCACGCCCTTTCAGGGTGTTGACTCAAAGGTTGCAGAACTTTCCTTAATAACAAAATCAGCGTCGGGGCAAACAGCGTATAAAAGCTCGTTAAGTTTATCGATTGTGGGATTTGAGCGACCCTGTTCATAGCGAGCATAGGCATTGCGAGATGATGCACCAAGACGTTTTGCTGCCTGCGAAAGGGAAAGGCCGCTAAGCTCACGTTTACGCCTTAGAAGAAGACTGATCAAAGAATTATGATCTGTTGAGCCCACTTCAAATTCATTAACGGAAACCAAAGCCACTTCAACTCGAAAACCCTCTTTATTTGCCATGGTTTCAACCATGTCCGCAGCCATTTCAAGGGCTTCCTTTCGGGTATGGCCCTGAGTCATGGCATCGAGGATCGGGATTTTAGCTAGCCAAAACCTGCTATCCTTATAAATTTTTCCCGAAAATCTCATCGTTTCCCTCTCTTCTTACCCTTACGCAGAATTGAGCGGGCAAGCTACTCGTTAATTTCAATATGCCTCGGAATTGGCTCCTGCCTATTGCCATCAGTCCACACATCATGCCTTCCGCCATGACGAAGAAACCACCAACCCATTCCCCTCAGTGCTTTTTCCAACTCTTTTCGCTTCACGCCGTACTGTACACGCATCTGTGTTCAAAATCAAAATTATCCTTGACGAATTCGTCTTGAACCTTCAAAGAGAGATGGAGTCCCTTCCTGAATGAGCCGTTATAAAGTCTCGGCAAGAAATAATTGCGCCGCCTTTTTGCAAGTCTTATGGAGAAAATTTAACAAAAATTGTCATGGATCGTACAAATAATGTCATAAATCGCAAATGTGAGGCGTTGTATGTCCTTATAATTTCAAAGATCTATGGGAGCAGTTGAATTTAAGCGCTTGAAATAAAAACCAAATATGGATTATATGGATTTTGAACACATAATGCGGCGCAATAATTGCATCTGTTTCATAATCAGAAGCATCGGTTAGAGATCATTGATATTTCGCGAAGGATTTGGCGGTTGGCGGGAAATTGCCCAAAAGGTTTGACACTGATTGAACTGATGATCGTGATTGCGATCATCGGTATCCTGGCAACCATTGCGATCCCGCAACTTGGTGCCTATCGAAAACGGGGGTATAACTCGATCGCAATCTGGGATGTGAAAAACGCTGCAGCCGCACAATAAGCCTACTATGTTGATTACCTGGAATATGCGAGCAGCAGAACCTCTTTAGACGGTTACGGCCTCAGTTCCACACAGGGTGTCACACTGACTATTGCGGGCAATAATAATGCCTGCACCCTTGTTTCGTACCATGAGAGTGGCGATAGAACCTATACGATGGCGGGGCCGGGCGGATCCATAGAAAGCAATTAGATCGAAATGTTTATTGAGAGTGTGAGTTTGATGATTTATTCTGAAATGTGAAAGGGGGTGGGTTTTTTCAGGAAAATGAGTAATTTGGATTTGCCAACGCTAATTACAGGTAGAAAGGAAAAAAGACATGTTATCAAAAATTAATGCAAAAAAAGATCAAAAGGGTTTTACACTGATCGAATTGATGATCGTTATCGCCATTATCGGTATTCTGGCAGCTATCGCCATTCCTCAGTTTACTTCGTACAGGAAGAGGGCGTACGACACTTCTGCCAAGGCGGATGTCAAAAACGCCTACACAGCGGCTCAGGTGTATTTCACTGATAATCCTACTGGATCGCCAAGTCTGGCCAATCTTGTATCCTACGGATACACCCAGGGTTCCGGCCTTACGACGGTAACGAGTGGTGATGTAAGTGGTTTATCAATCACGTCATCTCATAGCGCCAGTACCACAACCTATACCGCTGATGATGCCGGAGCAATTACTAATGACTAATTCAGCTTAGAGTGTTTAAATTTTAAAGTGAAGGGGAAAAGAGCATCTCTTTTCCCCTTTTTTATGTAAAGCTCATCTCAAGCTTTCGAGGGCCTCATTCCCCTGTTTGTCATTGGGTGCTAAGGCAATGGCCCTGGTTAGGTAGGACTTTGCCTTTTTTTCCGCCCCCTGAACCAAATAGATGAACCCCATATTCCGGTATCCCTGGGGCGAACGGGGGCACAAAGAGATAACCCTTTGAAAATCCATTTCAGCCTTTTCGTATTGGCTGAGCATTGCGTAGGCCTTACCTCTCAGGTTAAGTCCGGGGATAAAATTCGGCACGATGGACAAGCACCGGTTCAGTTCAAGAATTGCCTCTCCGTATCTGCCCCGATTATATGAGGGTCGGGCACGCATCTGATAATGTATTTTTGTGGCTTCCTGCCACTGGTCCTGTTTGGCAATTTCACTCTTGAAGGCTAGATGGCTTAAAAAGAAAAAGATAGTGCCGGCCAAAAGGGATAGTGATAGAGATTTGAGTTGTCTGGCCTCAATCATTTCCTTCAAACTGTAGATCGCGCTTCCAGCAAAGAGACAGAGGTAAGGTACAGCGGGAATACGGTATCTTGATTGAACCAGGAAGAGCAGACAGGCTGATAGATATATCCCGACGGTGCCGTATATAAGGAACAATTGCCGGAACTTTTTTAGTCCAAGCAACATGCCCAGGATACCTAATGAGCCAATAATGCTGTATCTAACGAGGGGGAATGAGAGTGACTTCTTGTATTCCGTGTGGGCTGAGGCTATATAGTGAACTTCATAGCCCGTGAAAAAGAAGACGAATTTTTTCAGCGTTCGTCTGATATATTTCGGAGGGTCATCGTAAATGTCACTAAGTGTTCGCCCTATCCAGAAGTGAGAAGATTCAGAGGGGGATATAACCTTTCCCGTCAGTTTCCCGGCAGTTTTTCGGAACAGCACATGGGCGAAGTCCGGCTCGGTGTTTCGCTCGACAATTAGATCAATGTCTGGGAGCGTAGCCCTATCCAGCGCTTTGGCGCGTTTGCTGTTGCCGTGGTAAAAGACTTTGCCCGCATCAGCTGTTACAAGAATAAAATCGTTCAGCTTGACATAGTTTCGTATGGTAACAGGTGCAACCACCGCTAAGGCAGAAGCACAAAAAATAAGGACCTGCGCCAGCCTTTTGTTAACCGTCAGCGTTCCGGCTTGGAAAAAGAGTAACCAGCCGATGCCCAATGGCAGAAACAAGAGTGCGTTCGGTTTCGTTATGATCGATAGACCCACAAAGAAGCCGCTTGCCAATGTGAGCACCATGGATTGAGAGGAAGACCTGAAATGGTCTTTTATAAGGAACAAAAAATAGATTGCAAGAAGATTGAAAAGAAGAATGAGAACAGTTGGTTCCAGCGTTGATTCCAGAATGATTACATTCCCGTAAAGGGCGTAAATAAGGGCCGCCAGAAGGCCTGCGGTTTTCTGGAAAAGCCGGCTCCCCAGGGAAAGAATTAACAGGGAGATAAGTGAACCCAGGAAAGACTGGAAAAACTTAATAAAGGCCCAGTCTGCCCCGAAAACCTTTTTGAAAAGGGTCAGGAAATATAGATAAAAAGGGCTCAGGTCAATGAGCCTTTCTCCAATATCTTTCCCTTGGCACAGTTTGTCCGCAAAGTAGGGATATTTGAAAAAAAGGATCGGTTCATCGATCCAGACAAGAAATAAGATTCTGGCGCCTATTGCCACTAAAAAGACGAAAGCGTATAATGTGTAATCCTGATCTGATGTTTTGGAATGAGTAAAAATCTTCACAGCCTTTCCCTTCTATAGGGGGAGATGTTCATAGAAAAAATTGAAAATTATAGCACGCCTTTAACCGTGAAGAAAAGAACCTTCCCAATGAATGGAATAAGTGCCACATCAAATTATGTGGGAGGACCTCAGCCCCTTGAAAAGACCTTTAATCTTCTTATGAAGATTTTGGTCTACAGCTCAGCCTTCTATTTCTTTTCATTTGTAACTGCTGATACCGATCTCTGGGGGCATATCAAATTTGGGGAAGATCTGTGGGCGGACAAGTCTTTGCACCGCTTTGACATATATTCCTACACAGCCTTTGGCGCTGAATGGATTAATCATGAGTGGTTGGCTGAGTTGATTATGTTTTTTGTGTACAGCACTTTCGGTTCCGCAGGCCTTCTCATGGGAAAACTGTTTGTGGGTTTTGCAATCATATATATCCTTTCGCTGATCGCCTCCCGAAGAAGCTGCAATCGCTTGGTCTATGGCACAGTGTTCGTGCTTTGTGTGTTTGTGATGTCGCCAGGCTTTATGATCAGGCCACAGCTCTTTACCTTTCTTTCCGTGTCATATTTCCTGTACGTCTTCCATCTTTACTTCGAAAGACAAATGAACCTCCTGTGGTCCCTGCCGTTGGTGATGGTTTTCTGGGTCAATTGCCATGGGGGTTTCCTGGTTGGGGCGGGAATGTTTCCGGTTGCGGTGGGCTGTGAGTATGTCACCTGCCGTATGAGAAACAAGGATACGGCGCATCTTAGGCGTATGGTGTTTTGGCTGATTTTAACGGAGGCATCTGTTTTTATAAACCCTTACGGTTACGATCTCCCGGAATTCCTGGTCAAGACACTGAGCGTCCCGCGAGGCATCGAAGAGTGGCATCCCGTAACGGTGTTTGATCTTTCATATCTTAGATTCAAACTGTTGGCCCTCCTTTTTCTCTGTTGTTTCTTCATCAGAAACCAGCAAAGGAGATACTGGGAGGCAGGAATTATAAGTATTGCCTTGATCTATGCGTTCATGCACCAGCGACACACCCCGGTTTTCGCTATTGTGGCGGCGCCTTATTTGATCGAGAACCTCTCTCTCACTTTTCAGCGGACTGGTGTTTTTGAGAAGATCAGGTCTTCTGCAATCTATGCGATTTTGAGTGTTTTTCTCTGTATATTGGTCGGGTATCAGGTATTTTTCACGGGCTGCAAATATGCCAAGGCCCAATGCAATATCATTGTAGACCCAACGAAATATCCTTTAGGTGCCATCCGTTTTCTAAAAGAGAACGGGGTCAAAGGGGATCTTCTTTTGCCTTTTGAATGGGGGGAATATGCCATTTGGAAGCTCCATCCCGATTGCCGGGTTTCCATTGATGGACGATTCAGGACGGTTTACCCGGAAAAGGTCCTCGCGGATCATTTTTCGGCTGCGGTAGATGAAACAAAATTGCTGGAATTGCTAGAGAAGTATCCGGCCGACATAATCCTGGGAAGACAAAATCCTCTCTATGAGCGATTAATATCAACCCAAAACAGCTGGAAATATGTTTATTCGGATTCGACATCCATTGTATTCGTAAAAAATAGCAGTTCGCAGTGGGATGTCCTTGAGAGGTTAGGGAGGAAAGCGTTGATATACCCCGACAATGACACACCGCTCTCAACTTATTTTCCCTGACGCGTGAATGGGGTCTTTCGGCTTTGGATTTTCGTTGTGATTCTAATTCCTCCAGCATTTGATTGCAGGCCTATTGGGGCGTGTGCCTCTCTGGTCAATATCCGACAAAAATTGTAACGAATCTTACAAATAATGTTTACAATTGGGACCATGGATCAAAAAGACTTGCCGCTTTAAAAAAACAGCAAGGGAAATTTAGGATAAATATTTGCAATGACAGGGGAATATAAATACCTTGAAGCCCAGGTACATTCGTGGCGCAATAATTGCGTGGGATAAAGTACAAAGCGGTCGAAAATAATGAATACTCGCTACCGGATACCCAATGAACAAATAAGGGGAGAAAAAATGTGAGCCGGCGATTTTGAAATGGTTACTTTGTTCGCCATTTCGTGTGCACAGCATCTTCCTGTTTGCAAAGGCCGATTCACAAATATTAATGCGAATGCTTAAGAAAAATGATCAGAAGGGTTTTACCCTTATTGAGCTGATGATTGTTATTGCCATCATCGGGATCCTGGCCGCAATCGCCATACCTCAGTTCAATGCATACAGAACAAGAGGGTACAATATTGATGCCAATGCCAATGGTAAAAACGCTTACACAGCCTCCCAGCTGTATTTTACAGATCATCCACTTGGAACACCGACTTTGGATAATCTCAAAGCCTATGGATATGTACAAGGTGCCAATATTGCCGTGACGACGTCCGGTGATAGGAGTGGCCTATCCATCACATCAGAGCATTCCGCCGGTGATAGAACCTTTACTATTGATGAACATGGAACGATAACATCATTGTAATTCAGATTTCAGATTTCTGTACTTTTCCAGTTTGCGGGCCAGCCCATGATAATGATTTCCTTTTTTCATAATCACCTTTTCGAGTGTGGGAGAGACGCTCTTCATATCAGGAAGTTCTATGAGGATATCCCCATGGATTATCATCCTATCCACCAATAACGAGATTTTATCATCGGGAAATAGCGCAATGAGTTCCTCAGCCGTTTTTTCTGCTTTCGCTGCCTCTCCTTTTAGTAAATAAGACGCTATCAAATGTAAATAGGCTGGAACATATTTGTGGTTTATACCGACTACTTTTTTGAAACATTTTAATGCGCTTTCTAATTCGCCCTTGCCTTGATAGGCCGCACCCAAATGGGTTAAAATATAGGCTTGGTCGTTCGGATTTGCTTTCAGGGATTTTTGGAATTGCTTGATGGCATTTTCAAGTTTATTTTGCCTCAGGAGAACAAGCCCGGCGTAGTTTCGTTCCTGCTGGGAATTTAATTCATGGGCAAGAGCCTTTAAGAAATATTCCAGGGCTTCGTCATTCTCTCCCTGCTCCAGTTTTAGAATGCCAAGGGATGTGTACGCGGGTGGAAAGCGGGGTTCGAGTTCCACCGCTTTGAGGAAATGATTCATCGCCGCAGTGTGGTCTTTCAGCGATTTATAGATGAGTCCTATACTGTAATGCGCTGAGTAATGCGCTTTTCTGTTTGGTCCATCCGGCAGCACGAGGGCTTTTTTGTATTGCTCAAGGGCCAAGCGTCTAAAACCGATGCCGGCGTAAGCTTTTCCAAGGTTAATATGGGTTCTAGAGAGATTTGGACTTTTCTCTACGGCATCTAACCACAGGGTTTCTTCTGTCTTCCATGCGAAATTGCGAATAAATGTACTGTGACCAATAGCGACGAGGGCCAACACTACGAAAATGGAGATGATGAGCTGTATGGATCTTTTATAAGAGAAAAAATCTAAACCCTTTGCAATCAATATGGCTATGGGAACAAAAAACAACATGGAAGGAATATAGTTTCGATGTTCAAAAACCAGTTCCAGCGGGATCGCTGTGGATTCAATGACATGGTTTATGAAAAAAAAGAAGATACAGAAAGAAACAAGTGGCCACTTTTTTGATTTGAATATTGTCAGGCAAAGGATTGCGAAAATAATCAGTATGGCGATTATGGTTGTTGGAGGATCAAGCAACCCTGTCGATATGGAGATATCATGAGAAAAGCACAATCTGTAAGGCATGGGGTACAGGAGGAGGGAAACATAGAGCAGTGCAACGCGGGGTTCGGTTAGTAGCCTTTCAATCAAGCTAAATCCCCTGAGTTGATAGCCTGACACGATGTTTTCGGGGTGGAATATCGAAGGTCCTTTGAGGAACACTGCCACGATTGCACATGTAAGGACGGCGATCAGAAACAGAAATATATACTTTTTCAGGCTCTTTTTTGTTATTCCTTGAATGAGGAAGAGGTCATAAAGGAGAATTACCATGGGGAGAATGACCGTATTTTCTTTTGAACCCAGAGCCAGTATGGCACAAACGATGCAGAAAAAATAATGGGTGATTCTTAAAAGCTTTGGCCCTGATGTTCTGCCTTTGAGGTAAAAATACATTGTCATTATATAAAACATCCCAGCCATGCTTGCCATCCGCTGGACGATGTAGGTAACTGCCTGAGTTTGAACCGGGTTTATCGCCCAGAGAACCGTGGCGAGAAATCCAATAAAATAAGAATTGGGTCCGTATCTTTCTTTTAAAATTGGGAGATTTAATGTGTGATAAATAAAAAGAAAGAGAAAAATGGATGACAAAAAATGGATGGTGAAGTTGATGATATGGTAGCCACGCACTTTGCTCTCGCCAAAATAGTAGTTGAGAGCGAAGCTGAGGCATGCCACCGGCCTGTCTAAACGTCCTCTTCCATCGGAACTTGCACGAAATGTGTTTTTGATATTTTGCCAATTTAGATCCGTTATGTGTAATGCATTGTTTTTCAAAATGCTGTATTCGTCGTCAAAATGCCACGATGCATCGAATGTGTTGGAATAGACCGAGATCAAGATGATAAATAGGGTGACGATGGCAAACACGTTCTTGCGGCATGGCGACAGTCGCATTTCAGAATTGAGATCAAAGATTTTCATGGTTTTTCACTCCTCTTTTCAGAGGGCATAATTTGCTGACGTTGACATCGAATAGAAAATACGCAAGGTTTTGGCCGTATGTTATTGTGGCAATTTTGGTTTTCCTTGTATACTTTCCCACGTTTTCGGGGGAGTTCCTTCCGGTAGATGATAATCGTTTAATAAAAAATAACCGTTACATAAGGACCCTTCACTCACCGATATCTTATCTCCTCCAGGAAGACGGTGTCACCCATGAGTTCGATGCACGCGGTTATCACACCGGCTATTATAGGCCACTTTTAAATCTGACTTATTTTATCGATTATAAGCTGTGGGGGTTGAGCGCTCCCGGATTTAGGGTTACCAACCTCTTTTTACACATTATTTGCTGTTTCATCCTTTTTCATTTCCTCCAATTCCTGATCAATGACAGGTCTGCGGCATTGTTGGCGACCCTAATTTTTGCCATCCATCCCGTAAATACGGAGGCCGTTTCCTGGGTTGCTGCAAGAAATAACATCCTGGTGACAATATTTTCCATATCCTGCCTCTTTTTCTATATCAGGGGGTGGGAAGAAGGGAGGCGCTTGAGTTGGATCGTATCTGCCTTGACATTCGCGCTGGGGATCCTGTCCAAAGAAATGGGATTCATGGTGATTCCTCTGCTTTTTTTATATCAGAGACTGTTATCTCGAACAAGGCGAAATATCCATGAGGAGTTGCTTAGCTATCTGCCTTTCATTGTGGTTACTGTAGCCTACGTCTTCCTGAGGAAGGCAGCAACCGCCACGTACTTCTCTCCCTCCGAAATGGCAGGGTTCTGGAACAGGGTTTGCTTTGCCCCCTATGTCATATTGTGGAACCTGAGATTGATTTTTCTGCCCTACGGACTTCATAGTTTCGTGGTTGATTACCCCCCGATCTACTTGAACTGGCAGTTTCCTGCAGGACTTTGTTATGCTGGCTTTTTGGGGATTTTCATCTGGAAACAGCGGAAAAACAGGCTAATGATATTTTCGGTGCTCTCGTTTCATATAGCCCTTTTTCCTACTCTCAATATAATTCCCACTTCAGCAATCACTTTGGTTTCGATGAGATGGCTGTATTTTCCTATGGTTTTTTTGTCTTTCGGCATCGCTCAGGGAGCGAGAGGTCTTTTGAAGATAAATAGTTTCATTGCTAGGGGTATTATTTGTTCAACCCTGGTGTATTTGGGGAGTTATTCTTATATCCTCAACAGGAGTCTGTGGTATAATGAAGACAATTTTTTAAAGCAGGAAGTTCTGGGTTTCCGGAACTACTACTATTATATAAATTACGCTGCTCTTTTGACGGATACCGGTCGCCCGGATATGGCTTTAGCTTATCTGGAAAAGACGGAATCCTTTCCCAAGACCCGGCAGAGGCAAGGGCAATGGTTCAACAATATGGGCGCGGCGTATTTTCGATTAAGAAACTATGATGAATCACTGAAAAATTTTCTCAAAGCGGTGGAATATTGCCCAAATGAAATCGAATACAGTAGCAATCTGGGTGGTGCATATACGGCAGTCGGCGATTATGCGAAAGGGGCCTTCGTTCTGGTGGAGGCGCTGAAACTTGCTCCGCACTCTGTCGGTTTGCGAAAAAACCTAGCTGTAAATTTTATCGAAACGGGAAGGTACGAAGACGCTGAGATAATTTTAGGAAATATTCCGGAAAAAGAATGGGAAAATTACGGCATTGAAAAGATAATGGAAAGGGTCCGACTAGGTTTGCCGGACTTGAATGGAAGACGAGAAGGGATGTAGTGTGTTGAAAAAGTGGTGGGTAAATGGTTGCATTTGGCCGTTTTAATTTTTTCTTGCAGTGATAACAATCGTTCCGTTACGCTCCGCTAATGTTTCAACAAAAAGGGCTGATGAGAAAAGCAGGGTCAGGGTAGAGCCGAGAATAAGATTCGATGCTTTGTTCCATGCTGAATAATCTTTTACCTTACCTGTGAGAAAATGGAAAAATAAATTAGGTTTGAGATTAAAACAATTCATTGCGCTTTGCGACCAACCGATAAGGTTGTATTCTAGTTCGTTACCTATTGTGTTGTGAATATGAAAACCGGCTTTTTCAAGGCTGAAATTTAAAGAAAATCGGTTAAAATGGTATAGATGGCGCGGGACATCAAGGTGGAGCCAATTTGGACCAAAAATTTTTGCCTGCAGGCTGTCGCTGTTCGGGACGGCAATGACCAGATGCCCTTCCGTATCCAGCATCCCCGCAATTGAAAACAGCGTTGCTTTGATATCCTTCATGTGCTCGAGGCTGTGCCAAAACGTAATGCAGTCAAATTTTTCGTTATGATCTATGTGATGGATGGAGGGCCTTATATCAAGGCCAAAAGCCTGTGCTGGATGAAAATTGACTTCTGTGCCGGTAACTTTCCAGCCGTTATCTCTTGCATTAAGCAAAAAGGAGCCATCGCCGCAGCCCACATCAAGTAATCGCTTTCCCGTTGATTTTCTCCGCAAACTTTCCAGAACGCGTATTGATCTCCTTGTGCAAATTCTTGAAGTGACGCCATGACGATTTCCGTAGTAATTATTGCCATAATATTTTCGTAAGTCAGATGGATGGGGAATTGTGTGGCCAAGTCCACATTTTGGGCATGCTAAAATGGAAAAAAATTCATTTGTGATGGTATCGCGAACTTGACGGTGTCGCGTTTTTAATGGGGCGCTGCATATATTGCAGTTGTGAGGGGCCAGGTGCCTTGCTGAAAAAACATGCGGTTTTTCTAAAAGTTGTGCAATTTTCATATGAAAAAATTTCCTCGGAGCATTGGGTCAGGAGAAAGATTTAGATCACTCATACGGTTCCGGAAACAGTTTCGAATTGACAATCTTCATGTCGACCATGCGAAAGGTAAATGCGGTGGCGAGACATCCAAGTCCGTAGTTTATGCTGTCTTTCAAATTGATGGAGGATGCTTCCGCAAAATATTTGGTCGGACAACTGATTTCAGCCACTGTATACCCCATCCAGATAATTTGTGTAAGCATTTGATTGTCAAAGACGAAATCATTAGAATTATTTTCGATGGGAATTTTTTCAAGTAGTTCACGGGAAAAGGCCCGATAGCCGGTGTGGTATTCGGAAAGTTTTGCCCCTATGAGAATGTTTTCGACAAAGGTGAGAAAACGATTGGCAATGTACTTCCATCCCGGCATGCCGCTTTTTAAGGCATATCCTCCGAGGATTCTCGACCCCAAAACACAGTGATAAAGTCCATTGCCGATCATCGCAGCCATTGCCGGAATCAATTTTGGCGTATATTGATAGTCTGGATGAACCATGATGATAATGTCGGCTTCTGTTTTCAAGATGATATTGTAACATGACTTTTGATTGCCGCCGTACCCCAGATTCCTGGAATGGGTATGGACGATTGTTTGGGGCAGTTTTTGTGCGATTTCAGCCGTTCCGTCCTGGCTCGCGTCGTCGACGATGACGACCAGATCCACGATGCCCTGCTCCATTACTTCGGCGTAGGTTCTTTCAAGTGTCTTCGCCGCATTGTAGGCGGGCATTGCCACAACAACTTTCTTGTTTTTGTACACAAGACCTCCTAGCAACGTTTCTTCAGGTTTACGTTTTGTGTATCATGATGCGGGTTTATTTTGCACTTCCAATAAACGATAAAGAAAATAGCGATCTTTGCCATTTTTGACAAGTGTAAGGTATTCGCTTTGAAAAGCTGTGAAAAGTTTCTTGTTTTCTTCAGAGAATGTGCCGGCATCACCAAGCACATAGTTGATGTCATAGAGGACATGCGTGAAGCCTTTCCTTTTCAGGGCAAGCCATACCGCCTCCGGCGTTTTTGAGTTATTTAATATGGTTTCCATTGTATATGATTCGAACATGGAATCGGAATAGAAGGGCCGGTCATACAGGTACGCGAGATGTTTCATGTAAATTGTAAATATATAGGCGTTTTCGGGTAGCTCTGTATTCACATGTCTGAGCATTGGATAGGAAGGAATATTCCTGGCGAGAAAAGCCGCCTTGCTTTCACGGCCCAAAAGAATGTTCAGGGGCCTTATTTTTTGGAAATCATTTATGATATGATATCCGCTGAATGTAAGCCCCGTCAAAATGAAAATTGAAAGCAGTGTTAATACCATCCTGTTGCTTCGATAATAGGAAAAAACAAGGCTGACCACTATGGCGAGAAATGGAAAGAGCGGTATGAGATATCGCATTTGTTGTGCTGATGACGCCCAGAAAAGGAATGCCAGGAAACAATAGGTTGCCAATAGCTTTATTTCAATTGAAAATTTCCTTTTCATGCCCATTGTGAATGGCAGCACCAGGATGAAAACAGGCCCCATTAACCCATCGAAAATGGGACTGTGTATTTGAGATTTGAAGCTCAGATTCCAAGGAAGAAGTATATAATCCAGCAGGTTGCGGCCCATTCCCAGGCTCTTTATGAAAATGTCGTAATATGCGGCCTGTTCCGTGCTCCAGCCCTTTCCCCCAAATATTTGATAAAAGAGAGGGTACAGTGGATTGGCGGTCATAACCCAGTTTTTCAAATAAAAAGGAGAGCCTGTGATAAATGTGAACAGGATATAAAGGGAAAGCAGATGAACAGCTTTTTTGCTCGGTATCCCGTTTTGCCGACATGCCCACAAGACGCCAAGAATGCCGATAAAGGGAAAAGACAGCCCCCCATATTTGATGGACATTGCAACGCCTGAAAATACAGCGCAAAGGACCAGCCACAGGGTCTGTCTCGTGTTAAACCAGTTTATGAAGGCATAAATAGTAACGAAGGTATAAAATGCCAATATGAGGTCGCAGTAGGCAGTATGGGCGTTGATGAAAACAGATGGGATGGTGAAAAAGATGAGAAGCGGCAATACTTCGAAGCTGTTTTCATGCACATACCGTTTGCCGAATTTCCACATGCTAAAAAGAATGAAAAGGGTTATCGCAAAGTGCGTTCCCTTAGGCAGAATTTCTCCACTGATGGAGAGCCCCCAAGTATAGAGCATTTCGGTGAAAAAGGGGTAGTTGGCGAAAATATTGCCGGGAATAAAATAGATTCCGTGATGCGCCAGAAACATCTTTGGCACACCTATATGATAGATTAACGCGTCTTTTCCTGTTTCCGGCGCCAGAACCAGCATCCCGCTCATCAAAAGGCTTATGATCAGAATGATAAGGCAAGATCGGTTTACTGTTGATTCCAAAGGTCCACTGGAGGACCCGTAGTCATGATGTTCGGCCCTGGTTGGAAAAAATGCTTCTTTCCAGGTTCTTTTTCCGATATGCCATCCTGCAAGCGACAATATTGAACTGATGCCGGTGAAAACGTAGATAATGACCGGGTACAGCATTTGGCAGATGCCGAGGAGCAGTATGCCGTAAGCGATAATGGCGAATCCGAGGGCGGCTGAAAATATCGTTGTCTCCCCTGAGTCGTTGTTTTGCATGCAGGCCTTGGCAAGGGTCAATTTGCCTAGGCCGATTGCGATAAAACAAATAAGAGCGATCCAGAGGATGTTCCCACCGTGTTGAATGAATGCCGTATCCATCTTTCCCTTAAGGAGATTCGCCCTTCTCAAAAATGTAAATCGTATTTCCCAGGATTGCTCTTGGTTTAAGTTCTCGATAGCGTCGAAAGTAACTGAAGTCAATCAGGGTTAACCGTCCGTTGTTTCCAAGGAGATAGTAAGGTCTTCCTACAAGGAAATTCACGCTGATGGCATGAACGCCCCCTTCGATTTCTTTTTGTGCCAAGTCATAATTGATTCCGTATAGGTGTGGATCGACGCGACCAAAGTATCCTAATTTTATGTGATCGATGGATTCCCTTACCATGTACTCTTTTAATGCGGGTAAATCCTGCCCCCAGTCCAGATTTGAATCGATTAACCAGTGATGCCCTTTTTGGGAACCGCCCGAAGCCCAATTGAAATAGGAAAGATAATTGGGGTAGGACATGATTGCGGGGAGAATATAGAGTATGGTGAGGAAGCTCAGGAGAACACGGCTCCTGCTATTTGTCAGGAAATTTCGGCTGAGGAGAGCCCCGGTTGCCAGAAACAGCAATGGAAATATGGGTAGCAGGAATCGTATTCCGATCAGGGTGTTGGTGAAAAGTGAAAAATAGGCCAAGTACATCAAAACCGTGCCCCAAATGCACAGCCAAGTTCGTAATTCAGGCCTGGGTGTCGTTTTGAACCATGCATAAAGGGATACTAAGAGGATCACGACCATCGCTTCGGGGTTTTTCACCAGCATTCCGATCAGATAATAATGCGGCCACCCCGCCATGGAATGTTTGCCCATGAGATATCCCATGTAAAATGGGCTTTTGCCGGATGAAATGTCCAACTGAATGTCAAAACCGCGGACGTATTCCAGGGGCAGCGGAATGGGGATGCTTTGAATCGGTGAGAGGGTAAGCGCATTTAAAGCCGTACTGGCGAAAGCATAATCCTTGAAATAAAAAAAAACGTTTGAGAACATGTAGGCCGAGTTGATGACAAAAAGGCTTATCAACACCATGAATGAAAAGGCCGCAATTGGAGACGTGGCGGAGATGATGCTTTTACCCATGGTGGTGGGATTCTTGCGCCTTTCCATGTATCCGTTATGTGCCAAAACGATTGCGAAAAAGATAATAAACAGGGGATAAAGGATAAGGCATGTAAATTTGCTTACTTGGGCCAAGCCGAGCATAACTCCGGAGATGGCGGCATTTTTCAACCCCATGTTTCCCAGAAATTTCCAGAAAGCGAAAACAGAAAGCAGGAAGATGGCTGTTGCACCAATATCGACGGTGACAAGTCTTGAATGGGCCAGAACATTGGGGTTGAAAACAAACAACAAAAGCGCAAAAAGGGCCCCGTTGCTACCGAAAATCTGCCTTGTGAAGTGATATAAAACCCATCCGCCGAAACAGCCGAGCAAGATGATCAACACGCGCCCCCATTCAAATAACGCGATGTATCGATTAGGATTTCGATGCATGAAGTCATAACCGAATTTCCATGCATTCGGATCTTGGGCAAATGGTTTCAAATGGACTTTTGGAGCGGTAAGCACTGCCGACAAGCCCGGAAAACATTTCACAAGGGGGGGAGACTGGCGGTCCATCCGCCAATCACCCGTCAAGAGATTGTAGATACCCGAGGGGAAATGGTTGTATTCGTCAACGGTTACGGATTTTTCCCGTTGAGATAGAAAACACAAAACACAAAAAATGGCCAACAGCAACCACATCAGGTATCTATCCGACGGGAGAAACCGGCTTTTATGAACATCTGAAAATTGCATTATGACTTCACGTATCCTATTAAGACCGAAATGGGGCCGGGGGCTGAAAGGTTCGCATCCGGAATGATTGACTCATCCATAAATGAAGACTACAATGCCGCAATATTGATATGCAGAGGGGAAGGTCGCATTTAGCGAATGTTTTGCACTTAAGGAGCGGGAAAACGAACCTTCTTTTAGAATTTCAACTCTCAGACTATTGGGTGGATCATTATGAAAAAAATGAGGGAAGCTGATGTTTCAGTCATTATCCCTGCTTACAATGAAGCCCGGCATATCGGCCACGTGGTCTCCTATATTGGGGTACATCATCCTGATTTTGAAATTATTGTCATTGATGACGGTTCAACGGACGGCACGGGAAAAACGGCAACAGAGGCGGGGGCCATTGTTTACCGACATCCTTATAATATCGGCAATGGTGCTGCCATTAAAAGCGGCGTCCGCCTTGCTTCCGGGCGGGTACTGGTGTTCATGGATGCGGATGGACAGCATGATCCCAGGGACATGGATCAGTTGCTTCAGCATTTTCCGGAATTCGATATGGTGGTGGGGGCCAGACCCGAAGGAACGCAGGATTCAAAGATTCGGGCGCTGGGAAACCGGATTTATAATCGTCTGGCATCCTATGTGACGAATTTTGACATCCGGGATTTGACGTCAGGCTTCCGGGCCGTAAAGTCGGATCTGGCGCGAAATCTGCTTTATCTTTTACCCAATACCTACTCGTACCCCACAACCCTGACTTTGGGAATGCTTAGGTCCGGAAAGAGTTTAAAATATGTGAACATCAATGTTCAATCGAGAAAAATGGGAAAAAGCGAGATCCGGATCATAAAGGATGGCGTTCGATTTTTCATGATCATTGTCAGGATCTGCACGTTTTATTCTCCTTTAAAGGTTTTTCTTCCTGCGAGTGTGGGTCTCTTTTTGGTCGGGCTTGCTTACTATGCCTACACCTTCTTCACTTCGGGCCGATTTACCAACATGAGCGCGCTTCTCTTCACTACCTCCATCCTAATATTCATGCTGGGCCTGATCTCTGAGCAGATCAGCCAGATGCGATTTGAAAAAAGCGAAGGTGACCGGTTTGTTTAAAAACAAATGGGCACGGCGGAAAGAGTGGTGGCTTTTTGCAAAAGAGGTCTTGTACCTTTGATGTAAACAAATTGCTTCGGGACATCCGCTGAAAAGGAAATGAAATGACTCTCGGAAGTATTCTTTTCATTACCCGTAATTATCCACCCAAGGTGGGCGGTCTTGAAAATTACAGTTTCAATCTAATCAAGACATTCGCCTCCAGCATGACAACCCATAAGATAACGTTGTCAAAGTCAAAAAACCACCTGCTGTGGTTTTTGCCCTATTCCCTTTTTAAGGCGCTTCTTATCATCCGGAAATTTTCCGTTTCAAATGTTCATTTATGTGACGGGCTGCTCGCTCCTGTGGGCTTGCTTTTGAAAAGCCTGACCGGCAAAGCGGTTACCATAACGGTGACAGGGTTGGATATTACCTACGGGAATTCGCTTTACCAAAAGATCATTCCATGGTCTATTGAGAAACTCGACAGGATCGTGTGCATCAGTCAGTCTACTCGTCAAGAGCTATTGAAGCGGGCTTGTATTCTTCCCGATAATTGCGTTGTCATTCCTGTGGGAATTATACTCGATGAAATGTATCTTCCGCAGAAGAAACCGGAACTTTTGAGAGAATTGGAGGCGTTAACCCATCTAACGCTCTCGAACCGGAAGATTTTGTTCACCCTCGGCCGCCTGGTAAGAAGAAAAGGTGTGGCATGGTATGTGGGGCATGTGATGCCGAAATTGCCGGAAGAATATGTCTACGTGGTCGCAGGGGATGGGCCGGAAAGAGATCGCATTGAGAAACTAATACGTCGTCATCAACTTGAAAAACGCGTATTTATCCTAGGTGAAATATCCAGTGAAACCCGTAACCTTATCTACAATCTCGCGGATATTTTTCTGATGCCCAATATTACTGTTCCCAATGATGTTGAAGGATTCGGCATTGTCGCCATAGAGGCCGGAAGCTGCGGACTGCCCGTTGTTGCCGCAAATATTCAGGGAATCCGGGATGCGGTGATTGATGGAAAGACTGGGTTTCTGATAGGGGAGGGAGATGTTGAAGGATTTCTTGAAAGAATCCAGAAAATGCCTCTCGGAAAGGAGGATGTGAGGGTCGCTGTTAATGAAACATTTGCTTGGTCAAAGATCTATGGGGACTATCGAAGGTTCCTCTTTTCTTGATGGTGCATTCCCATTTTAGCAGGGATGGGAGGATGAGGATATTTTCAGAGGTTTCGTGGTATTGCAAGACCTTTTCCAGGCAAAATGTATTATGTTCCCTTATTCGCCAATCATGCCGGACCGATTTTTTTGGGATGAAAATTTTACACATAATATATGATGATATCGGCAATCCATGGTGCGGCGGTGGTGGCGCGCTGAGGGTTTTGAAGGTAAATGAGTGCCTTGCTGAAGATAACGATATTACCGTAATAACAGGTAACTACCCTCATGCCAAAAATGAGGCCATAAACAATGTCAGGTTCATCCGTATCGGGAACCAATCGTCGTATCTCTTGAGCAGACTTAGTTTTTCACTTTGTACCCCCTATTTTGTCAATCGAATTGAAAGCGATATTGTCGTAAATGAATGTTCATATTTTTCCCCCTGCTTTGCCGACATTATTACAAAAAGGCCGGTCATAAATGTTATTCACCATCTAATAGGGAAACATTCATTCCGCCTTTATCCGTTAATCGGGCTTTATCCCTTTCTTGTTGAAAAGATGTTTCTTAAAACAATAAAGAACCTGATAACTTCAGCAGAACAAATTCGGTATGACATCCAACGGACAGTTAGGTTGGAGGAAAGCGCGAGTATCGCAAATGGTGTGGCCGAGGAATGGTACGATTTAACTCCCGAAGAAAAACCATTTATCCTCTTTCTGGGCAGAATTGATATTTATATGAAGGGGCTTGATATCCTTATTGAAGCATTTTCTGGAGTTGATAAGAACCGCGATATAATATTGAAAATTGCGGGTGGGGGAAAATCCCGCGAAGTGCTCCGGCTCAAAAACTTAATTGAATTATCAGGTAAGAAAAATAGAATTGAATATCTGGGAAAAGTATCAGAAGAAGAGAAAAAAGAGTTGATGAGGACGTGTCAGTTTCTTGTGATGCCATCCAGATTTGAAGGTTGGGGGATCACTGCTCTGGAAGCAAATACAGCTGGAAAACCTGTTCTTGGGACTCGAATAAAAGGGTTGTCTGAAGCCGTAATTGATAATGAAACAGCCATTTTGGTTGCGCCTGGGAATCCCGACAAGGTCACCATGGCCTTAAAACAATTATTGGACGATGACGAATTTAGGGCGAGATTGGGAAAACAGGGACGTCAATGGGCTAAAAAAAACTCCTGGAGAGCCGTTGCAGCAAAGCAGTACAAGTTCTACGAATCTGTTTTGATGGACGCTAAGAAAAAAAGAGATGTTTGACAAAAAAGAACGGGCTACGAAGAATTGCCCGGATGTATATCAGTACCCATAACCAGGATGGGCCGCGAAGCCCATTCTTCCATCTGGCCCGAGCAATTTCTCTGTGGCAGAGCAAGGGCGAAGAATCAGCGGTGCCCCCCACCTGAAATCCTACAGTGAGTAAGCCATCTGCATAAAGGGCTTGGCTGTTTTTTAGCTCCCGCAACAGAAATTCGTAGTCCCCGGCAATCTTAAAAGATTCATCAAACAGACCATGATTCTCGAAGAGTTTCCGGTGATGCATGAGTCCGGAATGGGGTAGAGATAAAGGCATGCCGTGTGGCATCTGCCATCGGATCTTCTTCCAGGGTTTACCCGCGAATGTAACCACATGCCCGTTGTTGTCCAGTTTGGCAATTCTTCCGTACACGACGCGTATGTTTGACTCCTCGGCCTTCATCAGGTGGGGCACAAGGCCTCGCAGCACATGTGGTTTCCAGAAGTAGTCGTCAGCCCCTAAAAAACATATCCATTCCCCGCTGACATGCTTTAGAGCCTTGTTCCATGCATGATAAATTCCACGATCTGGTTCGGATTTCCAATAGAAAATGTTCTTGTCGTATTTTCTCAAAATTGCGACGGTTCCGTCTTCTGATCCACCATCGATGATTATCAATTCTTTGTTGGGGTAGGCTTGGGAGACAACGCTCCGGATACACCGCTCCAAGGTTTTAGATCCATTTAAAACAGAAATGATGATTGAAATCTTGAGGGTAGTCATAGGGGAAGGCGGGGCTCTTGAATTTTTAAGACCTTAAATGCATACCGGATAAAGTTAGTCCTTACGCAGCAAAAAGTATCATAAAGGCCGAAGCCGCAACCGAGTGTGACGATTTTTTTACTGAGAACGACTTTTACTGATCGTTTTTTCGATAAGTTTTTGCCACTTCTGAGCATATGTATCTAACGTCAGGTCCTTAATTCTCTCATAACCCCTTTTTACAAGCTCTTTTCTCAGGTCGGCATCTGTCCATATTTTATAAATCTGATCGGCGATATCGTTGATATCGGTTGGGTCGCAGAAAAGTCCGGCCTCTCCGACCTGTTCCACCATGTCGAAAGCATTAGATGACAAAACAGGTGTTCCCAGATAAAAAGCCTCCCAAATTGGTATACTGAAGGACTCTCCCAGCGTAGGCATGATAAGAGCAGTTGCTGATCTATATATGCCTGCAATATCATTGTCAGGAACAAAACCAAGGTGCCGTATCTGTTCCGATAAGCCTAATTGGCATATAGCCTTCTTGATATCTTCGAAGACATGATTATACCCCATGGTTCCTGTGAGAATTACATGGACTATTGTGCCTTTGTCTTTTAGCACCTTCAAGGCTTTCATCAGGGTGATATGATTTTTTGTTTCAACAATGGTTGACGGGAAAAAAAGGAAATCTTCAGGCAAATGATATTCATTCTTTATTGCGGGCGCATTCTCCGAGCTGCTCCTATCAAATAATGTGAAATCAGGTATTGAAAACAAAATGCTGATCTTTGATAGGGGAATTTCATACCGCTTTGCTAACTGATCCCTAATAAAAAGAGACGGTACGCATACCGTCTCTGAAGTTACTGCAAGGCATCTTGTATAGATGTCCACCCCGATCATGCGTGAATAGATAAGATGCCTTATATCGTGTATGACTGAAATCAAGGGAATATCTGCATTAAACCGCATAAAAAGCGGAATAAAGGGAAGATATCCATAAACGGTATATATTATGGCATCCAATCGGTCGGCATCGGGCAAGCTAAAATCATAGAATTTATTCAAAATAGCGGCTAAATGTTTGTTTTTCATGGAAAATATGCAAAACGCAACGATGCCTGTCAATTTGATGTAACGGAAATGTAATAATTTCGATGTAAAAAAATCCTTCTTTAACACTATTTTCGTTACATTTGAATACTGTAAATCGGAGTACCGATCGGCGTTTTTTTCCGACAGATAGACAGTAAAGTGAGTATGATAATTGTACCGGCACAGGGATTGCAAAAGAACCTTGTTGAATGAGGTTACCCCCGTTTCCAATGTTTCCTCGTCTCCGGTGAATGCCAGTATGCCGATATTGCGGTTATCCAAATTTTGAAAGTCTCCATTTTTGGACAGGCCTCTTTGCCCTGCGTACTTTCTCATACATGCGCAGGAATAAATCCATGATAGAAGGGGCTATACGCGTGGCAATTTTCAGGTCCCACAACCGGAGAGAATCATCAATTCGGGCGGCTTTTTTCAATGCGATCTCGGCATCTTTCATATCAGACGCCTTAATGTACAACCATGCGCATCTCGCATAGTGTTTTGCCAAGATCCTGTCCCCGCATACCCTTCGAATTTCCTTTTCGTGTTTTGTAAACAACCTCCACCAGCCATCGGCATAACTTTTTGAATCCTTCGTTATCTGTGACCCTCCATCGTCATGGACGATCGCCAGTATTTCCGGAATCAACCCAAAGCGGTATTCCCTGGCAAGTCTCAGGCAGATGTCATCATCATTACAATTATCAAAATTGATATCAAGTAGACCGACGCTATCATAACAGGTTTTTTTCACCATCATCGTTATCATGTGGGAAACATATCCCTGGATTAAAGCCTGCTTGTTGATATACCCGCGCGATGAAAATTTAACTACTGGTTTAAGGACTCCACCTGCCCGATATGTTCCAGCCCAGGTATATACAACACCCAGGCTATCATCCTCCCGAAAGACTCGAACCTGTTTTTCCAACATTTGTGGCAGCCATTCATCGTCCGAATCAAGAAAGGCGATATATTTCCCTTTGGCGATGAGGAGTCCAGTATTTAAAGCTGCAGTTTGCCCCAAATTTTTATCGTGTTTATATAGATAAATTCGTGAATCATCGAATGCATTAACGATCTCCTCTGTGTTATCAACAGAGCCATCATCAATAATAAGGAGCTCAAAATTCCTATAAGTTTGATTCAGGACACTCTGAACTGCACAGCCAAGAACATGAGCACGATTATATGTTGGAATGATGGTAGAAACAAGAAAATGGGATTGATTAATCATGAAGTTATCTGGCATCAAAAGAATATTGAAAGACGATTATCAAGATATCATGTAAATTTTATTTGATAAGTTAAATTTAAAGTGCTTTTTCAGTACCCATTTTATCAATGTGATATGAATGCCTACAAAGAAATAGAAAATGAATAGCCATTTTGAAACGGTTTTTCCATTCGACTGGTCTTTAAGTAGGTCTACGCAAAATCGAGTATTGATCAATAACCCTTCTGTTGGTCGTAATATTTTCAATCTTCTCAATGGAAGTAATGACTTCCACAAGAGAACCATGCAGTCCGATGTTTCCAGTGGCGACAAGTCAGCTTGGCTAAAAAAAGCACTTATTGTTTGCTGTTTAAGGGAAAGCATTTTATCAATCTGAGCATAGTTGTATAGGTGAACTTCGTCAAAATTGACTGGACGTATAAGTGCTGCTTCTTTTGGGGGAACAACTCTATTTAATTCATTTGAAAGAAAGCAAGCAAGCGCCATGGTATGAGATTCATCTTGGATGTGTTTTCTTTTTGAAGACACTTGGCTACCGTGTGTTCTATACAAAAACAAGATCTCTGGGATATTCGTCATTTTATGCCCGGCGGAAATCATGCGAAACCACAGATCAGCATCCTCCGCTACTGGGTATTCCGATCTATACCCGTCCAGCTGCCTGATGACTTCAGTCCTATATGTCGAACACGGGTGTCCAATTGGTTGTTCGCCCCATCCAAAAATCATAAATGAACACGTATGTTCCCGGACAGGCAGGTATGTGCAGTCCTTAGTCTTGCTATCCGTGTCGATGGTTTCCCAGAAGCATCCAACGGCGGCGCTTTGGGGATTTTCATTCAGATATTGAATCTGCTTCTTCAGCCTCTGCGGCAAGCTGATATCGTCTGCATCCATACGTGCAATGTATTCACCTCGGGCCATCTGTAGACCTATGTTGAGGCACTCTGTTAGTCCACTATTTTCATCGTTGCAAACAAGCCGAATCCGAGTATCGTCAAAAGATCGAACGATTTCTAGGCTCCGATCACTTGATCCATCGTCAATGATCAGAAATTCAAAATTATTAAAGGTTTGGTTCAGAATACTTTCAATAGATTCCGCCAAATATATTTCACAGTTGTAAACAGGCATCAGGACTGTAACTTTTGGATTACTTGGCATTCTATTAGATTTTATCGCGTTTGGGAATGACGATGTTGTCGAATGTTTGATGATAGGGTATCGCTTTGTGCGTGACTCACTATTCAAAGGGCAAAGATGATACTGATTCGCGATTGTAGGTTACAGTTTTATCCAATTGTTTGGCAATAAGTCATTAATATTTCGATCTACCTGCGTTTCTTTAGAAAACCACTGCCTTGGCGCAAGCACCACCTTTTCAGGGTACTTATTTAACCATGCACCCCACCACGAAAAAGAGCTGTTGGCAATGATTTGGTGCTTGCATTGGATCATAAGGCGTAAATCTTCGACACTCTGATTTTCACTATTATGATCAATAATGGTCATCTGACAGGGTATTTTCAGGTTTTCATGCACCCATTCTGGCTCATCACTGAAAACGAAAAAAGCCGGATTATTAATATATTTTTTAATCTTGTCAACACATAGTAGATAGTATTCTAAACTACACCCTCCGTGTGTTTTACTAGTATGATTGTCTGAAATATAATCGCCACGGCGAACATGAATACTAACGGCTTCACACGATTGAATTGCTTTTGCAAGTTCAAGATTCTTACCTGTTTGCGGAAATCTAACGGTAAAATCTTTGCGTATAATATCCGCTACATCCAAGAAATATTTTTCGCTCTGCCAGTAACCGGCCAAATAGACGTTGTCCGGAAGATTCAAGATTTTTGGATCAAAGTTGAATTGTTTTTCACTAATATATTTTGGTATAAATTTGGGCATTTTTCGAAATTTGCGATTCAGAAAGTCGCCTAAAATTTTCCCTTTCACTAAATTAAAACAATCAATCTGTTTAGATGTAGCAAAGTCCTCATCAATATTGAAGCTTCCCAAGGAATAACTGCGTAAGTCTTGTTTATTGAACCAAGAAATATCTAATTTTAGCGGGACGTCCAATAAATGAGACAACCGTTTGCCAGCTGCATACTGAAACATCTGGTTTCCCAAACCGCCAATCAGTTGCACAATTATCATTCTATAGCATTAGGGCAATGAACGTTTTTGAACCAAAAGCAGCCGCACGCATAAGATTGTTCGTCTGCAAAAGTTTGGGAGGCATTTTTGATTAGGCCATTTTCATTTATGTGATCAGGAATCAGGGCAAATTCGACCAACTTCAGATCTCTGAAATATTCGATGACCTGTTCGTAGCAATAAATACGATGTGCATTGAAAAGAATCCTTGGCTGACCGATCGGAACCACGAAGATCAGGTCGCCTTCAATTGCCAAAACACGGTTGAGCTCTGCGATTGCCTTTAAATCACCCTCATAATCGAGTGGTTCTCCATAACGTCCTAAACCGATATGTTCAACCACATGCATACAAGATAGGGAAGCAATGCTCTGGTCTTCAAAACACAAGCGTGTAATATTTGCACGTTCCAAAATTAAATTATCTAAATTTAGATTTGCAGGACGGTAATCATAAAATCTAATGGGCACAAATGCTGATACCAAGGTTGCAAACCGCAAATCTGATGAGATATCCACATGATATTCAGGTCTAGTTTTAGCCAATATCCGTGCTGCCCAGGAGGTATGATATACGTAGTGTCGATCGAAAGCTGTATTCGGTGTATTATCATCCAGGCATGGATAGCGATCCCGCCATTTGACTGAAAATCGATTGTTTTTCTGTGACGCTAATCTTAAAAAAGTATTAAATTCATTCCTGAATCTAATATTTTTAAGAATTCTTTTTGTATAATTAACTAGGTATTTGATCACTGTCAAAAAAAATATGAGATTATTGATAAAACTTCATGCAATATCAAGTTTATAGCCATACTGCTGAATTATATCACCATGTAACTCATTAAATAATTTTATGTGTTCTATCGACAGTATATTCTTATACCCGCCAATTTTCCCTTTTCGAAATGTATCGCTTTCAGGGTCAAAAGCACTTCGTGCAATCTTGTCTATATCTACGTCATTTTTTTTTCTTTCTATATAGCCAAAAATAGCCTCAATTGTTTTCTTTTGTAATCCATCGTTCCCCCCCCCCTTTGATCCTATGATGTTCTCAAAGCGGATATTTAAAACCTTTGGGTGAAAATACAATACCCTTGATAACCTAAAGTGCTCGATGGGATTATATTCAACCTTGCGGAATTTATCATTCCTTATGAAAATTGTGATAAGTTCATCATCGGTAAAATTGCGATACACCTTTTTCATATACTCCTGGTGCAAGTGCATATTTTTGTGCTTATTGGGGTGTAGCCAATAGAACCAGGACACGAGTACGTCTCTTGGGTCCCTAAAGTTAAAAATGATGTATACTGAATCATCATCTTTCTCTAAAGCCATCTGAATTTCATCTGATGGGGCAAAGTGAGACCATAAAAATTGGTTGTCTTTTAAGCCTCTAAAATCTCTCATTTTAGCATCTTCCCCAATGCCAATACCTTCAAAACCAGCCTCTTTCATTATTTTTTTGATTAGATGCGTTCCGGATTTCTGTATAGAAACGATGAAAATCTTCTTTGCGGGCACTCCGCTAATTTTTTTTTGGAATTTAAAAAAAATGGTTCTAAAAAGGAACATGAGTAATGACTTTTAAGTACCTTTTAAACAGTTTTCTTATCGTATTTATATAGGGATTAGAGACCTGATTATTAATAATATTTATCATTTTCTTTCTCAGTCCATCTGATCCCAAATTAATATCCTTCTTCTGTTTCCCTAAGTATCTACTTCGAACATCACTTGCACAGAAATCTCTATCATACAGTTTCAGTTTATTGTCAAATGAAACCCCTCTTCCACCTTCATCAAATGAAAAAATTAAATCCTCGCCACCAACAAACAAAACTGTATACCCTTTATGGTAATTTCGCCATCTCAGATTTGACGTTTGAAATTCCGAAATTAAATATTCGTCCGTATCATATCCCTTGAGTACATTGTTCCAATGACTCGTTGGTGCAAGCCTTAAACAACTGTTGCATCCGCCCAAATCAAATGGCAAATTATCCCTAATTGGGAATGAGTGCATATTATCTATCTTTTCAAGCTTAGCGTTTGTGTGCTTTTCACAACATGTAAACATTCCATATCTAAGTCCATTTGGGGAAATTTTTCCGTAATATTTTTTAGTGGCTTCTAGCATGGCAGGAATTAAGCCTGCATTATAACCATGGTCATCCTCTAACATGGAGATGTAGTCGGGGGCATAAAGTTCTTGGCCTAATTTCAAGCACATATTTCGAGTATGGGCCATGGACATGTTTGTTGAGAGTAATAGAAAAAAATCATTACATTTATTCAAGTTTCTTAAATATTCCCATTTTTCATTTTGCCCGTGACCCGGTTCTGTTGAATCGTGAACCATAAGCTTTGCATCATTTCGGTTTGTTTCTTCTATAACAGACGGCAAAACTTTTTTAACAATATAAGTTTTGCTATATGTAGGAAAAATCGTTAGGAATTCCGTCTTATCCATAAATGACTTATAATGAAAGTTTATTGTAATCTTCAATCCACGATTTTAAAATAGTAACTTCTTTTTCTTTTACATATCCTGAAATAGCAAGTTTGTCATAAAGTTTTAATAAAGACTCGCACAGGTGATAATTTGAATCAATTGAATTAATCGATTCAATCATATCAATAATAGGTTTAGTATTTATAAAGCATTCAATTTCATTTTTGAAATCTTCCATAAAATTGTGTTCATTACGCCTTTGATAAACCGTTGGGCTGCAAAATCCGAGATGCAGTTTTTTCTCCCGCATACAACGTTGCGCCAAATATCCTCGTAAGATGTCTGTAAACCGAAAACTGACGGTTGAGGGCAAATAAAGCAACGGAAATGCTTTCCTATTCCATAATGTATTCTGTGAATTGAAAGGGCAGTATTGCTTTCTATTGAGAAAAATGGGCCCTTTCCTTTCAAATTTTACCCTTTTTGCCTTTGGATTTACTATCAACCGATAAAGGGCATCCACATCCGGGTCATCATCTGCTAATCCCTGCCAAACACCAATATCGACCGGTTCATTTTCTGTTACGTTAGAAATTGTCTCACTATGTATTTCATCCAAAGGATATCCCCTTGGCCAAATGAGTTCCTTTGTAAAGTAGTTATACACATTTGCAAATTTTTGATTAGATGAATATTGCTTGCTGCAAACAAAATTTGGCATGGTCCAGTTTTCATAAGGTAGATAGGGTATATTGTCGTCGTCTGTATCATATATGATTTCAGCGCCTTGTTCGATAGCATAAAGATAACCCAGATTCTTTCGGGCATAGTGGTTATAAGGACATAGCTCAAAAAACTTATAACCAAGATCCTGTTGCTTTTCAATCGATAAGAAAATGAGATTTCTGGAAGACTTGATTGCCTGGCTTTTATTGTCGCCTACGAGTACAATTTTCCAGTCATCAAATGACTCAAATCGGTCAATCCCTTCAGATTTAGGGTTTATCGTAGTAATTACAATGTATTTGTTCATTTTATCTTGTGTGCAATATACTTACACGGTATATATGCACCAACTTTATCTCTCTTTTGAGTTAACCGGGGGTTGTCAATTCCAAGATCCAGAATTTCAAATGAAAGAACGTTTTCTTTATGTAAAATTTGGATTCCGTTGATAACAATTCCGAAATTGATAGAATAATTCCCTGGGGGCAAATGATGATCTTCCAAAATAAGCGTTAAGTGGGTAACTCCAACAGGGATCTCATCTATATCACATTCCGATAGCATTAACTTCGCGCCAATTGAATTTATTATAATAAAACCGATTGTTAAGTTGTATTTATGATTTTCAAGATTGACAAATAAATCAAAATTTAATGGTTTATTAAAACCGTTTTGAACGGCTTCATAATTAAAACTTATTGATTTAATTGTGAAATCGTTTTGGCTGGTATCTAGTGTCTCATTTCTACTTGAATTGATGTTTTTTGAGAGATAAGTTGATACGACTTTGTTTACATTAGAGTCTAATAAAGATTCTCCATTATCTAAAAGAATGCATCTAGAAGTCAATTTCTGAATAGCCCCCATATTATGGCTCACGAAAAGTACCGTCCGCCCATTTTTTGCTACCTCTTCCATCTTCCCCAGACACTTTTTCTGGAACTGTGCGTCCCCAACAGCGAGCACTTCGTCCACTAACAGAATTTCCGCTTCAAGATGTGCGGCCACAGCAAAGGCCAAGCGGACATACATACCACTGCTGTAACGTTTCACCGGTGTGTCCAGGAACTTTTCCACCTCGGCAAAAGCAACTATCTCATCAAATTTGTCCTTGATCTCCTGCCGGGTCATACCCATAATGGCGCCGTTTAGATAAATGTTCTCCCTGCCGGTCAGCTCAGGATGAAAGCCGGTGCCAACTTCCAATAAGCTCGCCACCCGACCCTTGATCGTCACTCGACCTGCCGAAGGCTCTGTAATACGCGAAAGAACTTTTAACAGCGTGCTTTTCCCGGCACCGTTCCGCCCGATGATGCCCACGACTTCGCCCCTCCGGATGTCAAAGCTCACATCTTTCAGCGCCCAAACCTCTTCCATCGTATCGCCCTGAATGATAGGCTTACCTTGTATGAGATCTTTAGTTTTGTGCCAGAGGTTGCCGGCACTCTGCATGAGCACATCCCGCAGGGTGGTGTACCGACCGTTTTCCGCCTGGTGGCCGATGGTATATTTTTTGCCGAGGTTCTCGGCCTTGATGACGATGTCTGACATATATCTTATGATTTATATCAAATCTGCAAAAGTTTTTTCCATTTTTATGAACCGAGAAACGCCCAGCCAGATAAAGAAGGTAACGATAACAAAGCTGAGAATGAAACCGGGCCAGTAGATAGGACTGTCGCTGCCCAGGATGCACCATCGGAAGCCGTCGATTACACCCACCATGGGATTGAGACTGTAGGTCAGCCGCCATTTTTCCGGGATGACACTACTGCTGAAGCCCACTGGCGAAATATACAGACCGAATTGCACAACAAATGGAATTATGTACCGAAAATCCCGATATTTTACGTTCAGGGCAGTGATCCAGAGTCCTGGGCCCAGACTGGCAAACAAGGTTAGGAGGATGAAGAGCGGCAACAGTAACATATGCCAGCCCGGGGCGAATTGATAATAGACCATCAACCCCAGCAGGATGACAAAGCTGATGAGAAAATCCACAAAGGCTGTTACTATGGTGGCCGTAGGAACAATCAGCCTCGGAAAGTAGACCTTGCTGATGAGGTTGGTATTGACAATCAGGCTGTTGGAGGCTTCACTCAGGGACGTGGAAAACAGGGACCAGGGAAGCATGGCTGCAAAGACCATGAGGGCATACGGAGCGTTTCCGTCGCTCGGTAGTTTGGCCACCCGGCCAAAGATCACCGTGAATACCAGCATGGTCAAAAATGGCCTGAGAATGGCCCAGGCTATCCCGATGATGGTCTGCTTGTAGCGCACGGAGAGATCCCGCCAGGCAAGAATTACAAAGAGTTCTCTGTAACGCCATAGATCGGACCAATAGTTCTTTTCGGTACGGCCTGGTTCAAGAATAAGGATGTCTTCTGTCAAGTCAAAAACCTCTGATTACATTCTTATGGGACATTCGATGGGAAGTACTCTGGATGAATTCTTTACCGATGATCTTTCGTTTCATTCTGTTACCATTGCCACGCCCAGCACATTCCAGGTTGTTTCGTCTGCCGGTTTTTCTGGGTCCGAAAGAGCGGTGAGACTTTGCAGTTTGAGTTTGTTGAAGGAAAGCATCATGTCAAGTTCCATAGGAAAAAAATATCGCATGGTATGACTCTCAGTGCCGTCGCTTTTTACACGATCTCCCGATATCTTAAGAAGCCTATAGTCAACTTGACAGAGGTGGCGAGCGACATCCAGCGTTCCCGATGCCATACGAATCACTTTTCCATCGGGAGTGGAAGTTTCTTTGATCTTGTCGCCGGGACGTATGGCCAGAACCGCCGGGCCATACCACACGTCAAAAATAAATAACCCTCCAGGTTTTAGGTGTTTGCGGACAGTCCCCAGGGTGCCAATAAGGTCAGGATTGGTCAACTGGTAGCCGAGGACGGCAAACATCATGATTACGGCATCAAATGATTCATCCAGTTCAAGACAACGGACGTCCTCTTTTATAAATTGAGGGGCCTTTTTCAACTCTGCATGTTGAAGCTGTGCTTTGGTCTCTGCATATTTGACCATGTCAGATGACCGGTCTATGCCTGTTACCTTATACCCACGGTGGGCTAGCGGTATGGTGTGGTTCCCGGTACCGCAACCAAGATCCAGGATGGTGCCGACCTGGCTACCAGCATAGCGCTGGCATATTTTCTCGATCAGGTCGCACTCCGCTTCGTAATCCTTGTTTTCATAGAACAGGTCATAATTTTCGGCATATACACTGCCGAATACTTGATTTTTCACTTCAGCCTCCTCAACAGATTAAACTCTTTGAAATTCTTTGATCACGTCGCAGATATATTCTATCTTGTTCTCGCTGAGGCTGCTGGCACTTGGAAGGTAAAGCCCGTTTTCCGCAAGATTATCGGTTATTGGATAATAGCCGGAACAATCGCACCCAAATTTCAAAAGCGAAGGCTGGCGGTGCATCCCCACAAAAAACAGCCTTGTATCTACCCTTTTTTCTTTCAAGTGCTCAATCAACTGATCCCGCGATCTGCCATATAGCGCAGGGTTTAACAAAATACCATTCATCCAGAAAACATTCTCAACATCCGCCTGCTCCTCCTGCAGTATAATACCCTTTATGTCCTTAAGGTGCTTTCTGTAGAACTTCCCATTGTGCATTCTCATTTTTTTGTATTCATCGGCTTTTTCAGTTTGGGCCAGACCGATGGCGGCATGAATATTCGACATCCGGTAGTTAAAGCCGACGTCATTGTGGGTATAGTTACGCGGCGCATCAAGATCAAAACAGAGATTTTTATAATACAAGGCCTTTTTATAAAGATTATCGTCGTTTGTCACTACCATGCCGCCTTCGCCTGTAGTCAGATTCTTGTTGGCAAAGAAACTGAAGGTGGCGATGTCAGAGAGGTTACCTGTCTTCTTCTCTAGGTATTTTGCGCCATGGGCCTGGGCGGCATCCTCAATGATAAAAAGATTATGCCGGGATGCTATCTGTTGTACCGCATCCATGTCGCAGGGATTGCCAAATATGTGTACCGGAAGGATTGCTTTTGTTCGAGATGAAATTTTTTCTTCAATCTTCGTTGCACACATATTCCATGTCTTTTCATCCGCATCCACAAAAACGGGCATTGCCCCAGTATAGCAAACGGAAAAAGCGGATGCGATCATAGTAAAATTGGGGATAATCACCTCGTCGCCTTTCCCAATGCCGAGAATAGTTAACGCCAAATGAAGCGCAGCAGTCCCGTTGCACACGCCCACGGCATATTTCACACCGCAATAGTCAGCGAAAGCTTCTTCAAATGCCTTAACGTACTTGCCGGATGAACTTATCCACCCTGTTCGGATAGCATCATTTACATATTGCAGTTCATTTCCGTTAAGATATGGTTTACAGACAGGAATCATGTTTTACCTTCCCAAAAGCACCCCAAAAATATGGAGGAGAATATCTTTCTCACTTGCCAAATCAACCGGTTTATCCTAATGAATCATTTTCGAACCTCGTTTTATCTTCCATTCCCAGATAGGGCCCCTGTTTAATTTCGATTATTGATGTTTCTTCCAGCATCTCGAAAGAATGCCCTCCGCCGCACAATAAAATAACATCGCCGGCTTCCAATATTCGATCTCCAAAAAACTCTTTTTCAGAAGAATAGAGGTTTACCTTCAAACGCCCTCTGCGAATTATTAGTACTTCCTGGGTATAAAAAACCTGCCTGCTCAGAAAATTGTGTACATGAGGAGCGATCTTCTTACCCTTAGGATGTGTCATTGAGGCAACTTGCTGTGAAAAGCTTGGAGGGGTAAAAAAATGTATGCCTGGTTCATCGAATTGGGCTCTGATAATAAGGGCAATTGGCTCAAGACCCTTGACGATATTTTCAATAGTCGGAATTTTCATTTTTGTTTCCCCCTTTTGTAGAGCCTTGTTCAGCAAAACGATTTGTGGGTAGCGAAGGTCGCTGTTGAATTTTGTATAATTCTTGAATATTCTTTCATTTTGCTTGTTCAAAAACCGGCAGCGGCACGCGATTTTTGTAAATAGATCTGATGAGGATATAGGGCGTAAAAAGCGCCATTCCGTATAGTGCCGTGTCTCAAAAATTTTGTCAGCAGTTTTGGCAATCTGACCGTGAAAACGCCTGCTGCTCTCAGGCAGCTGCTGCTAAAGGTTCTTTGTGATTGATAACGGTCTCAAGAAAATGTCTATAG
>Ga0233431_1001612_pt1 | contig 37640 bp, 28 predicted proteins | sample SI_118_April2016_FD_179867 | JGI IMG/M metagenome (GOLD analysis project Ga0233431, IMG submission 179867) | Seawater microbial communities from Saanich Inlet, British Columbia, Canada - SI_118_April2016_200_MG | ecosystem: Environmental > Aquatic > Marine > Inlet | place: Canada: British... | reverse complement strand
TCGGAAATCTGGAACGCGAGCACGGGTCCGATTTCTGATTGTTGGGCCATGCCAAAACTGGAACACAGCGGCGCAATCCTGACCATCGATCTGGCGGCCCTGTGCGCCAACTGGCGGCTGCTTAGAGATCGCCTTGACGGGCGCGCCGAATGCGCGGGCGTGGTCAAGGCCGACGGCTACGGCCTGGGCGCGAAAAAGGTCGCGACCGCCCTTTATGGCGCGGGATGCCGGGTCTTCTTCGTCGCCCATCTGGATGAAGCGTTAAGCCTGCGCGCCACGTTGCCCGAAGCCGAAATCCATGTTCTCAACGGCCTGATGCCGGGCAGCGCACCCGAATTTGCCGAAAACCGCCTTGTCCCTGTCTTGAACGATCTTGTCGCCATCGAGGCGTGGCGGGATTTTTGCACTGCGCAAAACCAGGCGTACCCCGCCGACATCCATATCGACACCGGCATGGCGCGCCTGGGCCTGCCGCCCAGCGAAGTTGCCGTTCTGGCCGATCAGCCCCATTGGCTGGAGGGCATTTCGGTTGTCAATTTTATGAGTCACCTCGCCTGCGCCGACGAGCCCGACCATCCGCTTAACGGCGAACAGCTTGCGCACTTTCGGGCAGCACTTGCCATGTTGCCGGAGGGCGGGCGATCCTTCGCCAACTCGTCTGGTATTTTCCTGGGGGCCGATTATCACTTCGATCTCGCCCGTCCCGGCATTGCGCTTTACGGCGGAAATCCAACGCCAGCCCAACCCAATCCCATGGCGCAAGTCGTTCGTTTACAAGGGAAAATCCATCAGGTGCGCAACGTTGACACCCCCTGGACCGTTGGATATGGTGCGACCCATAACGTCACGGGTCCAACCCGGATCGCCACCATCGCCGTCGGTTATGCCGACGGATTTTTGCGATCGTTGAGCAACTCCGGCTGTGGGTATATCGGTGGCGTTCGGGTTCCAATTGTCGGACGGGTGTCCATGGATTTGATTACGCTCGACGTTTCATCCGTTCCACACTCCCAATCCGCGCCCGGCTGTCTGGTCGATCTTATCGGCCCCAACAATCCGGTTGACGACGTGGCGGAGGCAGCCGGAACCATCGGCTACGAAATTCTGACCGGCCTTGGTGGGCGGTATCATCGGGTTTACGTGGGAGGCACTACGTCCGTCCGCGCTTAGGATAGATTCTAACAAATGGCACGAAACGCCCGGCAATATGTCTGTCAGGAATGCGGCGCAAGCTCTCCCAAATGGGCGGGCCGGTGCGACGCCTGTGGTGCTTGGAATTCACTGGTCGAGGAAGCAGGCGCGCAGTCTGCCCCCAAGGGGTTGGGAACCAAACGCGGGCGCGCCATCGAATTCGTCGGTCTTGAGGGAAAAAGCGAACGCCCGCCCCGGCAGATAACCGGCATTGCCGAGTTCGATAGGGTGTGCGGCGGCGGGCTGGTTCCGGGCTCGGCGCTGCTGGTCGGCGGCGATCCGGGCATCGGCAAATCGACGGTGCTTTTACAAGTGGCCGCCGCGCTGTCCACGGGCTGCGGATGCGCCTACATATCGGGCGAGGAATCGGTTGATCAACTGCGTTTGCGCGCGTCGCGCCTCGGCCTGGCCAAAGCGCCCGTGCAGTTGGCCGCTGCCAATTCGGTGCGCGATATCGTGGCCACTCTGGATACACCCGATGCGCCGCGTTTCGTGGTCATTGATTCGATCCAGACCATGTTCGTCGACAACCTGGACTCGGCACCGGGCACCGTGGCCCAGGTGCGCACCTCGGCTCAGGAGCTGGTGCGCCTCGCCAAACGCCGGGGCTTTTCGGTCGCGCTGGTCGGCCATGTCACCAAGGAAGGGCAAATCGCCGGACCGCGGGTTCTTGAACACATGGTCGATACGGTTCTCTACTTCGAAGGGGAACGCAGCCACCAGTTCCGCATTTTGCGCGCCGTGAAGAACCGTTTCGGTGCCGCCGACGAAATCGGCGTCTTTGAAATGACCGACGCCGGATTGACCGAAGTTCCCAATCCGTCCGCTCTTTTTCTGGCGGACCGTCAGGGCGATGTTTCGGGAGCCTGCGTTTTTTCCGGGATGGAAGGAACCCGCCCGGTTCTGGTGGAAATCCAGTGTTTGATCGCCCCAAGCGCATTCGCCACGCCGCGCCGCGCGGTGGTTGGCTGGGATTCGGGCCGTCTGGCGATGCTGCTGGCGGTTCTTGAAGCAAGGTGCGGGCTTGCCTTTGCCGGCGCCGACGTGTACCTGAACGTCGCCGGTGGGCTTCGGGTTCAGGAACCGGCGGCCGATCTGGCAGTAGCGGCAGCCCTGGCCTCGGCAGTGAGCGGCGTCCCCGTCCCGCCCGACGCGGTTATCTTCGGCGAGGTCGGTCTGGCCGGTGAAATACGGCCCGTGGCGCATACCGAGGCGCGGTTGAAGGAAGCGGCGAAACTGGGTTTTTCCCAGGCCATTGTCCCGGTCAGCCGCAACAAAGGTAAGAACCGGCGGGCGTCGGAAGCGGCGGCCAAGGGCATGGAGTTGAGCCGGATATCGCGTGTCGACGAAATCGTGCGCCTTTTCGGACCTGAGCGTGCCATAAGTAAAAGACATGGCACAGAAAGAGCGGTGAATGGATAGCCTACCCATCAACATTACCGATATCGCGGTCGTCGTCGTTGTTTTGATCTCGGCGTTGTTGGCGTATGCACGCGGGTTTGTTCACGAAGTTCTTTCGGTTTTAGGGTGGATCGGCGCTGTCTTTGCCACCATTCACGGATTGCCCTACGCCAAACCCTACGCCCGTGAATTGATCCCCGTTGAATTGATCGCCGATTTGGCAGCCGGCGTCACCGTTTTCGTGGTGACGCTGATATTGTTGTCGTTCGTGACGCGGGGCGTGGCCAAAATGGTGAAGGCCAGCGCTCTGAATTTCCTGGATCGATCGCTCGGTTTCCTGTTCGGCATCGTCCGGGGCGGCGTCATCATTTGTATCATGTACATCGGACTTTCCTGGATGGTAACGCCGGCGGATCAGCCGTCCTGGGTACAGAATGCACGCAGCATGGATCTTATCCGGCCGGGAGCGGACGTGTTGCGCGCACTGGTTCCCGAAGACACCGCCCAAGCTGGATCAAAGGCGGCCAAAAACGTCCAGAAGAAGGCGGAAATTGTGATTGAAACACAAAAGGTATTTCGCGACATGATGACCATCCGGCCGGAAACCCCAAAAGGCTCGGGCGCCGACGGTTATAACAGCGGTGAACGCAGCGAAATGGAACGCTTGATCGAAGGCACCAAATGATGCCGCAAACGACCCCCCGGCAACAGGCGACTCTCGAAGACGACGACCACCCACGCGAGGAATGCGGGATTTTCGGCATCTTCGGCCACGAAGATGCGGCGGCCCTCACAGCCCTGGGCCTGCACGCGCTGCAACATCGCGGCCAGGAGGCCGCCGGTATCGTTTCGTTTGACGGCGATCATTTCCACATTCACCGCGCCCTCGGACTGGTCGGCGACAACTTCAATTCCGAAGACGTGATCGGGACGTTGCCGGGCTCCGGGGCCATGGGGCATGTGCGCTATTCGACCAGTGGCGGAACCATTCTTCGCAACGTCCAACCGCTTTTTGCCGACTTTGAATTCGGCGGCATGGCCATCGCCCACAATGGCAACCTGACCAACGCCTACCGGGTGCGTCGCCGTCTTGTGCGCCAGGGGTGCATATTTCAATCGACGTCTGATACCGAAACCATCATCCATCTGGTGGCGCTAAGTCATTATTCCACGGTCGTGGACCGTATGATCGACGCCTTCCGGCAACTTGAAGGCGCGTATTCCCTGATTTCGCTGACCAAACGCAAGCTGATCGGCGTGCGCGATCCGCTGGGCGTTCGCCCATTGTCACTGGGACGGATCGGCAACGCCTATATTCTCGCGTCCGAAACCTGCGCCTTCGACATCATCGGGGCCGAGTTCGTGCGCGATGTGGAGCCGGGCGAGATCGTCGTGATCGACGCCGACGGGGTACACAGCATCAAGCCGTTCGCCAAGGCGCCGTCGCGGTTTTGCGTCTTCGAGTACATCTATTTCGCCCGCCCCGACAGCATGGTGGACGGCAAAAACGTCTATGAGGTGCGCAAGCGGATCGGCGTCGAGTTGGCGCGCGAAAGTAATGTGGACGCCGATATGATCGTCGCCGTTCCCGATTCCGGGGTTCCGGCGGCCATCGGCTATGCCGAGCACGCGGGGATTCCGTTCGAGTTGGGCATCATCCGCAACCACTATGTGGGCCGCACGTTTATCGAGCCAACCCAGAACATTCGCCATCTGGGGGTAAAACTTAAGCACAACGCCAACACCGCGTACCTTAAGGGCAAACGGGTGGTGCTGGTGGACGATTCCATCGTTCGCGGAACCACGTCCATGAAGATCGTTGAAATGGTCCGCAACGCGGGTGCCGCCGAAGTTCACATGCGCGTTTCAAGCCCGCCGTCGGCGCATTCATGCTTCTACGGCATCGACACGCCTGCGACCGAAGAGTTGCTGGCCGCGCAAATGAGCGTTGAAGCCATGGCCAAGCATATCGGCGTTGATACGTTGCAATATATTTCGCTGGATGGGCTGTACCGGGCCGTCGGCATGGAAGGGCGCAACGAAGCGACACCGCAATTCTGTGACGCGTGCTTCAGCGGCGACTATCCCATAAGATTGATCGATCAGGAAGAAGGCCCCATACCCGAACAACTTTCGTTGTTAACCGAAACGGATTGATCCATGAGTAGCGTCGGCGCAAATCGTCTTGAAGGCCGTGTTGCGCTGGTTACTGGTGCGTCACGGGGCATAGGACGCGCGGTGGCATTGCGTTTCGCCACCGAAGGCGCGCATGTGATCCTGGTTGCCAGAACCCTCGGCGCGCTCGAAGACCTGGACGATGAAATTCGCGCCATGGGGCGGGCCACGACCCTGGTTCCAACGGACCTGACCGACTACGCCAAAATCGACCAAATGGGCGCCGCCGTGTTCGAGCGTTTCGGTCGTCTGGACGTACTGGTGGGGAACGCCGCTACCCTTGGAATTTTGGGTCCGGTGGGTCACGTCGATCCCGAAACCTGGGCGCAGGTTATGGATGTCAACGTCACGGTCAACTGGCGCTTGATCCGCAGTTTCGATCCGCTTTTGAAAACCAGCGAATCCGGTCGCGCGATCTTCGTCACTTCGGGCGCGGCGCGTGGGGCAACCCCCTATTGGGCACCGTACAGCGTCAGCAAAGCCGCCCTCGAAATGATGGTTCTGACCTACGCCGCCGAAGTCGCCAAGACGCCGCTAAAGGTCAACCTGATCGACCCCGGCATTGTGGCCACCGGCATGCGCGCCCAGGCCTTCCCTGGCGAAGACGCGAGCAAACTGAAATCGCCGGAAGACATAATCGAGATGTTCCTCCAACTCGCCGAACCCGCCTGCAGGCACCACGGAGAGATTCTCCGCTCCGTGTAACATACTCAATTCAAAGAGATTTGGAAAAAGCCGCGAAAAATCCCGGATGGGCGCGGTGTTCGAGGATTTTAATTCCGATTTCCTCGAAGCCATTTTCCGCCGCCAGACGACGCAGGTACCGACGACTATGGGCGAAACCACCGAGCAATGTCGCTCGAACCTCCCAAATATCGACGCAGGGATCGACGCTGATCACAAGCACCCCGCCGGGAATCAAACAGGAAGCGGCGCCGGCGAAAAATCCGGATAAATCGGATAGGTGATAAAGGGCGCAGGCGCTGGTAACGAGATCGAACGAACCGTCCTCTTCCTTAAGGGCAACAGAGATGTCGCCGATTGTCAATTGATCGTAGACACCCTTCTTTTCGGCTTGGATAAGCATGTCACTGGACAAATCAATACCGACTATTTTGTCCGCCAATTCCTTTAATTCACACCCCACGAGGCCGGTCCCGCAAGCAGCATCGAGAATACGAATATCCTTCTTGTCGCCGACCAAATCGATAGCCAAATCGGCAAGTGTCTTAGAGCAAATTTGTGCGACACCGTTGTCGTCGTACGTGCTAGCTATTTCACGGTAATCACCCCGTAGCGTTTCATGGTCCTTCATCTCGTCGGCCGTCGCGTTTTCGACGGGAACGGTTGAATTGGAAAATGCCGTGACCGCCTCCTCGCCATAATCCGAAAATAGGAGGATATGGGAAAGATGGCTGAAAAGCAGGCGATCGTCCCGCGATCCACGTTGTCCGAAAAGGTGGTCGAGCCGCACAAGAGCATCTTGCAATCCGCTTTCACCCACGAATGCACGGACCCACCTGTGAAAGGCCCGGCCAACCTCGGCAACATCCTCCGGTTTCCTCTCCTGCGGCAATATCCGTAACCGCGAAGCCAGCAACTGGAACAGTTTGGCGTGATTCAGAGCCGTACCCGGACTGAGCGACACCGCGTTGAGGAACGGGTCGACCGCGGAAACCCACTGCTGGTGGATATGGAGAGCATCGCCTAGAAGCAACCACGCCACAACATCATTCGGATCAAGCTCGGCAGCTTTTTTCAGCGGACCAATCGCGTTTTGCGGATCGCCTCGCGCAATCTCGGCTTTCCCAAGCAGCTGAAGAAAAGCCGGCACCGTAGGGAGTATCCGGTGCAACTGCTTGGCCAACGCGATGGCTTCGTCGAACTTCCCGGCGCTGAATGCGGTCGTTGCTAAACCCCATTCTTTTTGTAGATCGATTTGATCCGACATATCCCCCTCGGTCAGGCCACCCGCTTTGGCTTGCCAACGCATTGGCGATTCAGGTTTTGGCCGGTTGCAGAAGCTGCGTTAATCATCCCCCTCGGCGACCAGAACGTCCGCGCCCAGAATTTTCAGCGCGGCGGCGAAGGCATTTTCGGGTTTGCGGTCGACAACGATGTGCCTGACCTTTTCGAAATTGGCGACGCGAACGGGGGCGAGGCGGTCGAACTTGGTATGGTCGGCCAGAACCACCGGGCAGCGCGCCAATGCCAGCATCTGCCCTCTGATTTCAGCGGCCTCGCGGGAAAAATCCATCAACCACGGATGCGACGATATTGCCCCTGCACCAACAAATGAAAAATCGGCGAAGTAGTTTCCCAACATGGCGGTGGCGTCACGGCCCATGATCGCGCCTTCGCCTGCGATCAACTCACCGCCCAAAATAAGGACGCGGTTGTCATTGCGGCCAGACAGCTTTGCTGCAGCCTGAAAATCGTTGGTGATAACATGGAGCCGCCGTTTGTCGGCCAGAGCCTCGACCAGCCCCTGAATTGTGGTTCCGGAATCGATAATCACCGACGCGCCGTCGGGAACCAGTGCGGCGGCCACCCGGCCAATGGATCTTTTTGCTTCGACGTTGACGGATTTGCGTTCCTCGAAGGCGGGTTCGTTGTCCGTCGACATGGCGCCGCCATGGGTTTTGCGCAGGCGGCCTTCCTTGTCCAGCCTTGTGATGTCGCGGCGGATGGTCTCGCGCGACACGCCCAGTTTCCGGTAAAGATCGGCGATGGAAACCGCGCCCTTTTCCGACAGCGTATCAAGAATAACGCTTCGTCTTTGCTCGGCGAGCATATTTCCCTCCCGGTTCCAGTAGATAGAAACTAACATATGTTAGATTTTCGCAAGCTAGATTTCTTCCCGGCAAAATTTCGATCAGGGAATATTTGATGCTACGTGCCGACGATGCAAATTCGGGCAGAAAAGCGATCACCCAGAACATTGGCCAGGGCATCGGCTTGATCGTGCTCGCCATTGGCCTGCTGTCGTCGTTGGACGCGATGGTGAAATGGTTGACCGGTGGGTTTTCACTGGCCCAGATCGTCTTTTTCCGCAATCTGTTCGGTCTGCTTCCGGTGTTCATCATCATTCAGATGCAGGGTGGCGCGCGCGCCATTAGAACCCGCCGTCCGGGTTTTCACATCTTCCGGGTCTTCCTGATTTTGACCATCGCCTTTTCCTTTTTTTGGGCGCTGTCGCGCATGGAACTGGCCGATGCGACGGCCCTTTTCTTCACGGTTCCGCTGTTTATCACAATCATGTCGGTGATCGTGCTGGGCGAAACGGTGGGAATGCGGCGCTGGATTGCGGTGGCCGCCGGTTTTGGCGGCGTGCTTTTGGTGATAAGGCCGGGGTCCGGCGTTTTCGACCTCGGCGCAATCGGCGTTCTCGTCGCCAGTCTGGGTTACGCGGCATTGATGATTTCGAACCGCGCCATACGCGGCAAGGAAACGCCCGCCACGCTGACGTTTTTCACGACGACAGGCTGTGTGCTCGTGACCGGATGCGCGCTGCCGTGGGTTTGGGTCGAACCCAGCGCGTTCGAATGGGGGGTGATGGCCGCCATGGGAATATTCGGTGGAACCGGGCAAATCCTTCTGATCTTTGCCTTTCAGCGCGCACCGGCGGGCGTTATAGCGCCTTTTGAATACACCACGCTGATTTGGGCGACCTTCTACGGTTTCGTCATCTGGGGCGATTTACCCGATATGCAGACCGTGATCGGCGCTGCCATTATTGCCGCGGGGGGCGTATATATCCTATATCGTGAAACAATGACGAAACCATGACCCGGATTTGATCGATACATGTCAAGAATTCTTCGCGCCATCGCCGAGTTCGCCAACTTCTTCCACGGTATTTTTGGAAGCAGCGTCCAGCGCCCGTTCAGCCGTCAGGCGATTGAGGATCGGATCGGACCGATGTGGACCCGTGTTGTCATGAGCATTCCGGCCGTCACCGTCGGCGTCTGGCTGATTTTGTGGGTGGCGTCCCGGCTACTCGACATGCCCGAGGGCGAAGACCCCTTCGCGTGGATGCGCAACAGCTTCGGAAACTAAGCGGATAGAGCCGCGAGTTCTTCCCGCACGCGCCCGACGACGCCAGCCCAATCCCCGGGTGATCGCTGGCGAAAAAGACGCATGGTCGGATACCAGGGGGAATCGTCGCGCTCCGCCATCCAGCGCCAGTCCGCCACGTAAGGCAGCATCGCCCACACCGGAATTCCCAAGGCGCCAGCCAGATGGATGATCGCCGTATCCGGCGCGATGACCAGATCGAGACCCGAAACGCTGGCCGCCGTATCCGAAAAGTCGCCCCACGACGCCGTGTCGTCGCGCACCACCCCGGCAAGCCCGCATTCCGCCAGATCACCGGGACCATTGTCTTTTTGCAGGGATACGAACGTTACGCCGGGTGTTTCCAGCAACTCGCCCAGAAACCCCAGCCCCAATGAGCGAATGCGATCCCGTTTGAACGCCGCACTGCCCCGCCACGCGATGCCGACGTGCAATTTTCGTGTTTCCGGCAGGTTCGGTTTTTCGGCAATCAGATACGGCACGTCAGCCGGAATATTGGATAGATCGGTGACGAAAATACCGGGAAGGCTTAATAGCGGCGCGTGGAAGTCAATATCGGTCATCGAAGACGCGTCGGAAACCACCCTGCCCGCTCCGACCAGACCGCGTCCCAACCCGGCCAATGCCTCCGGGCATTCGAACACCACGTCGCCGCCGCGCGCCGTCACCAGCGGAAGGTAGCGCATGAACTGGATGGTATCGCCGTAACCCTGCTCGGCGCGGATCAGGATCGACTTGCCCGAAAGGTCGCCGCCGTCCCACCTTGGCATGTCCATTTCCCGCCTGACGGAAGCGAAGTGTTTGGTTCGCCAACGCCATTCGTTTTCCTGCCACCCTTCGGCAAAGCGTCTCTGGGATAGCAGAATAACGGCCCGGTTGCGGTGTATTTCGGCATCCTCTGGAGCCAGATCCAGGGCGCGATCAAAGCAATCCAGCGCCCCTTGCTGGTCGGCCAGTTCATGCAGGACGACCCCCAGGTTCGAATGAACCTCGGCCAAGTCCGGGTTGATGGCGATTGCGGCGCGATATTCGGCTTGGGCGGCCGCGAATTCCCCTTCGTCCTTAAGAATATTGCCCAGATTGCAGTGGGCCTCGGCGTGATTTGGATCGATCTCGATGGCGCGCCGATAACGAACTTGCGCCTCTCCCGAACGGTCGGCGGCCTGAAGGGCGACACCATAGTGGAACTGTGCGAACCCGTTGTCCGGGGCGAGAAGAACGGCTTGTTTCAGGCTGTCGATCGCCGGCCCGCTTTCTCCGTCGTGAAGGCGGACCAATCCCAGGTTCAAATGCGCCTCGGCCAGCCGGGTATCCAAAGCCACGGCGCGATCACAGTCGGTCCGCGCATCGTCAAAAATCTCAAGGGAAATCAGTGCCGCCGCCCGGTCGGAATACAGCACGGCGGTTTCCGGCTCCAAATCCATCGCCCGAGAGTAGGACCGAATGGCGTCTTCCGACCGCCCCGACGCTTGCATAATTCGTCCGAGATTTGCGTGATAGTCGGCCTGCGCCCCGTCGGCCGCCACGGCCTTTTCGATCAACCGAACCGCTTCATCCAAACGGCCTGCTTGAAACGCGATGAGCCCGCTGAGATGCAGCGCGTCCGCATGGTCCGGATTGTGTTGCAGGATTTCATCGTACATGCGGGCCGCAGCGGCCAAATCACCCGCCTGATGGGCGCGGACGGCCCGGTTTAAAGGATCAAGAGCCATTCCCGCATTCCACGACTTCATCGAAGGGAGTTTGCAGCACCTGGTTACGGTTCATGGGGCCCTCTCCCGGAAAGGCAAATATGCTTTTGACCAGTGCGCCTTCCAACCCCTTGTTCACCGGACCCAGAAGCCGGGCCGGAAGATCGCGCAAGTCCGGGCGTCCCCTGAACACGGGCACGGGATTGGGCCACAGGGTTTGAAACACGGCTTCGCTCACGCGCGGGGCCAACGCGCAGACCGTCGCCGATGTCGCCGGGTCGGTCAGTTCGACGATCAAATTGACCGAATACGCTTTGGCTTGTTTGTTGGCGAGCGGGATATCCAGGGCGAGAAGACGAACTCCCGTTCGCGTCAGTGGCTTCGGTTGGGGCTTGTTTTGGCTCGACGCCGAATTGCTCACCAAGGACGTTCCCTCGCGCAGAAAACTCCGGTCAGCGGGGGCGGGGCGGAAATTCGCGGCCCTTTTTTCGCCTCGCGAGATGGCAAAACGCGACATGCGCGCCGCCAACTTGTCGCGCGCCGCGATGGCGTCGAATTTCTTTTCGTCGGTCGACGCTTTGCCCTGCTGTCGCGCCGCCAGCGTGTACCATTTGTAGGCTTCGGCGGGATCTGCCTCAACGGCCCAGCCCGCTTCATAGATGGCGCCAAGGCGGAACTGCGCCTTGGCAAATCCGCGCGCCGCCGAACTGCGGTACCATTTGAGGGCCTCACTGGGATCGTTGGTCACGCCACGGCCATCATAGTAAAGCTGGGCCAGTGCGAACTGCGCGCCGGGGTGTCTTCCGATATTTGCCGCGAGATCGTACCACTTGGCCGCTTTGCGGAAATCCTGTCTAAATCCCTCACCGGCCTCATACAGTTTTCCCAAGGTAAACTGGGCTTCGACGTGGGACTTTTCAGCCGCTTTTCGATACGAGCGAATGGCCTGGGAGAGGTCTTTTTCGACCCCGACGCCCTGGTGGTAAAGTTGCGCGAGTGCGAATTGGGCCGCGTGTTCACCCGCCGACGCCTTCGCCTCAAACGCCTGGAAGCGCGCAACTTGCTCGGCGTGAATACGGGCTTGTTCAATATCCGCTTCCGTATCGCGCAAGGCGAAATAAGCCGCGACCGAGGCCGCGGCAACAATACCTACGCCAACCCAAATGTGCTTACGGGCCATCTCTCAAGGTCTAGTGGTTTGGCCGAGACATATGGTACCCATACGACGGCTTCCCAAGTTCGCCCGGAAAGGCGCTCGATGCGTGGTGATGCCTTTGCATCACGAGCATCGGGCAACGCGTCCGGCGGGCTTGGGTAGCCGCCCTTCGGGTCCCATATCCCGGTTTCTCGGGGCGTCGCGTACCCTTGACGATGCAAAGGCATCGCCTACGGCCACGCTCCTGCCGAGAAGCCGGGATATGGGATCGTATGGGCACCATATGTCTCGGCCAGTCCACTAGTATTTCTTGATATAATTGTGATCGTTATCGCCAACCAGGGGACGATCGCTTCGCCGGGCGTCGGGTTTGTCGTAACAGGTCACTTTGGCGAGTTCGCGGTAGCAGTAGACCTCCGGACGGGGTATCACCTCGTCCTCCTTACAATAGGTCATTCCGCGTTCCTTGCGAACCAGTGAGCAGTCCTTGCCGCTGGCGAGCGAGACAACGTGATCGATCATGGTCTTGTCGGAACCGACCACGACCGCGCCGTCAACGGCGGCAAAGGGCGGGAGGGTTCCACACCCGCCGATCAACAGGCAAGCGGCTACGCTCGCAAATATTCGTGGCAATCGTTTCATCACAGAAACACCCAAGCCTCTTTCCATCGGTTCGATTCCCGTCATATCATGCCCCAACGTAGTTAAGGACCGGTTAAGCAGACGGGTGGGGAGACGATCATGGTCAGCACCAAAACCCCTATTTGCGATTTTGGATGGAAGGCCCCGGACTTCAGCCTTTCGGGCATCGACGGGAAATCCTACACCCTGGCGGACGTGCGCGGGCCGAAGGGCCTGCTCGTCATGTTCATCTGCAATCATTGCCCCTATGTGAAGGCCATCGCCGAACGGCTGGTGCGGGATGCGAAGGAGCTTCAGGCCCTGGGGGTTGGCGCGGCTGCAATCATGGCCAATGATTACACGCATTATCCGGACGATGCGCCCGACAAAATGAAAGTGTTCGCCGCCCAACACGGATTTACGTTCCCCTATCTGATCGATGAAACCCAGCAGGTGGCACGCGCCTACGACGCGGTTTGCACGCCGGACTTCTTCGGCTTTGACGCCGATTTGGGGCTTCAGTATCGCGGACGGCTGGACGAATCGGGGAAACAACCGGCCGGACCGAATGTCCGACGCGAACTATTTGAGGCCATGGAGAAGATCGCGAAGACCGGTCACGGACCGGAAGATCAGACCGCCAGCATGGGATGTTCCATCAAATGGCGTGAATAAGCGTGGCAAATGGCGTGAATAAGCATGGATTCGCACCAAGGATCAGTGATAAAGACCCACGGGAGATCGTATCCGCGTTGAATTGACTAATAGTCTCGGAGTTTCCAGTGGCCGACCAAGTACAAGACAATCTGCTTCGCGAAATTGACGAAGAGCTTCGCCAGGAAAAATATTCGAAGCTGTGGAAGCAGTACGGAAGTTACATAATTGCCGTAGCCGTGATCGTCGTCGGCACCGTCGCAGGATATCAGGGGTGGCGCACCTGGGATATCAAGACCCGCATGGAACAAAGTGATCGTTTCGAAGCGGCTCTGGAAATGCAGCGCTCGGGCGACCTAGAAGCGGCGCGCAACGCGTTCGTCGAACTTTCCGACGACGCAGGAGCCGGATACGCAACGTTGGCGCGTTTCCATGAAACCGCGATTCTGGCGAAGAACGGAGATCGAAACGCGGCCATCGAAAGCTACCGGCAAATTGCCGAAGAAACGTCCGCCACAGATGATTTTCGCAATCTCGCCATCATCCTCGGCGCCACGCTGGAATTGGACGACGCCGATCCGGCCCAGTTGGCGGCCCGGATCGAACCGTTGACGGGGCCCGAAAGCCCCTGGCGTTTCAGCGCCCTTGAAATTACCGCTTTGCTGGCCGTCCGCGCCGGAGATGCGGAAAAGGCGCGCACGGTATTCAAGCAACTGACCGACGACGCGGCCACCCCGCAGGGAATTAAGGGACGCGCGGCGGAAATGTTGGCATCGCTGGGATAATCGAGTATGGATTTTCACGGAACATGGCGGACAATCGCGTTGCTGACGGGCGTCGCACTAGTTAGCGCCGCCTGCGATACGTTGTTCCCGGACGCCCAAGATCCGCCCCTTCCCGGCGAGCGGTTGTCGGTTATGGTTCATTCCCGGACATTGGCGGCTGACCCCGAGTTGGCCGACGCCGAAATCCTGCTGCCGCCGCCGTCGATCAATCCGGATTGGCCGCAAGCCGGCGGCTACGCCAACCACGCCATGCACCATATCGAAGTAGGCGATTCCCTGAACGAAGCTTGGAGTGAAGACGTTGGTGAGAGCGCCGACGATGAAGAACGTCTGGTTGCTTCGCCCATCGCCGCAGGCGGAATGGTATTTACCATTGATGCGGATACTGCCGTATCGGCATTGGGCGGTGAAAGCGGAAACAAACTCTGGTCGGTGGAATTGACGCCGGACGAGGAAGATGACGGCCATATTAGCGGCGGTCTCGCCTTTGAGAACGGACAGGTTTTCGTCTCGACGGGGTTTGCCCAGGTTATCGCGCTCAACGCCAAGACCGGGGAAGTGAATTGGCGGCGATCCGTTGAGGCCCCCATGCGTGCAGCCCCCACGGTGCGCGGCGGCCGCGTTTTTGTCATTACACTGGACAACAAACTCTACGCCCTGAACGCCCAAACCGGTGAGACACTGTGGACGTACAGCGCGGCAACCGAGGTCGCAAGCCTTCTTGGCGGTGCAAGTCCGGCAGTTGACGAGGGTATCGTCGTGGCCCCGTTTACCTCGGGTGAACTGATTGCGCTGCGTGTGGAAAGCGGTCGTGTTTTGTGGACCGAGTCCCTGGCTGCGGTCAGGCGCACCGACGTCGTTTCAACGCTGTCGCACATTCGGGGGCGTCCCATCATCGACCGTGGCCGCGTATACGCCGTCAGCCACAGCGGGCAGATGGCGGCCATCGACCTGAGAAGCGGGCGGCGCGTATGGGACAAGGAAATTGGCGGTTTGGAAAACCCGTGGGTCGCCGGGGATTACCTGTTTTTACTGACCAACGACGCCGAACTGCTTTGCCTTTCGCGGAAATCGGGCCGGGTTTTCTGGGTTCAGTCCCTCCCGCGATTCGAGGATGAAGAAGACCGCGAGGACCCGATTGTCTGGACCGGACCGATCCTTGCCAGCGACCGGCTGATCGTCGCCGGTTCGCACGGCGAATCCTATGCCATTTCGCCATACGACGGACGGTTCCTTGGAAAAATGGACATGCCCGATGGCGTATCGGTTCCGCCCATCGTGGCTGGCGGCATCGTCTATGTCCTGACCGACAACGCGAGCCTCGTGGCATTGCGCTAAGGGCGCACTGAAACCGTTTGATCATGAATTTTACCGTTGCCATCATCGGCCGACCCAACGTCGGCAAATCGACTTTGTTCAATCGTTTGGTCGGCAAGCGATTGGCCATCGTGAACGATTCGCCGGGCGTGACCCGCGACCGCCGCGAGGGCGACGGGCGGCTCGCCGATCTTCGGTTTACGGTTATCGACACCGCCGGTTTGGAAGACGCCTTCGACGACAGCATGGAAGGGCGCATGCGCGCGCAAACCAACCACGCCGTCGCAATGGCAGACGTCGCTCTTTTGCTGATCGACGGGCGAAGTGGCCTGACCCCACTGGACAGTCATTTCGCCAGATGGCTTCGCACCCATGAAACACCGACCATCCTGCTTGCCAACAAGTGCGAGGGCCGCAAGGGCGACGACGGATTGTTCGAGGCGTTCAAGCTCGGTCTCGGCGACCCCATCGCGCTATCGGCGGAGCACGGCATCGGCATCGACGATCTGTATGACGCGCTCGTGCCATTCGCCGAAGCGGCGCGCGCGCGGGAAGAAAGCCAGACCTTCGAGACCGTCGACATCGACGACGATATTTCGGAAGAAGACGACGACGACGCGCCGCCGACACATCTGCAGATGGCCGTTGTCGGACGCCCAAACGTGGGCAAATCGACCCTGGTCAACAAATTAATCGGTGAGGACCGGATGTTGACCGGCCCCGAGGCCGGAATTACACGCGACGCCATCACCGTATCATGGACGTTCCGCGACCGCCCCATCCGCCTGATCGACACTGCGGGACTTCGGCGTAAGGCAAAGGTTAACGAACAACTGGAATACCTTTCGGTGAACGATTCCATGCGTTCCATCCGCTACGCCCATTGCGTGGTGCTGTTGATCGACGCCACCGCGCCGCTGGAAAAACAGGATTTGACCATAGCGCGGACCGTCATCGAGGAAGGGCGTTCGCTGGTCATCGCGGTCAACAAATGGGATCTGGCAGCCGATCGGCGCGGCATCATGCGCGCCATTGAGGACCGGCTGCAGACTTCGCTTCCGCAAGTTCGCGGCATCCCTGTGGTCACTCTGTCGGCCAAGACGGGTGTCGGTGTCGACAAGCTGCTGCCCGCCGTTTTCAAGATTTTCGATACCTGGAACACTCGCATTTCGACAGCCAATTTGAACCGTTGGCTCACCGAGGTCTGCGAACGCCATCCGCCGCCGCTGGCGCGCGGTCGCCGATTGCGCCTTCGCTATATGACCCAGGCCAAGGCGCGGCCGCCGACTTTCATTGTCTTCGCGAATATTCCCGAGGACCTGCCGGAATCCTACAATCGCTACCTTATCAACGGACTTCGCGAGGCCTTCGATCTGCCCGGCGTGCCGGTACGCATTCGAACGCGCCGGGGGAAAAACCCCTACGCCAAGGATTGACGGCGTTTTTTTTCTAATTTTCGTTACAAAACCGGTTTACTTCGGCACCGGAGAGGACTAGAAATCCCCCGTTCGCGGCGCTCCTCAAACGGGTCCCCGTCGATATCCGAAAGACAATTTGGAATAATAAGATGCTGCTGCGGATGCTACGCGCCCGCTCAGAAGGCAGCGCATCGCGGTTACTGCCTTCGTTTACCTGGCTTCAATCCATGGACCGGCCCACCCTGGGGGCCGATCTTTCGGCTGGCCTGACCGGCGCGCTGGTCATGCTTCCGCAAGGCGTGGCGTTTGCCATTATTGCCGGAATGCCGCCGGAATACGGGCTTTACGCGGGAATGATTCCGGCCATTATCGCCGCGCTTTTCGGCTCGTCATGGCATCTGGTGTCGGGCCCCACGACGGCAGCGTCGATTATCATCCTATCCGCCATCAGCGCATTTGCCGAACCGGGCTCAATCGACTACGTGCGCCTTGTGCTAACCCTGACATTCATGGTCGGTGTGATCGAGCTGGCCATGGGCCTTATGCGCATGGGCGTGCTTGTCAATTTTATCTCGCACACGGTCGCCATCGGGTTCACGGCAGGCGCGGCCATTCTGATTTCCGCCAATCAGATCAAACACTTCTTCGGCCTGGATATCCCCCGCGGCGCGCCCTTTTACGATATCGTGCGTATTCTCGCGGGCCACATTCAAGAGATATCCCCCGCGGCGACGGCTGTCGGCCTCGCTACGGTGATTGTCGGTATTGTTGCCAAACGTTACCTTCGCCGCCTCCCCTACATGATCGTGGCCATGATTGCGGCCAGCGTTCTGGCAGCCGTTCTAAACGGGTTTTTCGGGGCCTCTGTTCCGACCATTGGGGCCATCCCCTCGGGCTTGCCGCCGCTTTCATCACCGCAATTCTCCCTGGATGTGATCCGTGAACTGGCACCGACGGCGCTGGCGGTGGCGCTCTTCGCGCTGACGGAAGCGGTCTCCATTTCGCGGGCGCTTGCCGTGCGTAGCGGGCAGCAAATCGACGGCAACCGGGAATTCATTGGACAGGGCCTGTCGAATCTGGCCGGCAGCTTTTTCTCCGGCTATGTGGCAACGGGCTCGTTCAATCGCAGTGGCCTGAACTACGAAGCAGGCGCGAAAACGCCGCTGGCCGCGATTGCAGCCGGTGTGTTTCTGATGCCGGTCGTCTTTCTGGCGGCCCCTTACGCGATCTATTTACCGAAAGCGGCGGTGGCGGGAATTCTGTTTCTGGTCGCTTACGGCCTGATTGACATTCCCCACATTCGGCAAGTCATTAAATCCAGCCGATCCGAAACGACGGTGATGGTCGTAACCTTTTTCGCGGTCCTGTTCCTCAATCTGGAAATCGCGATTTTCGCGGGCGTTATCCTCTCGCTTTTCTTTTATCTCAATCGCACGTCACATCCGAACGTCGCCAGTCTGGCCCCGGACCCGGACGAACCCCGTCGTCGCCTGACCGCCGGAACCGATCTTCCCGAATGCCCGCAGGTCAAGATTGTTCGCATTGACGGCTCGCTGTATTTCGGCGCCGTGTCCAATGTGATCGAGAAGCTGCGACGGCTGGAGAAACGAGGTCCGGCGCAGATGCATCTTGCCGTCGTCGCATCCGGCATCAACTTCATCGATATGGAGGGGGCCGGAGCCCTGGTCGGCGAAGCCCGCCGCAGACGGCAGGCGGGCGGTCAACTTTACCTGATTGATCTTCATGAGACCGTAGCCTACCGATTGGAACGCGACGGCCACATCGACGCCATCGGCCGCGAGAATATTTTCGCTTCAAAAACGGCCGCCCTTGCAGACATCTACGCACGCCTTGAGCCCAACGCCTGCGCGACATGCACAAAACGCATCTTCCGCGAATGCGACACCGAGGCTCCAAAAAGTCCAACCAAGGAAGTACCCACCGAGATGCTTAGCACCGAAATTCGCGTGGCCAAGCGCGCCACTGCCGAACCGATCTATTCAGACACACGCAACACCAAGCCCCTTGAGGCCCACCGCCCCAGGGTCCTGGCATTGGTCGATTTCGACATAGGAGCCGAGAAAACGGTCCGCGCAGCCGCCCATCTGGCGCGTTCCGCCGATGCCGAACTCGCGCTGGGCCACGTCGCCAGCAGCGACTGGAGCAGCGGCTATGACTTTGCGCCCGGACTTGTTTCCGGCGACGCGTTCGCAGCCCTTCGCGGCTCGGCCCGCGCGCGTCTGGGCAAAATCGCCGCCGAGGCCGACATCAAGCCTACCGCCGTGCTGGCCGCAACAACGCCGGACCGCGGCAGGGGAATTCGTGAACTCGTCGGCGAATGGCGGCCCGAGATTATTATCGTCAACGCGCAGTCGAATTTCGATATCGCCGACAGGCCGTTTGTCGATGTCGACACGCCTTATGGAACCGTCCATTGCGAAATTCGCAAAGTCGGTGCAACGTTCCCCGAGCTCCAAGAGAACCCGCCCAAGTCCCCGAATTCCATATCCGACTAGCACTCAAACGGCGGGCATCCGGGACTCTCGTCCCTGCCCCGGGTGGACGCCCGCCCCACAAAAACGCATAAACAGAAATGCAGGTGGATCAAGTAAAAAGCTGGTTTCGGGGCCGACAATAAAATGGATTCTGATCAATCTTCGGAAGACCCCAAAATTACCATTGAAAGATTGCGTTCTCGCGTTCTGGAGTTGGAATACCTTCACGAGCGTGTGGAAGGTAATGCGTCGGCAATGATCGGGATGGCGGAAGAACTTGCCATCGCCAAGGACGAAGCAGAGGCTGCCCTTCGACAGCACAAAGAAGATCAAAAGACAATTGAAAGATTGGCTCTCTATGACCCGCTGACCGGACTGGCCAATAGAAATCAGTTCGCGCGGCGCTTCGAATATGCAATTCGGCAATCCAAGCGAAACCGATTGCGGTTTGCCCTGTTGATGCTGGACCTTGACGGGTTCAAGGCGGTGAATGACACGTTCGGGCATCTGATAGGTGATGAATTGCTAAAATTCGTTTCCGATCAATTCTCCGCTGCGACCCGTGACACGGATACGGTCGCCCGTTTGGGCGGCGACGAATTTGCGCTAATCCTCACGCGGCTCGATAAGGATGACAGAGCCTCCAAAGTCGCCGACAGGATAATTGACAAGCTCTCCAAGCCAGTCGAATTGGATGGAAGTCTGGTTAAAACCGGTACAAGTATCGGAATTAGCGTTTATCCCCGTGACGGCGAGGATAAAGACGAGCTTCTCAGCAAGGCCGATAAAGCCCTCTATTCCGCGAAAGCCCGCGGCAAGGGCGTTTATCAATTTTTCAATGATGAAATTGATAAACAGGCAAGGGCCGCTCATATCCTGGAAAACGATTTGCGTTTGGCAATTGTACGCAATGAATTCCTTATGCACTACCAACCGCAACTGGTCACCAGCACCGGACAGGTCATATGTGTGGAAGCCTTGGCCCGTTGGCAGCACCCCACGCGGGGACTGCTGCTTCCCGAAGAATTCATTGAAGCCGCCGAATCCACCGGGTTGATAAATCACCTCGGAAAGGTGGTGTTGAACTTATCCTGCCAACAATGCAAATCATGGATCGACGATGGGCTTGACCTGCCTCGGGTTGCCGTAAACGTCTCGCCCATTCAGATTCAAGACGAGAATTTTGTAAATATCGTTGAAAGCGCTCTCGCTGATTCCGGTCTGGACCCGAGATGTCTGGAACTGGAAATCACCGAGTCCATCATGATGAAAGATGTCGAAAACGCCGCCAAAACGCTTAGTCGGTTGCATCTGCTCGGCGTAAGTATGTGCATTGACGATTTCGGGATCGGATATTCTTCATTACCTTATTTGAAAGCGCTGTCCATCCAGCGGCTAAAAATCGACCCGAGTTTCATCATGAGCTTAACAAATGACCCGAACGATGTGTCCGTCGCCGCGGCCATTATTAAAATGGGGCGCAGTCTCGAACTTGAAATCATCGCCGAGGGAATAGAGACGGAATTTCAGGAAGGCGCCGTTCGCCGGATGGGTTGTGACATTCTTCAGGGCTTTCTGATCTGCCCGCCGCTGCCGTCCTCAGAACTTTCCGAATGGGTTACGAAGCGAAATTCCAAGGATCGCTGACAGGGGCTCACTTCTCGACACTTTCTTCCAGGGCTTTGCGAAGCTCCTGGTTCGAGTACGGCTTGCTGAGCACCGCATAGCCACTTTCCAGCAATCCCGACTTCGCCAGTTCGGCTTTCGGATATCCCGACGTCAAAACAACCCGCAGGCCAGGGTGGAGCTCCGTCACCTCGCGGGCAAGCTCAAGGCCGTTCATGCCTTTGGGCATCACGACATCGCTGAATAGGACGTCGACGTTGTCGTCCTCACGCAACATTTCCAATGCGGCAAAGGCGTCTTCGGCTTCCCTGGTGTTGTAACCATGAGCCTTCAGAACCATCACCGCACTTTGGCGGACATCCGGATCGTCTTCCACCACAAGAACGGTCCCGGAGCCTGCGCCGGGGGTGCTTTCCTTACCCGTCTTCTCAGCAGCCGCCGGGGTATCCACCTGGCGTGCGGCGGGGATCAGTATCCGTACGGTGGTTCCCGCGTCGACCTCGCTTTCAAGGGTCATATGGCCGTCCGATTGTCTGGCGAAACCGTAGACCATACTCAGGCCGAGGCCGCTTCCCTCGCCAACCTCCCGGGTGGTGAAAAACGGTTCCAGGGCGCGCGCCAGAACCTCCGGCGGCATTCCCTGCCCCGTATCCGTGACGGACATTTCCACATACCTGCCTACGGGAAGCACGCCATCCTCCGTGACACGTTCGTCCGCCAGAACCTTCGGCGCGCATCCAATCGTCAAACGACCGCCGTTGGGCATTGCGTTCTTCGCATTGACGGCAAGATTGAGAATTGCGTTTTCCAGGCCATTCCGATCAATGGTGATGGGGTCGATTTCTTCTTTCAGATCGGTCTTGATCTCGATTTCTTCGCCTAGCGTCCGAACGAGGATATCGAGCATTCCTTCAACCAGTTGATTGGCATCCGTGGGTTCGGGGTACAAGGTTTGTTTTCGCGAGAACGCTAAAAGCTGCTGGGTCAGTTTCCCGCCCCGCTGACTGGCCACTAGAGCCCGGTTCACGCATTGGCGAATTCGATTTCCGTCCCCTTCGCTGCCGTCCATAACCAGTTCCAGATTACCCTGGATGACCTGCAGATGATTGTTGAAGTCGTGGGCGATGCCACCCGTCAGTTGACCGACCGCCTCCATCTTCTGGGCATGGTGCAACTGACGTTCCATGGATTTGCGTTCCGTCACATCCACGGCGACCGTTCCGATCGCATTAATCGACCCGTCCTCCGACTTGACCGGAAATTTGATGAGATATCGGTCGTGCAGCGTTCCATCGTATCTGAGCGACTTGCCTTCCTTCTTTAAGGGCTCTCCTTTTTCCAGAACCTCCCGTTCTGCACGCGGAATCGTAACGTCCAACTCCAGGACTTCGCCGCTCTCCAGCACACGCCTTTCCGTATCCGTGAAGGTCTCGACTTCCATATTGTCGGGCAAAAACTCGCTCGCCTTTTTGCCGATGACTTCCTCGGCCGAACGCCCGAACCATTCCTCATAAGGTTTGTTGACAAGCAGATACCGGCCTTCCAAGTCCTTCAGGTTCAAACAAACGGGGGTATTGTCAAACACGGCGCGAAGACGGCTTTCACTCTCGCGAAGAGCACGTTCCATCTCCTTGCGTTCCGTAATATCGCTCACAACCACAAGCAGCACTTTCTCCCCACCGATTTCGATGGTCTCGGCGGAAAGTACCGCAGCTTTCACTTTTTTGTTCTTTGCCCGCAAGTCAGCTTCAAAATCAAAAACGGTTCCTTCCGCCTTCAATTTTTCGACAAATTTTGCCCGCCGTTCAATATCCACCCATCCGCCAACTTCAACCGCCGTCTTTCCAATGGCTTCTTCGCGGGCGAAACCCATTAACGAAATCCACCTATCGTTAACATCGAAAATTTTTCCGTCGTCGATATTTGAAATCACCATGGCGGCGGGATTTGCGTGAAAGGCTTTGGAAAAACGCTCTTCGCTTTCGCGTAACGCCTGTTCCGCCCGTTCGCGCACGGTTACCTCGCGCCGCAAGCGCCGGTTCCACCACATCACCAAGGCGAAGATCACGATCGTCGCTATGCCACCCGGAATGACAACCCGATTGACCAGCCAGGGGATCTGCGGGTTTTCGTAACGTAACGAGATCCACCGTTGGACGATGGCACTGGTTTCTTCGACGGATAGCGAATCGAGGCCTTTTTGAAGAATACCGGCTAACAGGGGCCAATCATTCCTGACCCCCATGGCCAATTTGTTGTTCCCCCAGAAAGTCGGCGCCGCCACATGAAGGTTGGAGAACCCAAGGGTGTTTATCAGGTAGCTAGCAACGGCAAGGTTGACGACACACGCGTCGGCCTTTCCAAGGGACACTGCCGTCAGAACCGAAGGAATATCCTTTTCCAACTGAAAATCCACCGCCAAACCGGGCTGGTCATTCAGAAACTTGCTGTAAGTCGCCAGTGTTTTCACGATGGCCACTTTTTTGCCGTGCAGATCTTCAACCGAGCCCACAAACGGCGAATCGTCTCGGGTTATGATGACCAGAGGATAGGACAGATACGGTTTGGTGTAGATCAGAAATTCTCGCCGCTCCGGGGTGTCCGCCACCGCCGGAAAAACGTCAATTTCCCGGGCCCGCCCCATAGCCAGAGCCTGCTTGAAGGGGATATCGAAGACCGGCTCCATACGCACCCCGAGGCGCTGGCTCAGGAGCTTTACGTAATCCGACACCATTCCCTTGAATGCCGGTTTCCCCAATTTCTTTTCGACGTATTGGAAAGGCGGAAAGGCAACGCCGACGCCAAGGCGCAGCACGGGATGGGCCCGAAGGAAGCCACGTTCTTCCGGTGTAAGGGCCACAGGTGGAACGGAACCCCCATTCTCCTGCGCGAAGGCGAAATAATTGGGAGAAAAAGGCACCCAAATCGTCAGCAGGACACAGAATAAAAACGCGAGAAACACTCGCACACGAAAAAATTGCACTTTTTCACGTGTGAACCCCAAACGCATCTGTTCTGCCCTGGCTGGAAACTAGTCTTTCAATGGGCCTTTACGGCGGCTTTTGTCTTTTCCGCAACTGTCTGCCATTCAGACTACAGAAAACTCTAGTTTATTCCTAGGCATATTGGTTGTTGCCGGCGGATGGGTGGTTTCGCGGCAGCCCCTTGGAGGGTCGGCGCGAAGGCATCGAAATCATGCCTTCGCGCCATTTTTCCATTTAGAACGTCAGAGCTTTCGCACGCACCACATTGGGCAGGCTGTTTACGTTATCCAGAACCGCATCGGGAACCGCGCCGTCAACCTCGATCAGAACAATCGCGTCGCCGCCCGCATCCGTCCGCCCCAGATTGAAGGTCGCAATATTAATGCCCGCATCACCCAGCGCGGTGCCGAGAGAGCCGATGAAGCCGGGCTTGTCGTGGTTGGTCACGAACAGCATGTGCGGCCCCAATTGCGCGTCCATGGCGATGCCCTTGATTTCAACGATACGCGGATTGTCACCGTTAAAAAGGGTGCCCGAAATGGTTCGGCTCTGGGCTTCCGTGGTGACTTCGAGACGGATCAGAGATTGGTACGCCCCTTTGCGCTCGTGGGTAATCTCGGTGACATCGATCCCGCGTTCCTTGGCAATTGCGGGCGCGCTGACCATGTTCACCGCCTCCAGCAATGGCGTCAGAAGCCCCTGCAAGACAACGGCGGTCAAAGGCTTGGTATTAAGCTCGGCCACCGCCCCTTCAAAGGTAATCGAAACCGCCTCGATGGAACTTTCCGTTACCTGACCCGCGAAACTGCCGATTTGCTCGGCCAATTTCATGTAGGGCTTCAGCTTGGGCGCTTCCTCGGCGCTGACCGAAGGCATATTCAGCGCATTCACCACAGCCCCGGTCAGCAGGTAATCGGCCAATTGTTCAGCCACCTGCAAGGCGACTTTTTCCTGCGCTTCCGTGGTCGATGCGCCCAGATGCGGAGTGGCCACCACCTGGTCCATGCCGAACAAAATATGCTCGGTGGCGGGTTCCTTGGCGTAAACATCCACGGCAGCCGCCGCCACCTTCCCCATTTCCAGTGCCGCTTTCAGGTCTTCATCGACGATCAGGCCGCCACGCGCGCAGTTAACAATGCGCACGCCGGGCTTCATTTTGGCGATGTTTTCGGCGTTGATAATGCCCTTCGTGGCGTCGGTCATGGGCGCGTGCAGGCTGATGAAGTCGGAACGCGCCAGAAGCTCGTCCAGTTCCACCTTTTCAACACCCAGGTCCTTGGCCCGTTCCGGCGAAAGATACGGATCATAGCCAATCACCTTCATTTTCAGGCCCTGGCCACGTTCGGCAACCGCCGAACCGATGTTGCCGCAGCCGAAGATGCCCAGGGTCTTGCCCATCAGCTCGACCCCCATGAAGGCCGACTTTTCCCATTTACCGGCATGGGTGGACACATTGGCTTGCGGAATTTGCCGGGCTACCGACATGACCATTGCAATGGCGTGTTCTGCGGTGGTGATCGAATTGCCGAACGGCGTATTCATGACGACGACGCCACGCTGGGTGGCCGCCGGAATATCAACGTTGTCAACGCCGATACCCGCCCGTCCGATCACTTTCAGGTTTTCCGCGGCGGCCAGAATATCAGCCGTCGCCTTGGTCGCCGAGCGGACGGCAAGACCGTCATACTCGCCAATACAGGCTTTAAGCTCTTCCGGGCTCATTCCCACTTTGACATCGACGTCGACGCCGCGCGCCTTGAAAATCTCGGCGGCCATCGGGCTCATTTTGTCGGAAATCAGTACTTTTGGCATGTTCCCCTCCTCAAACTTTTTGTTTGGCTTGCGCGAAGGCCCAATCGAGCCACGGCAAAAGCGCCTCGACGTCGGACGTCTCGACGGTTCCGCCGGTCCACACCCGCAAACCCGGGGGCGCATCACGATAGGCGCCGATGTCGTAGGCGACGCCTTCCTCGGCCAAAATGGCGGCAATACCCTTGGCGGCAGCCGCCTGCCCATCGGCATCCAGCGACGGATCAACCACCGTCAGGCATACCGATGTATTGGATCGGGTGGCCGGTTCAACGGCCAGGAAATCGACCCACGGCGTTTTTTCAACCCACGCCGCGATGGCGGCGAGATTGGCCTCGGACCGCTTGATCAGGCCCGCCAATCCCCCAACGGATTGCGCCCATTTCAAGCCGTCCAACGCATCTTCCACCGCCAGCATGGACGGCGTGTTGATGGTCGAGCCCTGGAAAATCCCTTCGATCAGTTTTCCCGCCTTGGTCATGCGGAAAATCTTGGGAATCGGGCGGTTCTCCGGCGTGAAAGTTTCAAGCCGTTCGACCGCCGCCGGGCTGAGGATCAGAATGCCGTGCTGGCCCTCGCCGCCCAGAACCTTTTGCCACGAGTACGTCACCACATCGAGCTTTTCCCACGGCAACTCCATGGCGAAGGCTGCCGACGTGGCGTCCACGATAACCAGCCCATCGTGCTGGGCGGGGATCCACTCGCCGTCCGGCACGCGCACGCCGGAGGTGGTTCCGTTCCACGTAAAGACGACATCGCGCGAGAAATCGACCTCGCCTAAATCTGGCAAGTGCCCGTAGTCGCCCTCAAGGACACGCACATCGGCTGGCTTAAGCTGCTTGATGACATCGGTGACCCAACCAGCACCGAAGCTTTCCCAAGCCAGCATATCCACGCCGCGCGCGCCCAGAAGCGACCACAAGGCCATTTCCACCGCGCCCGTGTCGGACGCCGGAACGATGCCCATGCGATAATCGTCAGGCACGCCGAGAATTTCCCGCGCCCGCGAAATGACTTCCTGAATTCTTTCTTTTCCCGGCTTTGATCGATGCGATCGCCCAACGAACGCATTTTCAAGCGCGGCTGGAGTCCAGCCAGGACGCTTCGAACAGGGACCGGATGCAAAATTTGGATTCGCCGGACGGATGTCCGGATACAAGGACGTATTCATCTTTCATCTCCCTTCCTCACAGAAGGGTCGCGATCCGTTGGGGGACCGTGGCCCAACTCCGCTTATAAGGAGGAGATCGAAGGTCGTCAACCGTCAGTTAATCGGCACCCACTGTCCCTGCGGAAATTGCTGGGCTGGCTGCTGAGCCGGTGGTTGTGCTGGTGGCTGGGGCCTTGGGAACTGAACCGTCGGGGCCGGTGGCCGCGGGGGCGTTTGCGGGGGTGGCGGCCTTTGCGTTGTGGTTGAAGCCACGCGGCTTGCCTGCATCCGATAGAACGGTTGTTGGGACATGATCTTGCCGTTCGCGCTTTGGCGGGTCAGGCGTGATCCGGCGGCGTTGTCCATGAGGGATTTCCAGCCCGGCTGGCCCTGTGCGACTTCGTTGCGCAGGGCTTTCAGGAAACTCAGCGTAAACAGGCTGCCGCTGCCGGTTGCGGTCGAGGTTTCGCCGGGGATAGAGGACGCGCCGGTGACGTAGCCTTTGTAGCCCAAGAACAATTCCTTGTATCCGGCGGCGGCTTTCGATGCGCTTGCCGGTATTCCCTTTTGCTCTTCGCGCACATTCACGTTGACCACGTTGTTGCAGGCATCGACCAGAGAAATGGCCAGCCGCGCGCCCTTGCTGCGAAGGGTGTCGGCGACCCAGCCGAAATCAATGGCGCGGTCCGAATGAAAGAAGAAATAAGGCCAGTCGCTCTTCTTCGGCGGCGTGCGGAAACCGTGGCCCGAATAATAGAAGAACACGACATCGTCCGGCCCCGGCGCTACGGAATTGACCGCGCCTTTGACGTTTTCGATGGTGAAATCACGGCCTTTGTAGACACGGTCCACCAGGGTCAGCCCGGTTGCCTGAGCGATGCGCTGAACCTCGTCGCCGATGATGCCCAGATCACGCGCCACCATTTGCCCGATGTTCTTATCGTCGGTATCGATGACGAATATGGCATGCAGATTGGCCGCGCCCGCGGGCGTCGCCAAAAAAACCGCAAGCATCACTATCGCCGATATTTTCCTCAACGTATCCACGACACCCTCCGGTTAATCGAGTTTGAACACTGTTTCGACGATGGCGCGCAGATTCGCCGTTACCGGATCGAAGTCTTCAACTTTTTCATTCGAGCCAAACGCCCACATGGTGCAGCCGAAGGCGACCAGCACGTCGGCGGATTTCTCGCCCGCATGAAAGCGGAAAACATACTCGGGAACCATCACGCATTTCTTGGCCGCCTCGAAATCGTAACTTGCTTCATCAAGCACCAGCCCCTTGAACGCAGCCATCTGAGCCGGGGCCAGATCGGCGCCGCGGGCTTTCCACTCGTATCCGGCGACCGCGCCGGGGCCGGTTGCGCCGGTTGGCATCAAGGATGGTTTCAGCAAGAACGGCTCGACCCGGTCAGCCGTGCTGATGATCTCGATGACATCGGCGCCGAGAAAACCGGTCAATCTGTCTTGTGCAACAGCCCCGCAAGCCACCAACGCCATAAGGCCGACCAATCCCGCCAGCTTCGACGAAAATTTTAAGAAAGCGCCACGAAATATCATTGGATCCCCCGACTTTCGATTTCTTTCATTCGGTTATGAAACGCCCAGCCGCAAATTTTCACAAGCCGTCTCACAGGCCATAATACCACGGAACAACCAGCGTGAAGGTGGCCCACAGAATAAATATCAGCGGAATCCCGACCCGTGTGAAGTCAAGAAAGCGGTAGTGCCCGGGCCCCATGACCAACAGATTGGTCTGATATCCAATGGGTGAACCGAACGAACAGTTCGCCGCGAAAACAACGGCCACGGCGAAAGGCTCGGGATGGGTGCCCAGTTCAACGGCCATATCGACGGCAATGGGCGTGAATAACACCGCAGTGGTCTTCGTGCTGATGATATTGGAAAGCCCGGCCACCAAAAGGAAGAAGAACGACAGCACCGTCACCGGGCTGGCGTCGCCGACAAGTAGGAGCAGTCCGTGGGCAAGAAAAGCAGCGCCCCCCGTTCCCTGAAGGCATACACCCATGGCCAGCGCCGCGCCGATGGTGGTGGCAATCTTGGGATCGACGGCGCGAGTCGCCTGCCGCACATTGACAACCCCGGTGGCGATCATGGCGATGGCCCCGCAAAGGGTGGCGACAACGATGGGAATAACGCCGGCAGCCGCCAGCGAAACGGCGCCGATGAATATGATCAAAGCCCGTCTGGCATGGGTAACAACAGGCAATTCCTCGGCCGACCATTCGATCAGCACGATGTCGCTGTTGCGTTTAAGCGCCTCGATATCCGGGGTCTGTCCCTGAAACAAAAGCACGTCACCGGCTTTGAGGCGAATATCGGTAAGCCGGGTGCGGATCATCCGCGAGCGCCTTTGCACCCCCAATACGATACACCGGGTCTGGTAGCGAAAGCCGATCTGCAGCAAGGTCCGGCCGATAAATCTCGAAGCCGGTGTGATCATGGCTTCGGCCAGCATGCGTTCGCCCTCGCCCCACGGCGCATGGTCTTCATCATCATCCAGACGCGGGAACAGCAGTCCCGGATCGTCGGTCAGGGCATCGGTCAACGCCTTGCGGGTGGCGGCGACCACCAGAATATCGTCGGGCCGCAATGTCACGTCCTCGAAAGGCGGCAAGATGGCTTCCTCGCCGCGCTGGACGATGCGCACCGTCATGTCCGGCAAATCCTGGAAAATGCCGCCCCGCGCGCTTTTTCCGACGAGCCCCGATCCTTCGGCCAGCGTCAGTTGAGCAATGAACTGTTTTCCGCCGCTGCCCAGAAGGCGTTCAACCAGCGAAGCCCGGTCGGGAAGCAGGCTGGGTGCGGCCAGGTAAACGTAAATAAACCCGACGGACGCCATGATCAGGCCCGGAACCGTGAAATCGAAGAAGTCGAAAGGCCGTTCGCCGACTTCGATCAGGGCACTGTTGACCAGAAGGTTGGTGCTGGACCCGACCAGCGTCGTCATGCCGCCCAGCACGGCCGCAAAACTGAGCGGAATCATCACCTTGCTGACCGAGCGGCCGAACCGTGCGGCCAGAACCTGCATCACCGGAATGAAGATGACGACAACCGGAATATTATTGAGGAACCCACTGACCCCCAATGCCACGATGAGCACCAGCCCGACCGAGAGCCAGGCCCTGTTTCCACCGAGTGCCAGGATCATTCGCGCACCCCGGTCGAGAACACCGGTGGACACCATTCCCTGACCCATGACCAGCAAGGCCAGCACGGTAATCAGCGCCGGATTGGCGAACCCCTGCAAGATTCGGGTGGGACTGAGAGGGTTGGCGCCGGATGGTTCAACCAGCGGAAAAACGGAGAAAAGAAGCAAAAGGGCGCAGACAACGCCGATAGACGTCACTTCCATAGGCGCGCGTTCCAGCGCGTACATGACCAGCGCGCCGATAACGATGACGAAAACCGCCATCATATGGAAAGTGACGCCAATCTCAGCGTCTGCCATGCCTCAAGCCCCCCGCATCATTCGGAAGCATCTATTCAGTTTTGCAGCGATATGGGAAATGAGCAATCAGTTCTTTCGATACAGATTATATCGTTTGGCGGGAACTCCTTCGGGAAGGGCCAGACGCTCCCAATCATCCAATCCGAGATTTTGATCTGACGCGACGATACCGCCCGTCGCCAACAGGGGCGGAAGACAGCCCCCAAGGAAGGCTGCGATGCGCGCGTTCTCCTCGTCGTCGCCGGTCCCTATATCGGAGTGCACCAACGCGGCGGGACCACCGATCCTCTGCATGGCTTCGGGCAATGTCTCAAATATATTACCCAAAACCATGTGATCATCGTCGGGAATGCATGCCGGATGGGCAGCAACGCGCCGATCAAACACGAAAATCTCGCGTTCAGGAAAAAGGGTGCGAAGGTGATCATAGGTGCGGCCGTTGCCCAGCCCCAGTTCCAGGACCGGCCCTTTCACCCCGTCGATCATTCCGGCCAACATATTCAGGCAATCGCGTTGGGCAGACACCCGACGGATAAAGCTATCGAGACGACTCATTTGTTGTTTGTTCCCAGAACCGGCGCGGGTGCGCACGGATGGGCCGCATCGGATATGGATTGCAGGCTGCGGACCTGCTCTTCGACCACTTCGAAGCGCTCCGTCGTGCGCGCGATTTTATCACTCAGCATCTGCATCACGCCCAACGCAGTGTCCGGATTTTCGGTCACCATACGCAGGAACATGTCCCCTTCGACCCGTAGCACCTTTACCTGACCCTTGGCACGGATCGTCGCAACCCTGGGCGAATTCCTGAAAATGGCCATTTCACCGAACAATTCGTGACGCCCCAGCGTTCCGATTACCATTTCGTTGTCGGCCTTTCCGGCGCAGATCAGCACCTCTCCCTGGTCGATCAGATAGGCGCTATCGGCCTCTTCACCCTCGTAGAAAAGGACCTCGCAATCGTCGAAGGTCAGATAATCGCAAGCGAACGCCAAAAGTTTCAGCTTCGACGAGTCGAGCTTCGAAAATATTGGGACGCTCCGCAAAACCTGAACTGCTTCACCAAAATCCACGGATCAACTCCCTTTATCACGGTTAAATTATGCTTCCGGCCCTATTTTTCCGAGCTCTGGGCCTTTTTTACTCGGCGGCAGTCGCACTCTCCAACCATCCGCCGGGTTTTTCAAGATCGGAGACCGACCCTTGCTCCAATACCTTGCCGCTTTCCATGACCACAACATGGTCAAACAGCCGAGCCTGATCGATCTGGTTAAGGACCCAAATCAGCCCGCGGTCTCTCATTTCCTCGAACACGCCCTTCATGATGAAATCCTGAACGCTCGGCGCCATCGCCGCCGTCGCCCCGTCGAGGATCAGAATATCCGGTCGTTTCAGCAGACACCTCGCGATCGCCAGTTGTTGCCTTTGACCCGGCGTCAATCGTCCGCCTCCGATGCCGACCGGCGCTTCCAGACCCAATTCCAAAAGCGCGCGGCGCAAATTCAATGAATTGACAACCTCTTCGATAGCCTGCCCGACATCCTTCTCCGCCTGCCGCCTGCCATAGACCAAACGACCAAACAAAATGTTATCCTGAACCGATGCCGCGGCGTTGTATTCGTCGGCATCGAAAAATGCGACCGACGGCCGCAACCCCGGAGGCAACTCCTCAGCAAAAACCTTGCGGGCCTCCAGTAATTTGTCCTGGATATCGTCTTCGATCAGTCCGAGCCGGTGGCGTGCCGGTATCAGGCGGAACGGCAACGACATGAGCATACTGCGATCTTCGGCATCGAGGTCGTCCACGCCCGAACCGTCAACGTGGCGCACGATTTGCTGGAATTCCGGCAGTTGTTCCGCCGCGATGAAGCTGAAGCGTTCGAAATACTCGTGATCGGCGGGAATGTCCTGGAACAGCTCGACCATGATCGAGGCAACCTTCACGCCGGTATCAAGGATGGCGTCCGTCAGATCGGCCTTCTCAAGAACCGAGAGAACGTATTCGTTGTCGCCCAGATTATCCAAATCGAAGGCATCGCCGATGGGTGTTCCAAACAACAGATTTTCGGCCACCGTCATGTTTACGTTGTAACGATCCGCAGCAAAGGGTTCGACCAGTTTTGATAGCGCGGGATCGCCTTCGAACCGTTTTCGCAGGACTGCACGCGCTTCCAGAACGCGGCCCGCAAGGTCAGGCCGGGCGACCGGGTCAAGGGGACTGTTCAGGCCGAACCGGTATACGCCGTCCTCCAAATCGACGGTTCGCAGGACTTCCAGCGTACGCTGAGTCAAGCTCTCCATATCGGCGACCCCGGCGGCGGTGAAATCGATCCAACCGGCGTTTAGGTCGCTGGCAGTATTACCCGAAGCAATCGCTTCATCGACAAACCAGTCGTGATCCTTCTGGCCTTGCTCATCGTACTCGGCGGCCCGCAAGGGCCGGTGTTTCAGCCCGTAATACAGGTTGTTGGCGACACTGCCTGAAAATAGAAAGGCGTTTTCATCGACGTAGGCAATGCGGCGCCCGGTAACGGCCTCGGGCAGAGCGGTCAGATTATGATCACCAACTCGAATGGTTCCCGCAGTCGGCATAAGAAGACGAGCGAGAATTTTCGCAACACCGGAGCGTCCCGCCCCGCCCGCGCCGATAACGGCCATGCGGCGGTCGGCCTGGAAGCTGAAGGTGGCGCCGTCGATCATCTTGAAACCGCCCTCCTCTTCAAGCACGAGATTGGTGGCGATGACGGAACCGTGCAACTGAGGTAACGGGTCGGGTTCTTCGCTCTGCAGAGCCGCATCAATCATATCGGCGGGCTGGAACTGCTCGACCAGTTGGTCGTATTTGATGCGAGCGTCCTCTTTGGTCTGGTAGTAGCGCAGAAGCTCCTTCCAGGGGCCGGAAAGATCCTTGTAGGCGGCAAGAATGGCGACCAAGGCGCCAAAGGTGAGATCACCGGCGATTACCAGATATCCACCGATCGAGTAGAACAAAAACGGCGTCAATTGGGCCAGGAAATTGTTGAGAAATTTGATAAAGAATTTTTTGCGGTAGATCTGGTAACGGATATGGAAGATCAGTCCAACGCGGCTGGAAAAATCCGCCAGTTCCAGCTCGGACGTATCATTGGAGTGAATTTCCTGAATTCCCGAGACGGTTTCGCCGATCCGCTCGGACAGCTTGCGCACGGCCTGCACCCGCCGCTTGCCCAGCGCGTTTACCCGCCGTTGCAACTTCGGGATAATGTACATCTGCACCGGATAAAGAGCGACGGCAGCAACACCCAAAATCGGGTCCTGCACAAACATGAACACCAGGATGGTTAACAGCGTTCCACCCTGGAACGCCGGGCCGGCGAAGGCATCGCCGAAAAACCCCCCCAGGGGTTCGCCCTCCACCGTGATCATGGCGATGATCTCGCCCTGGGAAATGCGCCGAAAATGGGGTAGCGGAAAGCGCAAAACACGGCTGAAAAGCTGATAGCGCAGACGGCGCAACATGCGTTCGCCCAATTGTCCCTTGTAAACATTAATCCAGAACTTGAACCCGCCGTTGACGAACACAAGGCAGATAAATCCGACGCAAAGCAAAAGCAGGAACTCCACCTGCTCGAAGGAATAGCCGAATACGCTGCGTGGGAAATCGGCGCCGCCGATGGCTTCGTTAATGATCGTCTTGGGCAGATCCAGCGTCATGTAGAGAAACGGGAAAGAAAACAGCGTGGAACCCAGCAAAACCAATTGCTGTGCCTTGCTGTGTGCGAATATGTAGCGGAATAACGTCGACTCCATGCCTCTCCCCGATACTGCCGTCAGCAGCGATCCCATCAAACCATGGATGAGCCCCCCTCGCCAAATAGAGAAATAAGCACTCTTCCCGCCCATTCAAACCACTTGGCGTCGCTCAGGTCTTCTTTTCTGCCCCCTCGACGCGAACGATTGTCGGATTGTCCGCCGTCCGGGTCAAATCGAAATCAAGAATCTCAATTGCCTCGGCATTTTTCGAGGGATGCTGCGGCAAGGTAATCGCCGACAGGGCATCACGTAACGGCCCGTTTCGATCTGTTTTGCGCATTTTGACGAAAAATCTTGCGCAGCCTCGCCGACGCGCCCGGTCCGCGTACCAATGAATAAACGCTTCTTCGATTCGTTTTCTCGCCACCCGGCACGACATGACAAAATCGATCAGTGCGGGCCCGTCTTCACCCAAACGAACGGCGGCAAATCCGACCACGCCGTAATCGCCGTAATCGTCGGCAACATCGAAGGCGAAACACTCGACCTGCGCGTCCTCGAGAAGGGCCCGGAATTCGGGTTCGGCGTAGCGCGTGGCTGAAAGATTGAACTGATTGCTACGTTGCAAAAGCTCAAGGCAACGCGCAATCCGGTCAGCCGACACCGCCCCAATCCGCATCACCATGTTGCAGCTTCTCAGGAAGTCGTTGATATCCCCGTCCCACGACGCCGAAATCCTTTTGCGCCGGGCCTGGGCGAGATAGCTTTGGCGGCGGGTCCGGCTGGTTTCGGTAACCGGAACGTCAAATTCGGCACCCGCAAGCAGATCGTCCATTGCGTTGGCGTCGACCGTCCTGACCTGCGGCAAGGTTCGGCCCACCTCGCCGCGCTCGAAAGCCGAGTCGTCGATAAAGGCGAAGGTATCGACGTTGATATCAAGCTCGTCCGCAATCGTGCGGATGCTCCCGCTTTTCGGCCCCCAATGGATCGCCGGGTAAAGAAAATAGTCGGCCAATCCCAGTTCGACGATTTTCGGCCATGCGCGGTCGAAATCGTTTTTGCTGGCGATGGTTTGCAGTATTCCGCGCGCATCCAATTGCCGGATCATTTCCATCGCCGCCGGTCTTGGAACCACCCCGTCCGGCCCATCCTCGCCGATGATGCCATCCCACAGCGTTCCGTCCAGATCCCAGGCGACGCACTTCACCTTGGCGGCCGGTTCTTGCGGTGAAACGAGCAATTTCTTGAACGCGACAACGTCGAGCCACGTAAATATCAAGCGAAGCGGTGCATCATTGTCGGGCCAGATACGGATTTTTCCGGGTACCTCCGGCAACTCGGCAGCCGGGATGCTCGCCTCGTTCCAACCGTGGGAAACATCCATGCTGCGCCTGAAAACGGTCTGATTGCGTGTTTCGCCGTCGCCTTCGCGGTCGATTTCAAGCTGCAGACGGTGTCGGCCTTCGCCCGGATAGAAGAAGCGGATGAAAAACGCGTCGGTGTTCCCGCCATCCGTCCCATCGTTGGCGAAATTGCGGCGGATCAGACGTTTGCGGGTTTTACGGAGTTTTTCGCCGAGGCCAAGCGCCCAGCCAGCCGGAATAGGCAATCCCCGCACAATGGCCTCGGCGCGTTCAAGAACGTCGGCCCGCCGGGCCATGGCCTGTAGTTTATGGGCCGGGAACAGCGACGGTCGCCCCGGCCAGTAGGCCTCTAGCTTGGCCCATCGGCGGAAGAGAACGTCGGCCCCGTACGGGAAAAGGCCGGAAACGGCTGAATTTGGGACAATCCCGTATTCAAACCGCGCGCATTTCCCGTCGGCCCGGCGAACGTATAACGGACAGGTGGAATAGCACGACGGAAGCGCACACTCGACGCAATGCTCCTCCCAGACAAGGGCCGCAACCATGGCCACGTCGGGGTTAGAGGACGCGGTTGCGACCACGCCGGAGCCTTGTGCCCGACGCCACCCGCTTCTGTCCCTCCAGGTCCTTTGGTACATACGATCCCGTCTGCGAAATTACCTTAGATTCAACTTTGTAGCGCGCGTTCGGTCAAATCCTCGTGCCTTCGAAAAAATAATGCGGCGGGCAGGCGCTTAAAACCCCATATCTTCGTTTCCACGATTTAATTATGGTTTTTCTCCAGGGCGATGGCGTGTACCATTATGGGTAATCAATTGGGGGCAACCGAGGGAAAGTTCTTGCGCGGAAAAAAAGAACACGCGCGTCTCATGATTTACAGTCATGACTCGTTTGGTCTCGGCCATTTGCGCCGCTGCCGTGCGATCGCTCATTCGTTGGTCGGGCATCGAAAGGATCTTTCCATCCTGATCCTTTCCGGCTCGCCCATTGTCGGCAGCTTCGACTTTCACGGACGCGTTGATTTTGTGCGCATACCCGGCGTCATCAAATTGCGCCGTGGCGATTACACGTCGCAAAATCTCGACATTGGCATCAATGACATGCTGGCTTTGCGCGCGTCGATCATCCACCATACGGCCGAAGCCTTCGCTCCCGACATCTTCCTGGTAGACAAGGAACCCCTTGGCCTTCGCGGCGAGGTTCGCGACACCCTGACCATGCTGAAGGCGCGCGGATCGACACTGGTTTTGGGACTTCGCGATGTCATGGACGAGCCGGCCAAACTGGCCCGCGAATGGGACCGCAAAAAGGCCATTCCGGCCCTGCGCGACCTTTACGATCATATCTGGGTCTACGGACCGCCGGATATCTGCGATCCGTTGCAAGGTGTTCCGGTGCCCGAAGCCGTTAGACAAAAGGTCACGTTTACCGGTTATCTGCGGCGCACCTGGTCGCAAGCAACCATGCCCGCACCTTCAATTCCCGCTATCGGAAGTCAACCCTATCTGTTGGTCACCACCGGCGGCGGCGGCGATGGCGCCAGCCTGATTGACTGGGTGCTAAGGGCCTACGAACACGATCCGCAAATTCCACACCCGGCGCTGATGGTTTTGGGCCCCTTCATGCGGACAAATCTGCAAGCCGATTTCATGCAGCGGGAGGCCCGGCTCGAAAACGTTCATGCAATCACCTTCGACGCCCATATTGAAAGCCTTTTGGCGGGCGCCGCCGGCGTCGTCGCCATGGGCGGATATAATACGTTCTGCGAAATCCTGTCTTTTGACAAACCCAGTATTATCGTTCCCAGAACCGTCCCGCGCCTGGAACAGTATATCCGTGCAGCGCGGGCCGAAGACCTGGGGCTGGCGCGGATGCTCGTCGACGACGGCAAATGCGCACCGCACGAAATGGCCCAGGCCCTTCGCGAGCTTCCGAATCAATCACGGCCCTCGGAAGTTCACATTCCCGGTATGCTGGACGGACTGTCCGTCGTTAACGGATTGGTCGACCAGTGGCTGAACCAACGCACGACAAGCGCCGCTCCGCTTTCGCTGGTAAATAAGTGAGCGGTCCGGTCGCCATCGTCCTGAAGGGCTATCCAAGACTATCGGAGACCTTTATCGCCCAGGAAATCCACGCGTTGGAAAGGCGCGGCCTGGAAATTGAACTGATTTCCCTGCGCCATCCCACCGATAAACGACGCCACCCCGTCCACGATGAGATCCGCGCGCCTGTAAATTATCTTCCCGAATACCTTGGCAATGAACCGGCCCGCGTGTTGCGGGGTTGGCGGGCGGCGCGAAAACGGCCGGGTTTTGGGCGGGCGGTGCGCATCTGGCTTCGCGATCTTGTGCGCGACCCAACGCCGAACCGCGTTCGCCGGTTCGGTCAGGCCATGGTTCTGGCCACGGAACTGCCGCCCGGTACGACGCGAATTCACGCTCATTTCATGCATACGCCGGCCTCGGTCGCGCGCTACGCCTCCATCATTCGACAATTGCCCTGGAGTTGCTCTGCCC
>Ga0233431_1001607_pt1 | contig 37739 bp, 37 predicted proteins | sample SI_118_April2016_FD_179867 | JGI IMG/M metagenome (GOLD analysis project Ga0233431, IMG submission 179867) | Seawater microbial communities from Saanich Inlet, British Columbia, Canada - SI_118_April2016_200_MG | ecosystem: Environmental > Aquatic > Marine > Inlet | place: Canada: British... | reverse complement strand
ATCTGACCAATTAGTAACTTTGTAGCGGGTTGGTGAGGGATGCTTTTTCATTGTGGGGGATACTCCCATTTCTCTATTTCCCCCACGGCAAGATTAACCGCTTATTCGCATTTGTGCAACAAAGCCGCGTATGTGGGCTAACGTCCGAATTAACAGGCTGCAATGGGATATGCCGGATCGACTTGGCGGCAATCCGTTTGTTGCCTGAGATTATAGCAGAGATTTCGGATTGCAGGCTATACCCGTTATTGACCTCTTGCCGCCAAGCTGATTGAAAATTAGTACCAGAAGCGGACCCAAGCCCAAAGGAGGCCGCCTATTGCAGTCGTTGTTCAATGAGTTGTTATACCCCCATTCCTGTTGGAAGTAAGTATTGGACTTGTATCAAATTGTCATTTCATAGATTTGCAAATTGAATTGAGAGGTAATCAGATCGAAGTCCTTGTCGTTATGAAGGAGAGCAACATCATATTGAATACAGGCAGCAGATATCATGCAATCTATAGAATTTCTAATAGTAATGCCTCGTGACCGACAAGTGCGGTAAATATTTGCGGCCGAATAAAAGGTTTCCTGCGTCATTGGCAGGAATACGAGTTCTGAAAGGATTGCTTTGGTTTTATAGTGTTCCTTGTCATTTCGTATTCCTTGCAGAATTTCGGTAAGGATGACTCCGCATATACAAATATCTTCTCTAGTCTCTACTAATGATTCAACAGCCTTCGCATGCGTGGTGTCCCGTCCCATTAAGAAGTCGATCCATACTGATGTATCTACAAGTATCATGCAAATGTCCGCCCTTGACGCATTTCTGACAGGTCACCTTCCCACTGGACTTTACCTCTCAATTCCAGAATCCTCTTTTGTGCTTCTCTGCGAAGAAGATCTTGAAGGGCATAGTTGACCAGGTCTTTGCGCGTTTTCAGGCCGGTAGCTTTGAGCCCAGCTTGCACTAAATCTTCATCAAGGACAATATTTGTTCGCTTTTCCATAACACACCCCACCACTTAATAGTATACACATTATACAAGCTATTATGTGTATGTCAAGTGGCAGAAGATTAGGGGGTATAACGACTGAGTTAAGGAGCCGCCATGTTTTGCCGACCAGTACACGGTGGCATCCCTCTAATTGCTGGCATTATAGCACGTTCTTGAGAATACTGTTCAAACATGTTATTGCCCCCATGCCACCGGGACTGAATCCGAACTTGCCTCAATAATTGGGCCAAGCCCAATTTGCGACCGCCCATGGCGGTCGCACTTCAACGATTTGTTAGCTGGCTTTGTTCCATAGAATTATAAGTATTTCTATTTGCAAATTAAACTTAAAACAGTATCAACAAATAATTGTTTTAATCAATCACTAGTCCAAAACATGTATACCCAGTACCCAATGATAGCAAGTATAAGTAAAAACCATAGAATCAAAAGTCTACGAGAACTGCGTGCTATACCTAAACCCAAAATAGAAAAAACTACAGCATAAACCGCAATGTGAATTGGCCATGCAATAGAGACTTGTTTTTTAACTTCAGGATCAAAGGTCACACCAATGGAGATGCTTGCCAACATACTAGCTGGGATGGCCATGACCTGACCCCCGAAAACTAGTCCAGGTAAAATGTTAGACTTGGACTGATTTGAAAGGGGGTTTTTAGTGAGCAAGAAGAGGTACGGATCCGAGCAGATCATAACGAAGCTTCGTGAAGTTGAGATCATGCTTAGCAAGGGCTCTACAATCGGAGAAGCCAGCAAGAAGATAGGGGTAACCGAACAAACCTATTATCGCTGGCGGAAAGAATATGGCGGAATGAAGGTTGAGCAAGCAAAACGCCTGAAAGAGCTGGAGAAGGAAAACATCAGACTCAAGAGGCTAGTGGCCGATCTCTCCCTTGACAACGCCATTCTCAAAGAGGTATCGCTGGGAAACTTCTGAGCCCGTTGAAGAGACGCAAAATGGTAGCTCATGTATGCCAGGAGCTTAAAGTCTCTCAAAGGCGGGCTTGCCAAGTAATCAAGCAACCCAGAACAACTCAAAGATATTCGTCACACATTCCAGGGGAGGAAGAACAATTGATTGCACGAATCATAGAGTTGGCCGTTCAATATGGCAGGTATGGATATCGCCGGATAACAGCCATGCTGCAACAAGAAGGATGGAAGGTGAATCACAAACGGGTGGAACGGATATGGAGAAGTGAAGGGCTCAAGGTTCCACAGAAGCAACCCAAACGAAAACGGTTATGGTTGAATGATGGTTCGTGTGTGAGGCTAAGACCGGAGTATAAGGACCATGTATGGAGCTATGACTTTGTTATGGACAGGACTTCAGATGGCAAGGCTTTCCGAATGCTGACCGTTCTGGATGAACATACCAGGGAATGTTTGAGCATCGTGGTAAAGCGAAGGCTTACGTCCCATGATGTACTGGATGAGTTGTACAACCTATTCTTGTTGAGGGGAACCCCCGAATATATCCGGTCGGATAATGGGTCAGAATTCACCGCCAAAGCGGTTAGGGAATGGTTACACGATCTGGAAGTTAAGACCCTGTTCATTGAACCGGGAAGTCCCTGGGAAAATGGATATATTGAATCGTTCAACGGGAAGTTAAGAGATGAATTGCTTGATCGAGAGATATTCGATACACTACTGGAGGCACAGGTTTTGATCGAATGCTGGAGGAAGGAATACAATCAGGTGAGACCTCATAGTTCGCTTGGATATCGGCCTCCTGCCCCTGAGACAATCCAGCCAGCTTTCCTCCCATCTCTAACATTGGGGGTGGTACAATAACTGGGGGCAGGTCATGGCACTGCAAGCTGTCACTGACAAAACAAGCAGTACTAGGAGTAGTGGATATAATAATCGCGATATTTCTATTTTCATCATTGGCTAATTCTATATATTTATGGGTAATATCTTAAAAAAGCCACCGAAATATGAGAGAATGGTGGTATGGCATACAAAAGAAGTTGTCCAAGATGCGGAAATATAAAGAGTTGGGCAGTAAGGAGAGATAAGAGGAAATGCTCTGCATGCCGATATGAATGGAAGGCAAATCGTCTTCCTTTACACTTATCACGAACAGAATGGAAACGATTATTACGTTGGTTTCTATTGGGACTAAGTAGTCAGGCAGTAGCCAGAGAAGCAGGTTTGGGAAGAGAACAAGTATTAAGAGCATTGAGGTTGGTAAGAGAAGCCATGTTACAAGATATTCCACCTGTGTTTGAAGGAACAGTAGAGGTCGATGAGACATATCTGGGAGGTTCCTGGAAGAATAAACGCAAATCGACAAAAGCACAAGAATCTTCAAAACGAGGACGTGGCACTTCCAAACAAGCTGTGTTTGGCATCCTGTGTCGTAACGGCCAGGTATGGGCCGAAGTGGTTCCTAATGTTGAGGCGAAAACACTATTGCCATTAATCAGGAAACAGGTTGCAACTGGAAGTATAGTATGCTCTGATACATTTAAAAGCTATACAGGTGTTGCTGCCCGGGGATATGTTCATCGTCTGGTTAATCATGATCAGCAGGAATTCAGTGACGGAAAAGGTAATCATATTAACGGACTTGAGGGATTCTGGGGGTATATGAAGAGAATGCTTGCAGCTAAAGGAGGAATCAGGCGAGAACGTCTACCTCTGTATATTGCAGAATACGCATGGCGATACAATCATAGAAACATGGAAGCTAAAGACAAAATCAAGTCGATTTTACAATTGCTTGAAAACAGATACGAATATAGTGGCTAATTTAGGACTTTACCCATATCTGTCATTCCTGCGAAGGCAGGAATCCAACCGGGAACAGGGTATAGATTCCGCATCAAGTGCGGAATGACATGCTGAAATCATGTCATCGCGAGCGAAGTGTGGCGATCTCCTCAAACTGAATGTCATTGCGAACAAAGTGAGGCAATCTCCAAGCGGCAATTGCAATACCTGCCACTAACCCATTTGCCATGTCATCCTGAGTGCCAGCGAAGGATCTCACCGTTGATGAAGGAGATTCTTTCGCTTTGCTCAAACATTAGTAGCGCCAACCTTCATGTTCGCCTCATGCGAGGCTAAAGCCTCGCTCTACAAAATTCTATCATTTAGATTGCTTCGTCACTGATGTTCCTCGCTATTACAACTTCCTCCCTAACCGCGTGGCACCCCCAAACATAGACCAATATGTTCAGCGGCTCATTGTTAGCAGAACAAAATGGCTTTGTTGCACAAATGCGAATAAGCGGTTAATCTTGCCGTGGGGGAAATAGAGAAATGGGAGTATCCCCCACAATGAAAAAGCATCCCTCACCAACCCGCTACAAAGTTACTAATTGGTCAGATTATAACAGAGCCTTGATAAATCGGGGAAACCTGATGTTATGGGTATCAGAGGATGTTATCGAAGTTTGGGTGCAGGCAAAGCAAACCGGACGCAAAGGACATCCTTTTACATATAACGATACTGCCATTGAATGTATGTTGATTTTGAAAAACGTATTCAGATTAGCACTACGTCAAACACAGGGAATCATGAGTTCACTCATGAGTTTGATCGGAATTGAGTTGCCGGTACCCAATTACACCACATTGTGCCGAAGGACGCCGGGGATCACTGTAACCTTACCTCGTGCTCGCAAGAAGGAAGGGATTCATCTGGTAGTGGATGCTACAGGCCTCAAAGTATATGGGGAGGGTGAATGGAAGGTACGCAAACATGGGAAAAGCAAACGTCGCACCTGGCGCAAGGTGCATCTGGGTTTCGATGAAGAGACGGGGGAAGTTATGGCTTGCGTATTGACTGAGAAAGAGGGGCATGAGAAAAATATGTTGCCGACCTTGTTAGACGAGGTAAGTGAGACGATCGATCAGGTATCCGGCGATGGGGGATATGATTTTAAGACTTGTTATGATGTCATCGCGGGTCGGGATGCTAAAGCCGTGATTCCACCCCGCAAGAGCGCTATCTTTCATAATAATGGTTTCATGGATGCCAGGGATGATAACCTGAGGCGCATCAAGGAAATCGGTCGCGAAGCCTGGAAACGGGAGAGTGGTTATCATCGTCGCAGTCTGTCAGAAACCGGCATCTATCGACTCAAGCGTATCTTTGGCGGAGCCCTGAGCAGTAATAAGTTGGATAGCCAGAATATCGAAGTGCGCCTTCGCTGTAAAGCGATGAACCTTATGACTGGGCTAGGTATGCCCAAAACATGCCCTGTAGCATAAATCCAAAGGGAGAAGAAAGACTATTACATTCTTTGGCTCTATTTGGCTGAATAGTGCAACAAAGCCAATCTCTGAATAAGTCTCGAATCATGAGATAATAGTGACAGGATTTATTCAAGGAGATTTACCGATGATAAATGGGCCATCGTTTGCCAGCCTCGCCTATGACAATAAGAAGAAGAGGACCCGCCGGGAAAAGTTTCTGGCGGAGATGGATCAGGTGATTCCGTGGGCAGATCTTTTAGAGATTATCAGGAAGCATTATCCCAAAGCGGGGAACGGTCGTCAGCCGATGCCACTGGAGCGGATGCTGCGAATCTATTTTATGCAGCAGTGGTACGGGCTTTCCGATCCGGGGATGGAAGATGCGTTGTATGATATTGAATCAATGAGACGCTTTGCCAGTATCGATCTGGAAGCCGATACTATACCAGATGAAACCACCATTTTGAACTTTCGGCATCTGCTGGAAAAGCATAAGCTGACAGAGAAGATATTCGAGAACACAAAGCATTATTTGGCTGACAAAGGGCTGATGTTACGTGAGGGAACGATTGTGGATGCGACCATCATCAATGCACCGTCATCAACCAAGAATGAAACGCGGAAACGAGACCCTGAGATGAAGCAAACCAAGAAAGGGAATCAGTGGTATTTCGGGATGAAAGCGCATGTCGGCACAGAGAGTAAACGGGGTCTGGTCCATAGCATCGTTGTCACCAATGCCGGAGTACATGCTTTTCTGGTGGTCAAACATCTATGGGGATACAGGAAGGTCAGATACAAGGGTTTACTCAAGAATGCGGCACAGGTGTTCAGCCTGTTTGCGTTAGCCAATTTGTACTTGGTTCGCAAAGACTTGTTGATGACAAGGGTGTAGTCTGCCCAAAACCAGGGAAATCCCCCTGGGAAAGGGGGTATTCAGAGAGTCAATCCATAAAAACCAGTCTGAACGATTGTTTTGCGGAAGGGATTTATTCTGATTGGATTTCCCGCTCACTTGATCAGAGGTTTCTTAGAATAAAAGATGACTTCTCCAAGTCCAACCATCAACCTACAGGCTTAATCTCACCACGTCCATGAAGGCTTCCTTTGGCACTTCCACGTTACCGAGCCGTTTCATACGCTTCTTGCCCGCTTTCTGTTTCTCGAGGAGCTTGCGCTTTCGGGTGATATCGCCGCCATAGCATTTCGCTAATACATCCTTCCGCTTAGCCGGTATATCTGCACGGGCCACGATCTTGCTCCCAATAGCCGCCTGAATTGGCACCTTGAATAACTGGCGAGGAATAACCTCCTTGAGCTTGTTGACCATTGCCTTGCCAATATCGTGTGCCTTGTCTGGAGTTACGACACGACTGAAGGCATCAACCAACAGTTCATTGACCCATATATCCAGTTTAATTAATCGCGATTCGCGATATCCCTGCAACTCATAATCCATCGAGGCGTAGCCCTGGCTCCGGCTTTTTACTTGATCGTAGAAGGTCGTCAAAATTGATCTCAAGGGCATATCATAATCCAGTTTGACTCGTTGGCCAAGATCGCCCAAGGATTGATGCCCCAGATACTCCGTGTGTTTATATACGCCATCGTTTTCCATGATCAACTCCATCAAGGCACCAATGAATTTTGAGGGAGTAACCACGGAGACGCTTACCCAGGGTTCTTCCAACTTCTCGATTTCATTGGGTAACGGAAGGTCAGTCGGGTTGGTAATGATCAATGTTTTTCCATCAGTTCGAGTGATTGCATACCGAACGCTTGGCGCTGTTACCACGAGGGCAAGTTCGAACTCCCTCTCCAGCCGCTCGCGGACAATATCCAGATGCAAGAGTCCCAGGAAACCACAACGAAAGCCGAAACCAAGCAAGGGGCTCGATTCCGGTTCGAAAGAAAATGACGCATCGTTGAGACTGAGTTTTTCGATAGCACCGCGCAGATCATCATAGTCGCCCGGCTCGGTTGGATAAAAACCTGCGAACACCATAGGTTTGGCAGGTCGGTATCCCTCCAAAGCCTGTTCGGCTCCCTTTGAAGCCGTAGTCACAGTGTCCCCAACCCGACAGTCCCCCACGCGTTTCAGACCAGTGGCAATGTAGCCCACATCGCCGGCTTCAAGCTGATCCACGGGGCTGGTTTCAGGAATAAAGCACCCAACATCCAGAACTTCGATTTGAGTTCCCTGTTCCATAAGACGAAGATTGCTACCTTTTCTAACTCGACCATCGACTACCCGAATATAAGCCATCACACCTTTGTACGGATCATAGTGCGAATCGAAAATCAGGGCACGAAGGGGACGCTGGATACTACCTTTTGGATGCGGAACGCGGCGGACAATCTCCTCGATGACTTGTGATACACCTTCTCCGGTCTTAGCACTGATGGAAAGGACAGCGTCCGCATCATAGCCGAGCACACTTTCGATCTCATCCAGGACACGCTCGGGCTCGGCACCCGGAAGGTCGATCTTATTAAGGACAGGAATGATCTCCAAATCACGCTCCATGGCCACATAGATATGGGCCAGGGTCTGAGCCTGAATACCCTGGGTGGCATCGATGATCAACACCGCGCCTTCACAAGCGGCCAGCGTACGCGAGACTTCGTAGGAAAAATCTACATGTCCAGGAGTATCAATAAGGTTCAAACGATAAGTCTGGCCATCCTTCGGTTGATAGCTGAGCCGTATAGCTTTGGCTTTTATGGTGATCCCCCGTTCCCGCTCCAGCTCCATGCTATCCATCACCTGATTGCGGATTTCTTCACCACGCATGGCTCCCGTCATTTGAATGAGACGATCAGCCAGAGTTGATTTGCCATGATCAATATGCGCTATGATGCAGAAATTTCTTGTTAAAGATTGATCCATAATTTTCCTTTGGTCTCCAGCGCTGGATGTTATATCCCAGGTGTCACTGTGGCAGGAATCTCCAAAAAACCTCGTTCCCCAACAGTCGGCCACGTCGTGTCAGCCGAAGACTCCGGCCATCGGACTCTAGTAACCCCCAGTGTATAAGCTCGTCCATTTCCCGTTCGTATCGATCCGTCACATCGATCCCAAACCGATCTATCATACTTTCGAACTCAATTCCCTTAACCAGCCTCAATCCCATTATGATAGCTTCGGCAAGTTGCGTTTCTGGTGCAATTTCCTCAACCATCTCCGGCTGATAGAGTTCGCGTAGTTGATATATACGTATGTATTCGTCAAGATCATGGGTATTCGCCTGACGATGGCTATCGATATACGAATGAGCAGCAACGCCAATCCCTAAATAAGGCTCGCACTGCCAGTAGGTTGTGTTATGCCTACACTCAGCGTCCTCCCTGGCCCAATTAGATATCTCGTAATGGCGATAGCCTTCAGCGGCTAGATAGTCCTCCGCCGCTTCATACTGCTCAGCAGTACAATCCGGGTCAATGGCAGGGAGTTCCCCATTTTGGATTGCGCCACTCAGAGGTACATCGTCCTCAAGACTCAAAGGATAAAGGGAAAGATGTTCGGGTTCAAGCCGAACAGATTCTTTTAGAGTGTCTTGCCAATCAGTCAAAGACTGTCCCGGTATCCCGTAAATGAGATCGAGACTGAGGTTGTCAAAACCGGAGTTTCGGGCGAACCGGACGGCCTGCCTGGCCTTATCAGCTGTATGTATTCGTCCGAGTAACACGAGCGTTTTATCGTCCAGACTCTGTACCCCGAGGCTCAATCGATTGATCCCGATCTGTCTGATAGCAGCGAGATACGGTTCGTCAATGGTGCCGGGATTGGCCTCCAGGCTTACCTCTGTTTTCTTCCCGGCGATATCGAAGAGCGTCCGAATCGCATTCATGATCCTGTTAAGTTGATCGGGGAGAATCAAGCTTGGGGTGCCTCCCCCAAAAAAGACGCTGGACAGGCATTCCCCTTTGGCTCGCTGGTTGAGTTCCTCTATCATAGCATCGATATACCCAGGTATTTCAGACTCACGCCCTGCATATGATACAAAAGAACAATAGCAACACTTGTGTTTACAGAAGGGAAAATGAAGATACAGCGCAATACCGTCAGTCACTGAAGTGGGTTACCGGACAAAAGTGATTTCATATATTAAAGATTATAGCAGAAGTCCTTCATGAGCGCCCCAGCCTGTATTTGCAAACATATACGGAATGGTGTATGTTGTGCATACCTATTACGTTAGACAATCTCGAAGGTAAAGGCAACCGAGATATGAATTCATCCTCCCAGTCTGAGCAGTCTACCAATTGCATTTTTCACCCCAATCTCCATTGAATACCTGAGCCGCAATCGTCTACAATGGTATGAGGAAATCGCTGGATAAAAATATGAAAAGAGTTTATAGTTCACAAAGCATAACCATGGTGCATCATATGATGAACATCCTGGAGAATAACAGTATCGTATGTGTTGTCAGGAACGAGGATCTTTTCATGGCTGCAGGCGAACTCCCGGCTATCGAATGCTGGCCGGAACTCTGGGTATCAGATTCTGAATACGATCAAGCCAAAGGTATTATCGATACGGCTATATCTTCTGAAACTCCAAAGGGAACTTCATGGAAGTGTCCCGATTGTGGCGAAGAACACGAACCTCAATTCACAGATTGTTGGAAATGCGGGGCAATTCGCCCCGATTGAAAGGAAAACCAGATGTCACTGAGCTGCGGATTAGTCGGCCTGCCCAGTTGCGGAAAGACCACTATTTTTAACGCTATAACCGCCGCAGGAGCGGCTAGCTACGATGGTTCTGAGATGAACCGGGCCATTGTCAACGTCCCTGATCCACGCATTCAGCCACTTGTGGATATGTACGATCCGCAAAAGGTGGTGCCTGCTACGCTGGAAGTGGTAGACATCCCCGGACTAAAAGCAGGATCTACTGCCGGAGAAGGACGTGGTACGAAATTGCTCGGGCATATCAAAGACGTCGATGCGATCCTGCATGTAATACGATGTTTTGAGGATCCGTCCGTGGCCTTCGAGTATGACAGCATCGATCCGGTTCGCGACGTAGAAACAGTGGATCTCGAACTGATAGTGGCCGATAGTCAAACCCTCCAAAACAAGATCGAACGGCTGCAAAAAAAGTCAAAAACCGGAGATCAGGAAATCATCAGAGAAAAGACCGACTGTGAAAAAGTGAAGGCCGGTCTCGACGATGGTGTGCCCGCGCGTAAACAAGACCTGAATGCGAAGGAACTAGCCAGTATCCGCGAGTGCAATCTACTCTCAGTGAAACCGATTCTTTACATAGCCAACATCAAATCCATGGCCGATTCCACCAATGACCACGTTAAGGCTCTTCAGGCCATAGCTGACGACGAAGGCTCAGAGATGGTCGCCGTTTGCGGCAGGGACGAGGCCGATATCAGCCAACTTGACCCTCAAGACCAAGAGGAGTTTTTACAGGAACTTGGCCTGGATGAATCTTCAATGCAACGGCTGATTCGCGCTGCTTACACGCTATTGGGATTGGTGAACTTCTTTACTACTGGTAGTGATGAAGTACGCGCCTGGACCTGCTGTGAAGGCGACAAAGCTCCCATTGCTGCAGGCAAAATCCATACCGATATGGAAAAGGGATTCATCAAGATGGAAGTAACCTGCTACGATGATTTGATGGAACTGGGCACTGAAGCCGCCGTGGCTAAAGCTGGCAAGCAACGCCTTGAAGGCAAGGGTTATGAAGTCCAGGATGGCGATATCGTGGTGGTGCGGTTTAGTCCGCCTAAATAATAAAATCAATCATTACACAACAAGGAGTGATCGATGTCTGCAACTATTGAGGAATTAACAATCACATATGAACAGGATGGTGTCGTTACTACCAAAGAATTGGACAAGGTGATCCTTTCAAAAGGCACATGGACAACGATTATATTCAAATATCAGGATTGGGATCGGAAGAAAGAGGCGTATGGTCCGGACAAGTATAGCATTCGCCGTTACCAAAAAAGGGATGGCGAGTACAGACAACAATCAAAATTCTCCATTTCCAGTCAGGACCAGGCCAAAAAGATAATCGAAGCGTTACAGTCCTGGATTCAGGACTAAGGCGAAATTTACAGATCAAAAAAGGGGCACGATGCTATCACCGTGCCCCTTTCGATTGATACTTTTTATAAATTAGAATACCAAGAACTCTTTCTGTTCCCCAAACACCTTGCGTAACACTCCGCAAATCTCTCCAATTGAAGCATACGCTTCAACACATTCGATGATCACAGGCATGGTGTTCTCGGTTCCATTAGCCACTTCTTCCAGTTTTGCCAGAGTCTTCTGAACTTGGCTGCTATCTCTCTCGTTCTTCACTTTGGCCAGGCGATCTTTCTGTTTAGCAGCTTCAGCAGCATCTACCCGGATGATGTCAGCTATCGGAGCTGTCTCAGAGATGAACTTGTTCACTCCTACCACCACGTGTTTTCCAGCATCGATACGTTGCTGGGTTCTATAGGAACTCTCTTGAATTTCACGTTGCTGATATCCATTTTCGATAGCTGCAAGCGCACCACCCAGTTCATCGATCTTGTCAATGTAGGCTTTTGCTTTGGCTTCCAGATCGTCGGTCAGTTTCTCGATCAAGTAAGAACCGCCCAAAGGATCGACCACATCGCCCACGCCGTTTTCGTTTGCCAGGATTTGCTGAGTCCTGAGGGCAATAGTTACCGCATCCGCGCTTGGGGTGGCATAAGCTTCATCCCATGAGTTGGTGTGTAGCGACTGCGTTCCGCCCAGTACTGCTGCCAGCGCCTGAATCGCCACCCGGACAACATTGTTGATGGGCTGCTGCGCCGTCAATGTATGACCGCATGTCTGAGTGTGAAAACGGAGCATCATAGAGCGTTCTTTCTGAGCATTGAACCTTTCTTTCATGATCTTGGCCCAGAGACGCCGGGCCGCCCGGAATTTGGCCACTTCTTCCAGTAGATTATTGTTGGAAGCAAAGAAGAAGGAAAGCCTGCCCGCAAAGGCATCAACATCCAGTCCAGCTTTGATAGCTGCCTCAACATAGGCAATTCCATCAGCCAGAGTAAAGGCTATTTCCTGTGCCGCACTGGAACCGGCTTCCCTAATATGGTAACCGCTTATACTAATGGTATTCCAGCGGGGAACACTTTCCTTACAATACGCAAAGATATCCGTGATCAGCCGCATCGAGGGCTGGGGCGGGAAGATGTGCGTACCCCTGGCAATGTATTCCTTGAGTACATCGTTTTGAATGGTGCCGTCCAGCTTGCTGATATCGGCTCCCTGTTTTTTAGCCACTGCAATGTACATCGCCAGCAGGACAGCAGCGCTGGCATTTATCGTCATAGAAGTACTGACTTTCTCTAAAGGAATCTGGTCAAAAAGGGTTTCGACATCCGCTAGAGTATCGATGGGGACACCGACTTTCCCTGTCTCTCCCTGGGCCATCGGATCATCTGAATCATACCCAATCTGGGTCGGTAGATCAAAAGCAACACTCAGTCCAGTTTGCCCTTGTTCCAAGAGGTAGCGATAGCGTTTGTTGGATTCTTCCGCTGAGGCAAAACCGGCATACTGTCGCATCGTCCAGAAACGACCCCGATACATAGTCGGTTGCACCCCTCGAGTGAACGGATACTCCGCCGGAAAACCAAGGTCCTGATCATAATCAAATCCGTCCATATCATCGGGGGAATAAACCCCTTCCAATGGAGTCCCCGAAGTGGTCAGGAATTGTTCTTCTCTTTCTGCGGATTTCTTTAATGCAGGATCAAGCGTATTCTGAACCCATTCCTGCTTATTCTTGCTGGCGGCCATCTATTCCTCTCCTTGTTCAGAAATTACCCCCTAGAGTTTATTTGATTTCGAAGTGAGTGTCAAACCCTTGCATCTTGCCATAATTATCATACAGAAGTAAGATATTGATTCATAATAACGGCTTCTCTGGCACAAAAAGGGAATATGTCACAAGTCAATGTTGAGCAATATATAAAGGTACACAGAACCATCCCATCAACATGGTTCGGCCTTTCTTGGTCCATTTTGCGCCCTATGAGCCTCGGCTAGATATGTAGTTGGATTTGGGGTATTATTAGAAAAGCAAGAATTCCATGAGAATCAACCGTGACACAACTTAATCATAATCCAATCTCACAACGTGTCCAAGCGATACCCGCTTCAGGGATCAGGAAGTATTTTGACTTGATCTCTTCGATGGAGGGGGTCATATCGCTCGGTGTAGGCGAACCCGACTTCGTAACCCCATGGCATATCTCGGAAGCAGGGATATATGCAGTCGAGAAAGGCTACACGATGTACACTTCCAATTACGGCCTTATCGAACTGCGCCAGGAGATAGCCAAACATCTTAAAAAACGCTATGGTCTGGAATACGATCCCAACACTGAAATCCTGGTCACCACCGGTTCCAGTGAGGCCCTTGATCTGGCTATGCGAGCTATTCTTGATCCGGGACAGGAAGTCATTATCCCAGATCCCAGTTACGTCGCTTACATGCCATATACTATCCTCGCCGGAGGTACGGTTGTTCCCGTGCCCACTTATGTGGAAAACGATTTCAAAGTTAAAGCATCTGATATCAAGGATCGTGTCACCGCACAAACAAAAGCCGTGTTGCTGGGCTATCCCAATAACCCTACCGGCACAGTGTTAGACAGGAACGATCTGGAGGGCATCGCCGCAGTAATACGGAATCATAATCTGACGGTGATCTCCGATGATATTTATGATCGATTAGTCTATGACTGCGAGCACACCTGCCTAGCTTCCCTGCCTGGCATGAGAGAACATACAATACTGATCAATGGGTTTTCGAAAGCCTACGCCATGACCGGCTGGCGCATCGGGTATGCGGCAGCTCCGGCACACATCATAGAAGCGATGATGAAGGTTCATCAATACGTGATGATGTGTGCTCCTATAATGGCTCAGATGGCAGCTATAGAAGCTCTCAAAAATGGTGAAGAAGCAGTTCAGGCAATGGTTTCTGACTACGATCACCGTCGAAAGGTGATTGTCAAAGGATTGAACGAGATCGGCCTAACCTGTTTTGAGCCAAAGGGAGCTTTCTACGCTTTCCCATCCGTCAAGTCAACCGGTCTCTCTTCAGAGGATTTCTGTGAAAAACTTTTGGTAGAAGAGAAGGTAGCCGTAGTTCCGGGATCGGCTTTCGGTGAATTTGGAGAAGGTTATATACGTTGCTGCTATGCTGTAGGGCTCCCGGACATAGAAGAAGCATTAGCACGAATGAAACAATTTGTAGAACGCAACAGAAAATAGATCGTATGTAATTCAGAGGAAGTTTAATCAATCGAAGAACCTTAAAGAGATTCTTCGTTGTGCTAAGAATGATAAATCATAGCTGCAAAGGCGAGTTTGAGACTCGCCTTTGCTTTGAGTAGGAGAAAAATGATACAGCCACTAGAGGGAATACGGGTCCTGGAATGGGGATCATATCATGCCGGTCCGGGAGGAGCAGCTATCCTCGCCGACCTCGGTGCCGAAGTTATAAAGATAGAACAGCTCGGCAAAGGAGACCCATCGAGACTGGCATTTCTGGTCAATCGCAGTTCCTTCAAACTCGCTGATGGGACGAGTCTTTGGAACGAATGCGCTAATCGAGGAAAAAAGAGCATAGCTATAGATATGAACCAGGAGGCAGGCAGGGATATCGCCTACCGGTTGGCAGCCAAATCGGACGTGTTTTTAACCAATTACCGTCGGAAAAGGGTGGAAGATCGGAAAATGGACTATATCGCCCTTTCGGAGATCAATCCGCAAATCATCTATGCCTGGGTTTCTGCATATGGTCCCAAAGGGCCGGACCGCGATCTGGGAGGCTTCGATTATCAGGGGCAGGGAAAATCGGGATTGATGTGGACCGTAGGAGAAGAGGGAATGCCCCCGATGGTTTCTCAATTCGGCATACTCGATCAGGCAACAGCCATCATGTGCAGCCATCAGATATTGACGGCCTTGTTCATGAGGGAACGACTAGGGATCGGACAGGAGGTTCATGTGTCTGTCCTGAGCGCCGGACTCTATCTGCACTATATCAATGCTTTCACGGCCTGCATGGATGGGCAGGAAATCCCACGCCATCTGCGTATCAAGGAACATGCCACCAGAAACTACTATCGATGTGGCGATGATCGATGGTTTATTATAACCATTCCTGCGCAGAAACGGCAGCAGCAATGGCCCAAATTTTGTGAATTGCTGGGCCATCCGGAATTGGAGAAAGACCCTCGATTCGATTCTGATGAAAACCGACTTCAAAATGCCGATCAGCTCGTCCCACTTCTTGATGAGATTTTCCTAACCAAATCCCGCGACGAGTGGCTGAAAGCTCTAAAAGATAATGACTTTGTTTGTTGCGAAGTCAACAAGCCCTCCGAACTACCGCACGATCCTCAAATACTGGCAAACGATTACATTGTTGATTTTGAACACCCTGAAAGAGGTAAGACCAAGATGCCAGGTTATCCGGTTCACTTCAGCAAAGCCTGGGCCGGGACCAAAAACGCTTCCCCAAAAATGGGGCAGCATACTGATGAGATACTGACCGAAATTGGCGGATACACTGCCGATGAAATTGAGCAATTGCGAACCAAAGGCGCAATCTAATCGTCTATTAGAAGTGGAGGTGAAGTGTGGCTGATTGGAAAACCCGCCAGGAGCGTCGCGAGGAGCGAAAGCTCAAGAAACGCCAAAAAATGCAGTACCACGGTAAGGGGCTTGCCAAAATCTATCGCGATGCTGCCCTCAAACGGTTGCGTAAGAAAAAGAAATCCTAATCTCTCAACCAAGGAGGAAACAATGGCCAAAAAGCATGTTGAAGGAGCTGCCGGATTTCACCATCACTATCCCAAACTGGCAGTCATCGTCACCTGCCATGCACAAGGCAGGGACAACGCTATGGCAGTAGCGTGGTTCAGTTCGATCTCTCAAAAACCACCACTGATTGGAATCTCCATCGCTCCAAAGAGATATACTTATGAACTCATAATGGAGTCAAAGGAATTCGGTATCAATTTCCTCTCATTGGAGAAAGCTGATCTTGTTGCGGGAACTGGAGGATGCCCAGGAAGAGAAGTAGACAAATTTGAAAGGTTCAATCTGGAGAAGGATGAAGCGCTGGTAACTTCCGTCCCTATTCTGAGAGATGCTTATGCAGCATATGAATGCACCCTTTTTTCCAGTTATACAATAGGTGATCATGAATGGTTTGTCGGGGAAGTTGTGGCAACTCACTACGATGAAGAGGCATTTACATCAACAGGGCATCTCGATCCAACAGCAGTGAACCCAGCTCTATTTATGGGGGCAGAGCTTTATTACAGTACGGACCAAACAACCAAACGGCATTTGGAGCGTGCCCAATACGGTAAGGGTTTGAAATAAGTGGCTGCTTCTTCAAAAGCCAAACATATTGACAAAGTACGCATCGGGGATTAGTATTGGCTATCAACGGAATTAACGGCTTCTGAGGAGGTCATCATGGCAACCACTGAAGTTGAAGTCACCATCCGACCAATGACCCAGGATGATATCGATGCTGTCTTCGAAATAGACAGAAAAATCGGGGCAGATGAAAGAGCTTTTACGTATGCAGATTTGATCACTGGGTATATCGGTGGACAAATTGGCTACAGCTTCGTTGCTGAAACCTCTGGAAAAGTGGTGGGATTTGCCATGGCTGCCATTACATATGTCCCCGAACAAGTGACAGAGGCATGTGTGATTCAGGTAATCGGCATTGATCCTGACTGCCGGAGACAAGGCATCGCCAGAAAGCTCATCGAAGCACTGGTCCGAGATTGCCGCTCCAAAGGATTGAAAATGGTCCGTGTGATGGTCGATCAGCACGATGGCCAACTGCAAGGGTTGTTTGAATCTATGGATTTCCGCCGCGGCCAATTGATAGACTATTCCATAAACATATAAAGACCAACAGAATCGTGCATATAGACATAGTAACTCTATTCCCAGACATGTTCGGCGGACCTTTCGATGAGAGCATTATCAAAAGAGCCATAGAAAATGATTTGGTTCAAATCGCCCTTCACAACCTGCGGGACCAGGGAATCGGCAAACACAGGGTAGTCGATGACTATCCCCACGGCGGAGGAGCCGGAATGGTTCTGATGGCTGAACCGCTATTTTCCACGATTGAAAAAATCAAGGGGGACTCGGATGTTCCGGTTATCCTGCTCACCCCCCAGGGAAGACTTTTCAACCAGAAAGTAGCCGAGGAACTGACATCGCATGACCGATTCATTTTAATTTGCGGACATTATGAGGGGATTGATGAAAGGGTAAGAGAGCACCTGGTTACCGATGAAATCAGTATCGGCGACTATGTTCTGACCGGAGGAGAGTTGGCGGCTATGGTGATAATTGATGCTGTAGTCCGGCAGCTTCCCGGAGTTCTTGGATCAGATGAATCAATCAAGGACGATTCCCATGCTAACGGTCTTCTGGAGTATCCACAATACACTCGACCCCAGAGTTTCCGGGGATGGGAAGTGCCGCCGGTTTTACTCTCCGGGAATCACGCCGAAATAGCCAAATGGCGCCGAGAGCAATCCATCCTAAGAACATTCCAGCGGAGACCTGATCTCCTGGAGAACGCCGATCTTTCCGAGGAAGAATTAGCGATGAATAAAACTCTTCGCGAAGCTAAAGACGCGAATGAAAAATAAGTGCAAGCAATTTTTCACCCCATAGTGAGGCAATTTTTCTGTGATTTACTGATTCTTTTCGCTTCATAAGACTATAGAAGATACTGTCAGATTCCTCGCCATACAAAGAAATGGAAGAAGCTATATACCAAGAGAGTAAGTGTTGAGCGAATATTCTCAAGATTGAAGAAAGATGGAGATGGGAAACTGGTTAATCACCGGGTTAGGGGATTGGATAAAATGACATTGAATTCTTTATTGAGTGTTTGGGTTATGCAAGCTAAAGCATCAGCAACAACTGTATTATAAAAACTAACCTCAATCAAGGATACTACCAACAGATTCCATTACTTCTTCTTTGAAACGAAGATAATGCAAATAATCTCTCAACTTGATCTTTTCTTCCTCAGATGCTGTAAGTAGAGTATCGTCTACTGAGTCTGGTTTGGCAGAAAATGAAGCATACCAATTAAATTCTGGTGTGTACTGCGCTTTGGCTTGTAATATCTGCACTCGAATACCGAATAGTTGAGCAAGCAAAAGTAATTGCTTTTGTTTTGGACGTCTGTAACCCAGCTCCCAGCTAATAATTGTAGATAGTTCTCTGCCAACATGCTTAGCTAAAGCCAAACGAGTTAGATCAGCTCGCTCTCTTTCAGATTTAATAAAATCACCGGATTCTTTCCATTGAGGTTTGTTTTTTTGCTTCATATCTTTATATAGTCGTGGGGAATACCATTTTAACAATGCACATACAAAATGTCAACACTACAAAAGTAGACTATTGACAATTTGTATTCATCATGTTAATACTTAAACATGATAGCTGTAGGCCAAAATGCCTATTTCTTATAAAAATAGAAAGCTATATAATAACCAAAATCTTTCCTCTGATTAAAGATATATTATCGTATAGTTGACTTACTTCGGATAGAGGAGGTTAACGTGGTTACAACAAAATCCCTATCACCCACTGACCTACTTGCTGCAATATTTGCTGAGTTACCAGACGAACTTTGCAAAGACGTAATACCTACTAAAACACCATGGATACATAGAACATTTTTCAACTTGAAAAACGCATACCCTGATCTACTTGGATCTATTCCTTTTGATGAAACTGATATGTTTCCATATTCCCCAGTTATTGACGAAGCTATTGCAAATCTCCAAATCAGAGAAGACTTGCAAAGGAAAAATCCCAAACTAACTACATTTGATGTTAATCCTGAAACTAAGGGGTACCTGCTCAGAACTAATAAACTCAAGCTAGAACAAAAGAGCGAAGTTAAAAAAATATCTCATCGATTAGCTGAAGAAATCAAAAAAACTCAGGAAAAAGTTCCCAGTTGAACAAATGCCTGATGACAAATTTGCGGATTCTCTGGAGGAATTTGTATCAGAACATTTAGCTGGTATTGAAAATCCTGTTCGTGCACGTAAGGTTATACATGAATGCACTTGGGGCACAAACCGGTACGAACGGCATGAAATAGCCCTCCTCGATACCCCTCTTTTACAGCGTTTACGAGATATTCAACAATTAGGTTTTGGTTTTTTTACTTTCCCCACAGCTATACATTCAAGATTTGATCATACTCTTGGCGTTGTAACACAAGCTTCCCATTTCTCGGATATGCTCAGGGAAAAGTATATCCGAGAAGACCAAAATCCTATTCAAGATCAAGATAAAATACACTTGAGATTAGCAGCTTTATTGCATGATGTTGGTCATTGTATTTTTTCCCATGCAAGTGAAGAAGTTTATGGTTTACTACCAGAGATGCAAGTTATACGAAGTAATAAGCCTTATGTGAATAACTCACCACACGAAGTACTCACTGCAAAAATCCTCGAAACAAAAGCTTTCGGGGTTTCTTTTGATAAGGTAAGGGATAACTACACTGTTGATTGCAAAATTGAAGATCTTACCAATTTTATACTAGGACATGACGAAAAAGCCTTCAGATTCAGATCTGATATTCTGAATGGTCCATTCGATGCTGACAAACTTGATTATCAGTTTAGAGACGCACGATTCAGTGGCATTCCGATGACTATCGACTTAGATCGATTATGGTATGCCACAGGAATTGGTGAAGTCGAAGATTACGAAGGTCACAAATGGAAACGACTTGTTGTAGATTATACTGGGACATCGCCACTAGAGCAGATTCTTTTTAACCGAATTCAATTATATCCATCTTTGTATCATCACCACAAAGTTAGGGCAGGTCTTTGCATGCTTAAAGGGATCATTGAATATGTACAGAAAAAGAAACAAACTGGAGTATATTTCGGAAGAAAATCGGGGGTTAGATTTAATAAACTGAGTGATTTCCTCTGGGGTTCTGAATTAGATTTTTGGGCAATGGGCACTCGATATGAGAAGAATAGTACTATGCACAATCTGGTTCACGATCTTCAGTACCGCCGGCTTCTGAAACGAGCTATGATAATATCATTTAAGACAATCAAACGAGATGATGGATGGAAAGAGATTCAATCAAAAAGACATAGTTACAATATTGATATGCATGAAAAGCTCCGAAAAACTGCGCGGCGTATTGCAAGAGAAGCGAGGAAAAAAGGTATTAAGTGCTATGATGAACAAGTATGGATCGATTTACCATTGCCGCCTAGAGTTAGTAAAGATATGTGGGGAGCCTTTGTGCAGTTTTCAGATGAAAGCAAAGAACCTTTACCTGAAGTGTTTCCTATTCAGCAATGGTTAGAATTATATGATATGCACAAGTGGCGTGGACATGTATTTGTTCCATTGGGCCATGAACAGGAATTCGCTCCAATTGTCAAAGGAATACTGAAAGAGGAATTCAAGCTTAATCCAGAAGATACAGCTTTTACTCATTGTAATCTTACTCCCCCCAAATAGAAAATGTAAAAACCAATCAAAACTATACTACTCACTCTTAGGCTATAGTACAATTTCATTTTTAGAAGTTTCGCACATCCCTAAAGAACGTAAAATGGTGGAAAAAAATCTGGAATAATGTTACAATCTCTAATTGCGAGTTAGATTAGGAAGGATTTCCCAAAAATGGATGTACAATCAGTAGTTAAAGTAGAACCCAATCCGAATGTCGCTGATTTTCGGCCTGGTGACACAGTCAAGGTAAGCTTCAAAGTTGTCGAAGGTGAGAGAGTACGTACGCAGGTGTTCCAAGGTGTGGTTATCCGCAAGCGAGGCATTGGCATAGCATCTACTTTCACAGTGAGGCAAATTTTCCATGGAGTTGGTGTGGAGCGTATTTTCCCATACAATTCACCTCTACTAGAGAAAGTAACAGTAGTCGCACGCGGACATATTCGCAGAGCCAAACTGTACTATCTCAGAGGACTCAGCCGGAAGAAGACTCGACTCAAGCTAAAATCGAGCTAATAAGGGATGAAATATGCCGAAGTCGCGGTCAATGCTCCAACAGCATGGCCGCGAACTTTTACATATGCTTTACCCCCCAATACCCCGATCACAAAAGGCTCAGCCGTCTGGGTTCCTTTCGGGCCCAGACATCTTCAGGGAATCGTTTTCAATCTCACTGACCATTCTCCGGTTGAAGAAACCAGAGAGATCGTCGAAGTTATCGACCCTCACCCATTACTTGCCGATTATCAGATTGAACTGGCTAAATGGATTGCCGAATACTATCTTGCCCCCTATTTTGAAGCAGCTTCCCTGATGTTGCCCCCGGCATTCGAGCGTAAAACTCTTACCCTCATTGAAGTCATTCCTGATACTTCCGAAGAAACTATTACCAAGTTAACACCGGTTCAGAAAAAGGCATTCACCTTTCTACAGAAAAATGGCCGCATAGACGCGAGGCAACTTGCCAAGACAATTCCGCAAAGACAAGTGAAATCTACCGTAGATCAACTCTCACGCAAAAAGTTGATCATCAAGAATACGGAATTGGAGAGTGCTCGAATAAACCCCAAAGTGATTACTTTCATTCGCTTGGCCGTCGATCTTGATCGCGCCCAAGATGAGCTCGATCCGCTAAACAAAAAAAGAGCCTACAAGCAATCCGATCTCTTGCAATTCCTTATCAAAGAGAATTCAACTATTCCTCTGTCCGAAGCCACCAGTCAATCAGGAGCTACTTCGGCAGCAGCTCATGCGTTGGAGAAAAAGGGACTAGTGACAATTGAAAGACTCGAGGTACGGCGTGATCCGCTGGCTCACCGCACCTTCCAAACAACATCGCCCCTAAAACTCACCCCCGCACAAAGGGCAGCCTGGGAACGAATACAGACAAGCCTGGAGTCAACCTCTTTAAAGGGTTCATCCGAGGTTTTTCTCCTGCACGGCATTACAGGCAGCGGAAAAACTGAAATCTACCTTCAGGCTCTAGCTGAAACTATCCGGCTGGGCAAGAAGGCCATTGTGCTTGTACCGGAGATCGCGCTAACACCCCAAACGATCGATCGCTTTGCCTCCCGATTCCCGGAACGCGTCGCTGTCCTTCACAGCAAGCTTTCTCCCGGCGAGCAATTTGACGAATGGCACCTCATTCGGGAAGGTGAGTTCGATGTAGTCATCGGTTCCCGAAGCGCTGTCTTTGCACCCCAGCCCGATCTGGGGTTAATCGTCATCGATGAAGAGCACGAATGGACCTACAAACAACATGATAAAATCCCTCTTTATCACGCTCGCGATGCCGCTTTGAAACTGGCGGAATTAACCGGGTCAGTGGTTATCCTGGGAAGTGCCACTCCAGATATCGAAAGCTATCATCAAGCACAAAAAGGTAACTACCGTTTGCTGGAACTACCAGAACGGGTTGGCCAGACTAGCGACGGATCTTGCCCCATTCTGCCCCACATTGATGTTATCGATTTGCGACAGGAACTAAAGCAAGGTAACCGAAGTATCTTCAGCCGAAGACTGGCACAGGCAATTGATAATGCACTGGCTGCCAGGGAACAGGTTATTCTGTTCCTCAATCGCAGAGGTGCTGCATCGTTCGTGCAATGCCGCGATTGCGGACATGTTATGAGCTGTCGAAGTTGTGAGATGGCCCTGACTCACCACACGATGGAGAATGAACTCATATGCCATTTGTGTAACTACAGGATTCCTCCCCCGACTGAATGCCCCAATTGTCAGAGTCAACGAATCAAGTTTCTCGGCATCGGCACTCAAAAGGTCGAAGAGGAGACTGTCAAAGCATTCCCTCAAGCAAGGATTCTCCGTTGGGATCGGGATGTCACCAAGGGCAAATATTCCCATGAAGAGATACTTCACAAGTTTCAATCCCACGAGGCCGATATCCTTATCGGTACACAGATGATAGCCAAGGGACTGGATATCCCGCTGGTAACACTGGTTGGAGTTATCAGTGCAGATGTGGGACTTTACCTCCCCGATTTCCGCGCCGGCGAACGAACCTTCCAGCTTCTGGCACAAGTAACAGGCAGAGCCGGAAGAGGATCACGAGGCGGTAATGCCATAGTACAAACATATACCCCGGAGCATTATGCAATCATAGCCGCTGCCAGCCAGGATTTCAGCTCATTCTATCAACAGGAAATTATCTTCCGTCGCCAGCTTGGGAATCCTCCATTCAATCGGTTGGTGAGCATGGTTTACACTCATACCAACCTTGAGCGATGTCAGGAAGAGGCAACAAGAATGGCCCAAAATCTCAAAGCAGAGCAGGATTCGCAAGGGTGGGCTAATATGGACATAATCGGTCCATCACCCGCTTACACCCACCGAATACGCGGAAGATATCGATGGCAGGTAATCATCCGAAGTACTGATCCAGTATCAGTGCTTTCTAAGGTCAATATTCCCCAGGGTTGGACAGTTGATGTGGATCCTGTGGGAATTACCTAAGCCCGCACAAATTGACACTACCCCAAACCTCTCCGTATAATTGAAATAGGAGTAATTATGGCAATACTTCCAATACAGCGTTTCGGGAATACCGTGTTAAGAGAAAAATCGAAACGCGTCACCACAATAAGCAAGTCAATCCAGCAACTCATCGACGACATGATCGAGACTATGCAGAAAGCCTATGGCGCTGGACTCGCTGCCCCCCAGGTTGGCAAATCCTTGCGTATAATCACAGTTGAATTGCCAGACGAGGAACCGTTTGCCCTGATCAATCCGGAAATAGTCAAGAAATCAGGAGAGCGAACCGTTACAGAGGGATGCCTCAGCTTTCCCGGCTACCGAGGCGAAATTCAACGCTCAGAGTTAATAGTCTGTAAAGGTCTAGACCGTAACGGAAAGGCAATCCGTATAAAAGCTACCGATTTGCTGGCTCAATCACTGGAACACGAAATTGACCATCTCAACGGTGTATTGTACGTCGACTATCTCGAAAACGAAGAGAAGCTGGAAAAGGTTGAGGCTCCCGAATACCCCATGGTATAGTCTGCCAAATCCAGCACTCCCTCATCCCGTCCATATCTGGATTGGTTAATCCTCAATTACCAAAAACTCGCGCATACTGAGTACCTGCGACACGTCGCCACTGTGAATCCACGGACTACAGATATATGTTACTATCCTTGAAGTATTCAGTGTGATGCCTTATGCTGGTCACATAAATTCCCAGCAGGATCAATGATATTCCGTGGATGAATATCTTCTAATTAAAATGGCAAGTATCGTCGCGGTAGCCGTGGCCGCTGTTTTTGCATTTCGCCTAATGGAAGCAGGGCATCCCGAAGCCGGGGACATGGTACCCATAACATTTCTGGTCATCATTGGAACAGTAGCAATCTACGGTTCAACCGTTGCCCCATTAGCGCACTGGCTGCAAATTGCCAAGCCAAATCCATAGGGATTTCTGATCGTCGGGGCTCATTCATGGGCCCGATAGATCGCTGGAGCTCTTCAAGGGAAGGGGTTTCAGGTTTTACTCGTCGATACTGACTGGGCAAACCTTTCAGCAGCCCGCGCTTCCGGGATTCCTACATTCTATGCCAGTATACTTTCTCAATATGTATTGAATGAGATCGATTTAGGTGGAATCGGCTACTTGTTGGCCCTGACTCCCAACAACAGCGCTAACTCCCTGGCCGCACTGCACTTTGCTCTTTTCTTGAGCCGTGCAAATGTATACCAACTTCCAGTAAAGGCAAACGGGAGCGGGCGCAAAAGAGCTGTATCCCAGCACCCGCGTGGCCGATTGTTATTCGGATCAGAAGTGCCCCACACTTTTCTGACCAAGAGATTTGATTCGGGAGCAGTCGTCAAGGGAACCGGTTTAACCGAGAAATTCGACTATGATGACTATAAAAATTATATGGTGAAACAGCCATATCCTTGTTCCTGATCGATGAAACTGGAAACCTTGCTGTTTTTGATGCAGAGAACCAAACGAATCCACATCCCGGGCAAACTCTGATCGTCGATGGTTGACCCTGTAGAAGAACCAACCATCGACGATTCAAAATAGGCAGCAACAGTTGATACTCTTATGAGTACCTCTCAATCGAATTATTGAGTTAATTCACCCGTCAAATTAGATCATGTCTGATTGTCTACCAAAATGTTTATAGGATATTTACACTCATCTTGGTTGAGTTTATTCGTTTTTTATTTCAAAACACTATGATTTGTACTATACTTTACTCAACGTGTCAGGTGAAGCATTGTTTAACACGGCACGTGAAGGTAGGACAGTATGGATCACCTAAGTGAAAAGGTGAAAACTTTACGTAGAAAATCTGGCTGGACCCAGGAAGACTTGGCACGGGAGATCGGCGTAAGCCTTTCCACTGTTCAACGTTGGGAACGCCAGGGTGGGGAGCCTACCCGCTTGGCCCGCAGAGAGCTTCAAAGGCTTTTCGAGCAATGCGGGATTAATGGTGGTTCCTCTTAGTCGCAGATATCAACGGAGAGAGTTATGGAAATGCGTAACGCTAAATGCACTTGTTTGAATTGTCCTGCCGCAGATCTCAGGGCAGCAAATCGATTTGTAACAGTATCAAATGGCCAAACAGCTTCCTGCAAGAGACGCTCCGAGTTAGGTTTGTATGATCCTGCAACAATTACTTTCGAGGAATGTCCCCAATGGCAACCAACGCCATTCGGCTATCTCTTGAAGGATATGCGCGTCATGATCCTTGGCATAGATGGATACTTGGGATGGACGCTTGCCCTTTGGCTGGGACAACTGGGCTGTGAGATCAGTGGTGTGGATAATTATGCTCGCAGGGACTGGGTAGCGGAAAAAGGGTCTCACACGGTAGTCCCGATAACCCGAATGACAGAAAGAATACGCAGCGCTAGAGAAGTCCTGGGTATCGAGATCGATTTTCGGGAAATAGATATTTTTAATGATCGCGATAAACTGCGGGTGTTCATTGATGAAGTGAAACCCGAGGCTATCGTATATTATGCCGAGTGTCCCAGTGCCCCCTACAGCATGATCAGTCTGGAACACGCCACCTATGTCCAGCAGAACAATGTACTGGGAACTCTCGGTGTCCTGTTCATGATGCGAGACCTGATTCCGCAGACGTCGCTTATTAAGCTGGGAACCATGGGGGAATACGGCACAACACTAACGGGACGGCCCCTTTTTGAAGGTGTGTTTCCGGATGATGCCGTCCTGAAATGGGATGACCGGGAATGGAACCTGGGCGGAGAGATGATCCCCAGGGACCCGGGAAGCTTCTACCACCTTAGCAAAGTTCATGATACCTATAATACCTTTAAGGCCTGTAGATTCTGGGGCCTGCGTTCTTACGATATTATGCAGGGTGTTATCTACGGTGTGCATACACCTCAAGTAGCTGTTGATCCAAGGCTGCGCACTCGTTTAGATATTGACGAGTGGTTCGGTACGGTAATAAACCGATTCGTTGCCCAGGCAGTCATCGGCTTTCCGTTGACGATGTATGGATCGGGTGAACAGGTTCGAGGATTTATTGGATTGGAAGACGGTATGCAATGTGTAACCAGACTGATGGCTCATCCACCGACTCCGGGACAATATGATGTGGTCAATCAAATGTCTGGGTTCTACAGCATTCGGCAACTGGCGGAAACCACCGCCCGGATTGCGAGTAAGGAATTTAGTATCCCTGTGACCATTCAACGGGTGGAAAATCCGAGGGTGGAGTATGATGTTCACCCTTACGAACCTATTTACAACAAACTGTCGGATCAGTTTGGGTTCGAGCCCAAAGTCCAGCTAGAAGATGAAATTTACAGAATGCTTGAACTGCTTACCCAACCGGAAATAAAGCAAAGGATAGAGGAAAAGAAACATCTAATACTTCCCCGAACCTGGTGGTCTGGGGAGAAGAAGATTGTGTCAAGCCTGGAGATCATGGAAGAAATCAAGTATGAAGCGGGGGTTAAAATTTAGCAGTACGAGTACAGTCGTTTCTGGTGCAATTATTACCATACTATGCAAACGGGAAACTCAATGAAAGTTCTGATAACTGGTGGTTGTGGATTTGTTGGAGTTAACCTTCTCCATTATCTCTATGAGAAGCACTGCACCATAAGAATTCTTGACAACCTTTCAACGGGCAAGAAAGAATACATCGATAGGCTCCCGCTTGCTGAAAGCCCGGAACTTATAATGGGAGATATTCGCAACAAGGAAAATGTGGGGGAAGCTGTGGAAGGAATGGACGCCATAGTCCATCTTGCCGCACATACGAATGTGATAGAGTCTCTGGAAAATCCTGAGGATTCCTGGGATATCAACGTCACAGGCACATTCAATCTGCTGGAAGCTTGTAGAAAGAATGGTGTTGAAGAGTTCGTTCTTGCCTCCTCTAATGCTGTGGCAGGCGAGCAAACTCCACCAATTAACGAAAGTAAAATACCTCAACCACTCTCTCCCTATGGAGCTTCCAAACTAGCAGGTGAGGCCCTGTGTTCAGCATATTACCATTCATACGGATTAAAGACGACCATTCTTCGTTTTTCAAATCTATATGGCCCTTTTGCCGACCATAAAACGAGTGTAATTGCGAAGTTCATTGAATTGGCAAGGAAGGAAATCCCTTTCACAATATATGGTGATGGCAATCAGACAAGAGACTTTATCCATGTGGATGATATTTGTCATGCAATTTATCTATCTCTAACAAATCAGACCAGCCATGGAGAAGTGTTCCAAATCGCCCGAGGAAAAGAGACTACAATCAACGAGCTTGTTGAAATACTTAACAAGATAGCTGGGAAGAATATCCGAACCATCCATGAACCGGAGCGAAAGGGAGAAATTAGGAGAAACTACTCTGACATAGGCAAGGCTCGAGAGGTATTGGGCTTTGAGCCCCAAGTGGAACTCAAAGAAGGATTGATGCAATTGTGGTAATTGTATAATTCCGAATCGAGCAGTAATTATCATGGTCGAGAATAGCAATCAAGAGCAAAAACTCAAAATCATTGCGGCGATTCCGTGCTTCAATGAAGAACGTTTCATTGGAAGCGTAGTCGCCAAAGCTAAGAAATACGTTGACAGAGTTATCGTTATCGACGATGGTTCAACCGACGATAGTGCCGAAATCGCAAAATCAGCAGGAGCAACAGTCTACCGTCATGAAGAGAACCGCGGATATGGAGCTGCTATTGCCAGCGCACTCGAACGAGGACGAAGTAAAAAAGCAGATATCCTGGTAATACTTGATGGTGATGGCCAACATGATCCTAAAGAGATTCCTCACCTGGTCAAGCCTATCCTTGATGATGAGGCAGACGTTGTGGTTGGATCTCGATTTCTGGAGAAAGAAAACAGATCACCTATCTATCGTCGTGTTGGCCAGCGCATATTAACAACCGCTACAAATATCGGGTCAGGTCACAAGCTTAGCGATTCTCAAAGTGGATGCAGAGCCTATTCAGCAAAAGCCCTGAAAGAAATGAATGTGTCGGAACGCGGCATGTCGGTAAGCTCTGAAATACAATTTGCCATCAAAGAAAATGGCCTGCGGGTAGCTGAGGTTCCCATAGATGTTTGCTATGATGAGAAGGCTAAGAGGAGCCCGGTAGGTCACGGAGTAAGCGTCTTGACCAGAATTCTGGTCTTGTATGTATTGAAAAATCCATTGTTATTATTCGGAATGCCCGGGATTATTAGCCTCATAATAGCGATAATATTTGGTATCCGTGTGATGTCAACATACAATGAATCGGATTACGTACCTATAGGCGATGCATTTGTTGTTATTCTTTTCGGCTTAGTCGGCCTACTGGGAATACTAGCCGGATTAGGGCTACAAGCTATGAAAGAGCTATTCAGGGGAGAAATATCTCAGCTGGTAAAAGATATGAACGAAAGAGAGCGCGATTAATCTGCTATGGAGAAGGTGTGTATTTTGGCTTCTGTCTTTTGGCCTATATATCCTGGATTCGGGGGAAGGCATGCGTATGCCTTGGCCAACAACTTAATCGATGCCGGATATGAAGTCGATGTGGTAGCAGCATTCGCCATTGACCTGCGCAAAAAGGGAAATTTCTTCAAACAAAAACCTATCTCAAAGGACAATATGAATGGAATGAGGGTCCTTCGAGTCTTCTCCCTTTTACCAACCGGACTCGGGCTGTTACGGAAGCTTTTTTTCTATCTTTCTTTCGCCCTTACGTCCCTTGTAGCCATCCCTTTTGTAAGGAAAGCAGATTTTGTGTTGGGATTGCACCCCCCCCCGGCATGGATGATATTGCCGGGATTTGTTTTCTCGCGATTGCTCAGGGCCAAATATATCATACGAGTAACAGACCTGTGGCCTGATGTAGTATTTGAATTTAAACTGGCAAGATCGACTCCATTTAGGCAGTTGGTTACACTTATGGCAAAATTGACCTATGGCTCCGCTGACCACATTATGGCATTTACTCCGGAAATAAAGGGCCAAATGTTAAAAGCAGGCATTCCGGAAAGAAAGATATCGGTAGTCGAAATGGCTGTCGATACCAACACATTCAGCCCCGCACCAGTGGAGCAAGCCGAAATGGAAGCTTTTGGGCTCCCAAATACGAAAGATAAATTCGTGGTGCTATACGCCGGTGCTTTTGCTCTAACATACGATTTCGGAGCTCTACTCAAGGCTGCAAAGATGCTCGAAAGCGAGGATATACTCTTTATCCTCCTTGGCGATGGAGATGCTAAAAATGAGATACTTGATACGATTAAAAAATATGATCTCAAGAACGTCATGATGTCTCCGCCTGTCGCTGGAGCCGAGAAGGTGGCCATGTATATCAATTACAGCGACGTCTGTGTAATGCCTCTCAAGCCAGAGATGCTGACCAGCACCCTTACACGGCCTTCGAAAGTATTCGAATTCTGGGCTTGCGGGAAACCCGTGGTAGCCTGTACTAAAGGGGAAATGGAATACTTAGCCAATGAATCGGGAGCAGGAATAATCGTAGAACCAGGTGACGTCCAAGGCCTTTCTGAAGCCATCAAAGATCTTTATCAAAACCCAGATAAAACCAGCGAAATGGGCAAAAGAGCACGGGAGTATGTGGTCAGGCGCTTTTCATATGAATCACTGCGAACAAGTCTGATTGCTACGCTTGACAAGGTAAAGTGAAGAGTTTCAGTAGTAATAAGAGGAGGATTCACAATGGATTACCTGAAGGAATATGCAGGCAAAACAGTACTCGTTACCGGAGGAGCAGGGCTTATAGGTAGCAACCTCGTCCGCCGCCTTGTGGAGCTAGAAGTCAAAAAAGTGTTTATTTTGGACAGCTTCGTTTCCGCAGTGAGATGGAACATCCTGCAACATCCACGAGTTGTATTAGTAGAAGGGGACGTAGCTGATGAAGTGCTATTGAAACGCATTTACTTCGAGCGGCCAGACTATGTTTTCCATTTGGCGGCTCATTTTGCTAATCAAAAAGCAGTCGACTATCCTGAAGAAAATCTCAGAGTGAATGCTCTAGGTACCATGAAGCTGCTGGAGTATTCCCGTTTATCTGATGTTAAACGGTTCGTTTTTGCCTCTTCCGGCTGTTCAGCATACGGCAGCCGGGCGCCAGTGCCGCTCAAAGAAGACTTTGTTACTCTTCATCTGGATACTCCTTATCAAATACACAAACTGTTGGGAGAACTCTACTGTAACTTTTTCATGGATCATTGGGGTTTACCGACGGTAAGACTGCGCCTTTTCAATGTCTACGGACCATGTGGCTTGCCGGGTAAATATAAAAATGTGATTCCCAACTTCATGCACATGGCTCATCAGGGGAAACCACTAACTGTAATGGGAACCGGTCAGGAAACGAGAGATTTTACCTTCGTTGGTGACTTGGTTGATGGATTATTGCGTGGAGGTACGATCCCGGAAGCTGTTGGTGAGGAGATGAATTTGGGATCAGGTGTAGAGACGCCCAGCATCGATCTGGCCAATCTTGTTAACAAGGTCTCCGGGAATGCCGCTGGAACTTTATCGATTGAAAAGAGAGATTGGGACCACGGATCACGAAGATTGGCATCAATCGATAAAGCAAGGAATGTGATGGGATATGATCCGCAGACAAAACTGGAAGATGGACTCAAGAAAACCAATGAATGGTTTGTTGAAAACAAAGAAAAGGTAGTGTACCTGGAAACTTAGGTTTTAATTCGAGGAGCACCAAGATAAATGAGTGAACTCAAAGTACTCAGAGAGAACGAATTGCAGGATAAGGTTGGGCTTTTCGTGGGCACTAGGCCAGGTATAATCAAGTTTTCCCCACTGATGAGAGAGCTCCAAAAACGGGGAAGAGATTTCTTTATCATCCATACTGGGCAACATTACTCCTACGATATGGATAAGATATTCTTCGATGAACTGGAACTCCCTGAGCCGAGATACAAATTCCTGGATGTAGCTAAAAGTAGAACTCATGGTGGCCAGACAGCTAAGATGCTGGCTCGCTCTGAAAAAGCTTTAATGAAAGAGCGCCCCAGAATAGTACTGGTTTGTGGTGATGCCAATACGAATTTGGCCGGTGCTCTGGCTGCCAGGAAACTGCATATCAAAGTTGGGCACGTAGAATCTGGCCTCAGAAGTGACGATTGGAGAATGCCTGAAGAGCACAACCGCATAATGATAGATCATATTTCAGAATTCCTTTTTGCGCCGACCGAACAGACAAAAAGGAATTTGATCGAGGATAATGTCAGGGGCAAGATATTTGTCACCGGAAACACCATTGTTGATGCAGTGGAACAGAACCTTGATATAGCCCGAAAGAAAAGTGTAGTTTTGGACAAACTCGGGCTGACTTCTCAGAAATATTTCCTTTTCACGCTGCATCGAGAAGAAAGTGTTGATTTCAAGGAAAATCTGCGATCGATTCTTCAGGGCATAAAGGTTTTAAGTGAGGCTTTTGATTATCCCATAATCTTCCCCACTCACCCCAGAACGAAGAAGACCTTGAAGTACTTTAAACTGGACACATATATTTCCAAGATCAAAAACTTGAACATAATAGATCCACTTGGATACCTTGATTTTCTGATGTTATCAGGTAACGCTGCATTGGTCCTAACCGATAGCGGTGGCATACAGGAAGAGAGCTGTATTTTAAAGGTCCCTTGCGTCACTCTCAGACAAAACACAGAACGTCCTGAGACCACAGAGGTCGGAGCCAACTACATTGCAGGCACAGAGCCTGATGAAATACTAAATGGCGCCAGAGCCATGCTGGGTAAGAAACCAAACTGGGAAAATCCTTTTGGAAAAAGCCCGAGTAAAAAAATAATTGATATAGTAGAAAATTCTCTATCGGGGCAATGAAACAACTCGTACAAAACTTCAAATCCGGGGGACTGAAACTCATCGAAGTTCCTGCTCCTCAAGTGAAACTTGGAGGATTACTGGTTCAGAATGTGAATTCCGTCGTCAGTATAGGTACTGAAAAACTGATGATGGATTTTGCCAAGAAGAGTCTTTTGGGCAAGGCTCTTGCAAGACCTGACCTCACTCGACAGGTAATCGACTTTGCTAAAAATGAGGGTTTGCTCAAAGCCTACCAACAAGCGACCAGCCGTTTGGATAACCTTACTCCCCTTGGTTATAGCTCTTCTGGGGTTGTACTGGATGTGGGCGAGGGCATTAACGATTTCAAAAAAGGGGACAGAGTGGCATGTGCCAGAGGCGGCTTTGCTTCGCACGCTGAAGTTATTCTTGTCCCTGAAAACCTCTGCGTAAAAGCCCCTGACAATGTCGCTTTTGAGAGTGCTGCCTTTGCGACCGTAGGTGCCATCGCACTCCATTCGATAAGGCTCTGTGAAGCTAGTCTGGGAGACAGAGTCGCTATCATTGGACTTGGGTTATTGGGGCAACTAGCCGTGCAGATTGCCAAAGCAGCAGGCTACCAGGTTTTTGGGGTGGATAGCGATCCGGGCAAGGTCTCTTTAGCGAATCAGCTAGGTTTGGATGATAGCGCCATCGCCGGTAAAGATGATGTTATCTGTAAATCAGAGAGTATTACAAAAGGTCACGGATTCGATGCTGTGATTATTTTGGCAAGCGCGTCAAGCAACGAGCCTCTTGAGGTTGCCGCTGAAATCTGCCGTCATAAGGGCAAAATCGTTGTGCCGGGAATGGTAAAACTGGATGTTCCCAGACAGACTTTTTACCAAAAAGAATTGAGCTTGGTTGTCTCGAAAGGATGGGGGGCAGGATTTGATGATCCCATTTATGAGTTGAAAGGAATTGATTACCCCCACGCTTATGTTCGCTGGACAGAGCGAAAGAATATGGAACAATTCCTCGATCTGGTTAGCGAAGGCAAGGTCCAGATTGAGCCACTGATAACTCACAAATTCAAAATAGATGAAGCTGAAAGCGCCTACAAAACAATGACTGAGGACAAGTCCGGACAATTTATAGGCGTTCTCTTTAGTTATAATGCCCTGGAAAAGGAATCCCTGGCCCCCAGAATTCAACTCATGAAGATAGCAAAGACCGAAAAACCAAAGAGAAAAACAAACGTAGGGCTGATTGGGGCAGGGGCTTTCGCCACTGGCACAATGCTTCCTCTCATCAAAAAGCTATCTTCTGTCAATAGCAGGGGAATCGCTACGGCAACAGGACTTACCGGCAAGCATGCAGGAGATAAATTCGGTTTCGAGTATTGCACTACCGACTATAAAGAACTCCTAAATGACCCGGAGATCGATTGCATTCTCATTGCTACAAGACATGATTTGCACGCAGGGTTTGTAACAGAATCACTTAAGCACGGAAAAGACGTGTTTGTGGAGAAGCCATTGGCTTTGACACACGATGAGCTTAAGAAGATTATTGCTGTATACGAAGAGAGTCCCCATAGACTTATGGTAGGTTTCAACAGGCGTTTCTCGCCCTTCACTCAAAAAGCAAAAGAACTAATCAGTGGCATTGGCGAACCGTTAGTGATCAACTGCCGGGTAAATGCTGGTCCGGTTCCCAAGGAGAGCTGGGTACACGACTCATCTCAGGGCGGAGGAAGGATACTCGGCGAGGTCTGCCATTTTGTCGATCTGACCCAGTTCTTAACCGGGTCTTTGCCGATCAAGGTATTTGCAGAATCCCTCCGAGAAGCCGGCATCTATAATCCTGATGAGAATGTTGTGATAACGATTACTTTTGCAAATGGATCACTTGCGTCTGTGACATATATAGCTAACGGGGACAAGTCATTTCCTCGGGAGAGAGTGGAGATTTTCGGGGGCGGTTCGGTGTGCGTTATCGAAAACTACAAATCATTGGTCTTCACTCACAAAAGCAAAAAGAAGAAGATGCGAGCATTTAGTAAAGACAGTGGGCACAAATCCGAATTCGCTACGTTTTTCTCTGCGATAGAGCAGGGCCAGCTCATGCCCGTCGATTTTAAAGAGTACATTTCTACTACCCTTGCGACTTTTTGTATCGAAGAATCGCTTTCGAAAGGCGTTCCCGTCAATGTAGATGTGATGAATTATTCGAAGTGATCAGCCAGAAAAACTGCACAGATAGGGTATTTGGTTTGGATTCCCTTTGGCAAACGTCTCCGAGAGGCTAACCGAAAGAAGTCCCTTGTTGGAATCAACTCTACCGTACAAACTTAACAGTTGATAAATGAGTTTAGTGCCAAGCGAAAACAGGATAGTCGCAAGAATGCGTATTCACTTGATTAATCCAAGAAACAGAGTGTGGAGTCCCAATGTATGGGTCCCGCTAGGTTTGCTATACGTTGCAGCGGCGTTAGAGCAAGAAGGCCACTATGTAGAGATCATTGACTTGAATGCTGAACGATTGAAGGATATAGATATACGAAGGAGAGTGGAAAGTGCTGATGTTGTAGGAATAACCGGTATGGTTACTGAATTTGCAGAAGTTATCAGGCTGGTTGACATGGTCAAAAACGCCAATGATAGTGCACGAGTAGTTGTCGGAGGTCCTCTGGCAACAACATTCCATCGAGAATTGCTCGAAGCCTCCAAAGCAGATTTTGTGGTTGTTGGGGAGGGTGAGCGAACAGCAGTGAACCTCATATCTGCCATCGGGCAAAGTGGGGGATTCTCCGATATTAAAGGAATCGCGTACAGGAATAGCGACAAAATCATTGTTGCTGAAGCAATGGAACCGATCTCTGATTTGGATGACATTCCATTTCCTGCAAGACATCTCATAAATATGGACCGACTCACCCAAAACCATTTTAGGAACTTCGGTCTTAAAATTAAGGGTTTTGGGGATATCAGAAGTACGAATTTAGTTTCAAGCAGAGGATGCCCTTACAGTTGCACATTCTGTTTCAAGGATATGTGGGGAACTAAATGGAGGGCGCGGAGTGCTAAGAATATCATCGAAGAAATGGATTTGTTGTACAACGAGTATGGCATAAATGGGTTTGTTTTCAATGATGATACTTTTGTTTTGGACAGGAGAAGAGTCTTTGAATTGTGTAGTTTGATAAAGGGCAAAGGTTTGGATGTGATTTGGTATTGCAATGGACGAGCGAACCTTATGCAAGAAGATTTGCTAAAGGCAATGTACGATGCCGGATGCAGAGGAATTGCATATGGAATAGAGTCAGGAAATCAGCAAATACTGGATTCAATGAAGAAGAGTATTACGCTCGATCAGGTGAGGGATGCAGTTAGGTGGACGAAAGAAGCAGGAATCCACGTCAGTGGGTATTTTATGATCGGGATGTTGGACGAAACTAAGGAGACAATTCGGGATACAATTGCTTTTGCCAAAGAACTCAAACTGGATTTTTACGGCTTTTCTATAACTACGCCTCTTCTCGGCACTGAGTTGTACAATATCGCCGAGGAAAGAGGGTTAATACAAAGAGAGAATACTCTGTTTAAAGAATGGAGCTTTGAAGTCAATACAAATCTAACACGCGATTGCACAGACGATGACCTCGTTTCATTCAAGAATGAGTTATTCAGGGAGTTTCATCTCAAGAAATTTGGCAGATTCTATATCGTTAATCCCACTTTGTTGAGAGGAATGACAAAGGTTCTCCTCTCGCTTCGAAGCAAAGAAGAAGCGGCCGAAGTGTTTAGAAAGATTAAAGGTATAATACGATCATATTGGCATAAGGCTTAATAATGAGGATTTTGAAGGTGACTTCAACCCTTTCACCATTACACGGGGGTGGAGTAGTCGAAGTTGCGAGCAGGTTATCAGAGGCCTTAGTCCAGAGAGGTCACCGGGTTAGTGTGTATACCAGTGATTTCGAATGGGACCAGGAATATGTAGATTCTCTATCCTCCGTAAACGTTTCCCCTTTTCACATATGGTTAGATCCAACCAAATTTCGCTTTACACCAAGCCTAATTTGGAAAGTTAAGAAAGAACTCAAAGAATTTGACATCATACATATGCATAACTATCGCAATTTCGCAAATATCGTAGTGCACCATTATGCCAGGAAATATCGTATTCCTTATGTTCTACAGTCCCACGGATCAGCAGCAACCTACTTCCAAAAAGGGGCGTTAAAGAGGGTTTTCGATAAGCTATGGGGGTATAGAATTCTCAATGATGCTTCAACAACGTTCGCTGTTACCAAAACAGAAGCCCAACAATATATGGATATCGGGATAAGTCATAACAAAATCGATATTGTACCCAACGGAATCTCCCTTTCTGAATATGAAGAGTTACCGCCGAAAGGAGACTTTAGAAAACAATATGGTATAAGTAACGATGATACGATAATTCTTTATCTGGGCAGAGTAAATAAAATCAAAGGAATCGACTGTCTGGTAAAGGCCTTTGCCCAGCTGAGAAAAAATATCCCTGCAACAAAGCTCGTAATTGCAGGGCCGGATGATGGATATTTTTCAAGATTGAAAAATATCGTGTACGAGCTTGGCATTGAATGTGATGTAGTGTTTCCCGGACCCCTTCATGACAAAAATAAGATAAGTGCTTATGTTGATGCGGCAGTATATGTCTTGCCCTCAAACTATGAGATATTCGGAATGACATTATTGGAGGCTTGGGCTTGCGGCACACCGGTAATAACCACTGATCAATGCGGATTGGCTGACGTGGTGGCAAATAATCAAGCGGGATTGGTCGTCCCTTACGATTCAAACAGCCTCCATGACGCACTCTATCATATCCTGAACGATGAGGAATGCCAACAGCGATTTGGGGAGAATGGGAAATCATTGGTGCGCAATCAGTTTAACTGGGAGAAAATCGCGAAGCAAGTAGAAGATATTTATGCTGGCAGTATTATATCAGCTTGATAGTTATTGAATTGAAACTGGGTATGGGATAGGGTGAGTTTGGCATTATAAAAGGGGACCACTAGGGAGAAAAACGGCACTCATAAAGGGGACCACCTGGAAATAAAAGTAATCCGGTATGCTGGAGGAGATTCCAGAGCCGGAGGGAAGGATGATCC
>Ga0233431_1001604_pt1 | contig 37773 bp, 31 predicted proteins | sample SI_118_April2016_FD_179867 | JGI IMG/M metagenome (GOLD analysis project Ga0233431, IMG submission 179867) | Seawater microbial communities from Saanich Inlet, British Columbia, Canada - SI_118_April2016_200_MG | ecosystem: Environmental > Aquatic > Marine > Inlet | place: Canada: British... | reverse complement strand
GCCAGCTTTTTGTTTTTTGGGACCGTCGCGTGATGACGCCAAGCGAACGACCTACTTCGTCAATGAAGGGCCTGTTGGCCGACCAACCGACGGTATTCGGCTTCTTTATGGTCATCGTTTCGGCGGCGATAATCGGCTGGAACCTCTACGACGACTATCAGGCAACCTATCGAAATTCGACCGATCTTCTGAGCAACCTCGCCCGCGTTGCTGACGAACAAATCAGCGGTAGCCTTCGTAGCGTGGACTACGTCATGCAAGACGTCGCCGCCGAAATTCCGCGGAAGGCAGGCGAAACTCGGGAGGCGAAAGTCGCGTACGCCAAAGCGCGGGCACAATCGTTTCTCGAAATCCGGCAGATATTCATGACGGATGCCGAAGGAATCATTCAATTCACGACATTTCCCACCATTAATAAATTCGATGCAAGCAAGCGACCGTATTTCGTGAATCCAAAAAATGCGGTGGATCAGGACCGCCTGTTCATAACCGGCCCCGTGAAGGTTAGGTCGGGCGAAGTGCTGTTTTTCGGAACACGACCGCTGAGCGCCGCGGACGGCTCTTTTGCCGGCGTGGTCGGGGCATCGTTGTCATTGGAGTTTTTCGACGAGGTGTTGCGATCCGTGATTCCCGAGGGCAAAAGCGCCGACCGTCTGGCGACGATCAATGGCGATCTTCTATCGCGCATTCCCAATCCCGAAAATTATCGTGCCTTGTCCATCAAGAAGTCCCGGGGTTTCAGGGCGCATTTGATTTCCGATCAACAAACAACTGTTCACCGTACCGAGGCGGACACCGGCAGAAAACAACACGTAACGGTTTTTCGCACCCTGTCGGCTTTTCCGCTGGTGGTTTCGATATCGCGTGATTACGACGAGATAATGGCTGCGTGGCGGAGCGGTGCCCTGCTGCATGGGCTGGTATTTCTGATCGTGGTCGGGGTAACGATCGCGCTGGTCCGTGTATGGCGGTTTTCAGAGCGCCGTGCCCACCGGGAGGCGCAGCGGCTGGACGATAGCCGGGCCTTTTTTGACGATGTGCTGGAAACGGCGAACGCCATGGTCGTCGGCCTTGATCCGGAGGGATGTCCGGTCATTTACAATTCAGCCGCCGAGGAGGTAACGGAATATTCTCTGGAAGAGTTGCGCGGCCGAAACTGGTTCGAGACGATGGTGCCGCGCAAACGCTTTCCCGCCCATTGGGAAGCCGTGGAGGGCGCTGCGGCCAATAACGTGCCGTTGGACATCTCGGAATACCCGGTTCTTACAAAATCCGGCGAAGAACGTTTTATTTCGTGGCGCAACGCCGTCCTGACCAATCCCGATGGCGAGACCGTCACCATTTCCTTCGGCATCGATATTACCGAGCAGAAGGAGTATCAGGCGCGGCTGGTAACCGCCAACGCCCGGCTTCGTTCGCTCGTTCGCGCGCTGGAGAGCCGCAATCAGGAAATCTCCAAACTCGGCGAAATGGTTGAACTGCTGCAGGCCTGTCAAAGTTTTGAGGAACTGTACGGGATTATCTCGCGCTATGCCGGTGATCTGTTCGCCGATTACCACGGGAGCATCTTTTTCCTTGCGCCGTCGAAGGACATGCTTGAGCAGGTCGTGCAATGGCCCGGGAAAGTAAGTCCCGGTAGTGCCATCGTTCCGGACGAATGCTGGGCCGTTCGCAAAAGCCGACCGCACACGTCGGGTGGCGGCGAAGGCGTCGTTTGTGATCATCTGGCTCTGGAATCCGGGGAGCAGTCGCTTTGCGTGCCGATGATGGCGCAGGGCGATCTGATCGGCACGGTCGTCCTGCAACGCAGGCCGAATGACGTCGGGCCTCTGCCCGAAGATGTCGTGCGCCTCGTCGTTGCTATTTCCGAACAGATCGGTCTGGCGCTTTCCAATCTGCGCCTGCGCGAGACCCTGGAAGCCCAGGCGCTGCGCGATCCGTTGACGCAACTCTATAACCGCCGGTATATGGCCGAGAATTTCCAGCGCGAACTTACCATCGCCGGGCGCAAGAACATTCCGGTTTCGGTGGTCATGCTCGACGTCGACAAGTTCAAGCCGTTCAACGACGAGTTCGGCCATGAAGCGGGTGATCTCGTATTGAAAGCGGTTGCCAACATGCTGCGCAGCTTGTGCCGTGCGACGGACATCGTGTGCAGGTACGGCGGTGAGGAGTTCTTGATTATTCTGCCGGACGCTACCCTTGAAAGGGGTCTGGAGAGGGCCGAATTCCTGCGCAAGGAGGTCAAGAACATGGCCGTCGAATTCGAGGGTTCAACGCTTGATCCCATATCCCTTTCCTTTGGTGTCTCTGTATTTCCGGGCAACGGCAGTGACCCCGACGATATCATCCGAGCTGCCGATGTGGCGCTTTATGCCTCGAAGAACGCCGGTCGCGACCGCGTGACCGCAGCCGAACAAAATACCTAATCGGGTAGTCCGGCACGCAGCGCCCGGATGATTTTCCAGCGCTCGTCCGCGCTCAAAATCTCTTTGAAGGCGGGCATGTCTGTTTCCAACGCTTCACCGCCGTCCGAGATGGACCACAGGAAAAAGCCGTCCGTTGCCATGGGCATGGACATCATCATCATTAAATCGGCGGGTTTGGGGTCGAGATCCTCGGCTCCTTCGCCCTTGCCCCGGCCTTTCGGGTCGTGGCAGATGGCGCAGTTATCGTCATAAAGCGTGCGCCCTTCGGCGATGACTTCGGCGGTGGCGGGAATTGGATTGAGGGCGTTTGCGTATTCTTCGGGAATGCCGTTCATCATGAAATAGCGATGGCGGACCATGCCTTTTCCGGGGCTGTGGGCCGCAGCCCAATCCATGACCAGCAAGACGCCGATGGCTGCAAGTATGATGCCGGCGCTTTTCTTAGTTGACTTTATTAGGGTCATTTTTTCTGCCTTTTGTTGATGTCAGCGGATCGAAACTATTTCCCGATGAGGCTATTATCAATGCTTCCTGGTATATGGGGCGAAGGAATGAAACTCGAATACCCAACACGAGATCGTGAAACCGTCCGCGCGGCGGCTGACATTTTAGAAATTGTTCCGGCGGTTGATCTGCACAGCCATCTGGGCTGCTTTTATTTCGACGATGGTTATCCTGATCGGGCATTGGCCAACATGCGAACCGGGAATGTGGCTGCCTGTGTCGCTGCGACCATCGGCGACAAGCCGGCCATCGAACGAACGGAGCGGGGCTTGCGTGCTGTTCGCGAGGTTGAACCCGGATTGCTGTATTCCGCTTCCATAAAGGGATTTGAGACGTTGAACCGGGCCGTGGAAGACGGCGGCGCGGTGCTGGCGAAAAACGCCGCCGACGTACGGCACGCCAAGGCCCAAGGAAAACCCGCCGTCATATCGGGGATCGAGGGTGGCGATTATCTGGAGGGCGAGCTTGGCGGGGTCGAGGCGGCTTACGATTTGGGCGTTCGGCTATTCCAACTTGTCCACTACCGCATCAACGAACTGGGCGACATCCAGACGGAAGAACCGCACCACGGCGGGTTGACGGATTTTGGCGCCGACGTGGTGCGCGAGTCGGATCGTTTGGGCATGGTCATCGATCTGGCCCACGCGCCTTTTTCCGTTTGCCGCGATACGATCAAGGTGGCCAAGGGGCCGGTGGTGGTTTCTCACACCGTTTTGGGCGACGTTCATCCGCGTTGCATCAATGCCGAGCACGCGCAAATGGTGGCGGATACGGGTGGGATGATCGGGGTCTGGCCGTCCAAGCTGGCGGTGCGCGATTTCGCCGAATTCATCGACGGCATTTTCGCTCTGGCCGAGCTGATCGGACCCGATCACGTAGGCATCGGCACCGATATGGATGCGGTCAAAAACCCGGTTTACACCGGTTATGACGAGTTCCACGTGATCCCTGAGGCATTGCTGGCAGGCGGCATGGCCGCCGACGATATTGGTAAAATCGTCGGCGGAAATTTCATGCGTGTCTTCGATGAAGTTGCGGGCTAACGCTTCCCAAATGCGTCGAAATCGCTTTCGGGATCGTCCAGCATCTTGATGCGCGGCACGTGGCGCGCGCCTTCCGCGTGAAGGCCGTCCCAGCCGGTCTTGAGAAACACATCGACGCAATCGCGCGCCAGCCATTGGCCGCTTAGCATGCCGCCCAGACACATCACGTTGGCATCGTTGTGGGCGCGGGTCATGCGGGCGGCGGTTTCGTCATACACCGTGGCCGCCCGGATCCAGGGATAGCGGTTGGCCGCAATGCAAATTCCGATGCCCGATCCGCAAACCAGAATGCCCCGGTCCGCCTTGCGCTCACGAATGGCGTAGGCCAGATCGCGGGCGTAAATGGGGTAATCGCACATTTCTTCGGAATGGCAGCCGACATCGACGATTTCGTAGCCTTCGCCCTCAAGATATTCCTTGAGGAACGCCTTCATCACGTACCCGGCGCCGTCACAACCCATCGCAATTTTGGTTTTGGCCATTGGAACTTCCCCCCAAAAGAAAAATCGGGCGGGTTCGAGGTTTGTCGAACCCGCCCGACCGGTATTTTTTTACTACCGCTGGACGCGGCCCGAGGCGTCGCCACCGGCGAGTTTCTCGGCTTCGGCCACGGTGACGCGGTTGAAGTCACCGGGAATGGTGTGCTTCAGCGCGCTGGCGGCAGCAGCGTATTCAAGGGCCTGCTGGCCGTTCTCGTAACCATAGGTGATGAGGCCGTAAATCAGGCCCGAGGCAAACGAATCGCCGCCACCGACGCGGTCCACGATGTCGGTGATTTCGTAGCGGCGGGAAAGCTTGAAGCCATCCTTGTCCCTCAGGCAGCCGCCCCAGCCGTTGTGATCCGCGCTCTTGCTCTCGCGCAAGGAAACGGCGCAATGGGTGAGGTGCGGGAAGGTCTCGAACATCTTTGCCGTCAGGGCTTCGTACTTGGAAGTATCCAGCTTGCCGCTGGTGACGTCGACGTCGGTGGTCACGCCCAGGCACATCTGGCAGTCTTCCTCGTTGGCGATGGCGACGTCGGTGTACTTGACCACTTCGCGCATAACCTCCGGCGGCTTTTTGCCCCAGTTCCATAGCTTGCCGCGGTAGTTGAAGTCACAAGATACGGTGACGCCGGCGGCTTTGGCTTCACGCACACACTCAATGGTCAACTCAGCCGCACTTTCGGTCAGCGCGGGCGTGATGCCACTGATGTGAATCCAGTCAGCGCCCTTATAGACCTTGTTCCAGTCAATGACGCCGGGGCCGGCATTGGCGATGGAGGAATGGTCGCGGTCATAAACCACGGTTGATCCGCGCTGGTTCGAGCCGGTTTCGGTGAAGTAGATGCCCATGCGGCCAGGCGCCTTGGCAATCAGCGAGGTGTCGACGCCGAAGCGGCGCAGCTCGGCGATGCAGGCCCGGCCGATCTCGTTTTCGGGAAAGACCGACACAAAAGCCGAATCGAGGCCGTAGTTGGCCAGCGCGACCGCCGCGTTGCCTTCGGAGCCGCCGAAAGTGGCTTCCAGGCTCGGCGATTGGAACAGGCGTTCATGGCCCGGCGATTTCAGGCGAAGCATCATTTCGCCGAAAGTAAGAACACGTTTGGTCATTTTGGTTTCCTCCAATTATCTCTATTAGCCCATGAACTCACGGGCTGCCGCCACCAGCATCTTGGCCGTGGCGCGAATGTCGTCCAGGCTTTTGCCCGACTTGTACAGGTTCGAACCGATACCGAAGCCGTTGGCGTTGACCTTCCAGTAGTCGGCCATGTTGTTCTCATTAATGCCGCCCACGGGAACCACCTTCACGTCCTTGGGCAGGACGGCTCGGATCGCCTTGATGATGTTCGGCGGGCAGGCTTCAGCGGGGAAAATCTTGAGGCCGTCGGCGCCGCATTTCAGCGCGGAAAAGGCCTCGGTAGGCGTTTGCACGCCGGGGCAGCAGTACATGCCGCGCGCCTTGGCCGCCTTAACCACTTCGGGGTCGAAATGGGGCGCCACGATCAGGCGTCCGCCCACATCGGCGATGGAATTGACGATTTCCTCGCTCATCACGGTGCCCGCGCCGACCACCATGCGATCGCCATAGGCCTTGGCGATGGCGCCGATGCTTTCCAGCGGGTCCGGCGAGTTCATGGGAACTTCGACGATGGTGAAACCTTCCTCAAACAGAATGTCCGTGACCGGAATGGCTTCGGCGGGCGATATGCCGCGCAAAATGGCGATCAGCGGCATCTTTTCCAAACAAGCATTTAACGTCGGGCCTTCCGACATGGTCCAAACTCCTTCCTAGATTGTCCGTTTCCTGGGCGAGCGATAGGTGGGGGATCAACCACTTTATCACTGATTTTCTTGCGCCCTATTAATAGTCCGCCGAGACCCTGTTGAACAACTTCATATTGCGATTTCGGGTGGGAATTTCGCGTTCTATCCCTGGTTCTTGGTATATGATCAGAAAAAAATCGTTCAGGAGATAGAAGATGAAAATTACGGGGTTCAAAACCTGGATCGTTCCGCCGCGCTGGCTGTTTCTGAAAATCGAGACCGACGAAGGGATAAGCGGCTGGGGCGAGCCGGTTCTTGAAGGAAAAGCGGAGACCGTTTGCGCCTGCGTCGACGAGTTGTCGGATTTTCTGATCGGCAAGGATCCGCTGCAAATCGAGGACCACTGGCAGGTCATGTACCGGGGTGGATTTTACCGGGGCGGCGGCATTCTGATGAGCGCCATTTCCGGCATCGATCAGGCCCTTTGGGATATCAAAGGTAAATATCATGACGCGCCGATCCATCAATTGATGGGCGGCAAATGCCGAGACCGCATCCGCACCTATTCGTGGATCGGCGGCGACCGACCCGACGACGTGGCCAACGCCGCCAAGGACGCCCGCGCGCGGGGCTTCTCGGCGATCAAGATGAACGGCACCGAGGAACTGCAGATCGTCGATACCTTCGCCAAGGTCGATGACGTGGTTGAACGGGTGGCGGCGATTCGCGACGCGCTTGGAAAAAGCATGGATATCGCGGTGGACTTCCATGGCCGTGTCCACAAACCCATGGCCAAGGTTCTGATCCGCGAGTTGGAGCCCTTCCGGCTTTTGTTCATCGAGGAACCGGTGCTGTCGGAACATCTGGACCATCTGCGTGACATCACCAAATCGTCCAACGTGCCCATCGCCACCGGCGAGCGATTGTTTTCGCGCTGGGACTTCAAGACCCTGCTGGCCGAAGGCGGGGCCGACATCATCCAGCCCGACCTTTCCCACGCGGGCGGCATTACCGAATGCAAGAAAATCGCCTCCATGGCCGAAGCGTATGATGTAGCGCTGGCCCCGCACTGTCCGCTGGGGCCCATTGCGCTGGCGGCGTGCCTGCAGGTGGACGCCACCTGCTACAACGCGTTTATTCAGGAACAAAGCCTGGGCATCCACTACAACAAGACCAACGATGTTCTCGATTACCTGACCGATCCCGGCGTGTTCGCCTACAAGGACGGCTTCGTCGACATCCCGGAGGGCCCCGGACTGGGCATTGAAATCAACGAAGACTACGTAATCAAACGCGCCGAAGAAGGCCACCGCTGGCGCAACCCCATATGGCGTCACGCCGACGGCTCTGTCGCCGAGTGGTAGGCGTTTGAAAAAAAAACGGGGGACCGGATTTCCCGATCCCCCTATTTTCCGGAATTTCGTTTTTCGTTTTATTGGTTCTTATTCTTCTAATTTCCGGAAACTCTCAAGCGCCGAGCGAACCGACGAATACCTGTTTGATGTCGGCCCGGGTCATGGGGCGGGCGCCGGGGATTTTGTTTTCCGGCGTCCCATACATCTCGAAAATATCATCGAGCATCTGCTCGAACTTTTCATCGCCGATGCCTTCGTCGGCCAGGGTGCGGTGAACGTCCATGCTTTGCAGCCATTTGACGACTTCGCCGCTAAGCGCTTTGGCCGCGACCGCGTCGTCGGTTTCGGTCACGCCAAAGCAGCGCCGCGCCAGCTTGGACCAGCGGGCCGGAAGCGCATCCGCGAAATAATCCAGATAGGCGGGCAGCAAGATGGTCATGCCACGGCCATGGCTCAGTACGTAGTGGGCACTTAGCTGATGCTCGATGAAGTGGATGGGAATGCTTCCCAACCGGCCCAAAGCCTGAATGCCCGACCAGCCGAAGGCGGAACACAGCGCGACCTGTCCGCGCGCTTCCAGATCGTTGCCGTCTTCCAGCGCGCGCGGCAGGTATTCCATGAGCGTCAGGATCATGGCCTCGGTGAAGCGGTCGGCGATTTCGGACACTTCCGGGGTCGACAGGTAGTGTTCGATCAGATGGCAGAAGATATCGACGCCGCCGTCACCCGTGACCGACACGGGCAAAGAGGTGATCAATTCGGGATCGATAATGGCGACCTTGGGAATACGGTAGGGCGACCGGCTGAAACTTTTCAATTTCAGATCGGTGTTGGTGATGACGCCACCGGCGTTGACCTCGGATCCGGCAGCCGAAACCGTCGGCACGGCAATCACCGGATAGGCGCCGGTGTATTCGCGGGGCGTGTGGGACGCGAGAACCACGTAATCCCACGACGAGCCGCCGCTTTCGGCCACGCTGGCGATGTACTTGGCCGCATCGATGGCGCTGCCGCCACCCACGGCGACAACCACGTCCGCGCCGCATTCCTTGAATTGGCGCACCCCTTCGTCGATGGTTTTGACGCTGGGATTGGGTTCAATCTTATCGTAAATGACCGTTTCGACGCCGGCTTCGGCCAGCGATGCCAGCGCGCTCTCGCGAATAAAGGCGGCGGCTTCGACCGGTTCGAAGGTGACGAAAAATGCCTTCTTTCCAAAGGCTTTCGCTTCCTCGCCCAGGCGTTTGATCTCGCCCGCGCCGTAAACCATTTTGGTCGGCAGGCTCCATTCGAAGGGTTTCATGTTCGTTTCCTCAGTTCATTCGGCGGATTCAATTTCGCGGCTCAGTTCTTCAAGCCGCGATTTGCGAAGCCGGAAATACATGGACGCCAGAGCGGCGATGGCGATCAATATAAACGCCAGCGAAATCGGGTGTTCCATGGGGTTGATGAAGGTTGTGAAATCGCCGTGCGAAATCTGCAATGCGCGGCGCAAATTCTGTTCGCCCAGCGGACCCAGAATCAAGGCCAGCAGGATGGGCGACACCGGGAACCTTAAATAATCCATGAAGTAGGCGATCAGTCCGACACCCAGTGTGACGAATACGTCCGTGCTGCTGAATTGCATGGCGTAGGAGCCGATGATGCACAGCAGGAAGATCACCGCTGTGAACATTCTCGGGTCAAGGCTGACCAGCCGGGCAAAAAAGCGAGCCCCCAATAGGCCGACGAACAGCAACACCGCCTGGGCCAAAATCAGGCCGGCGAACATGGGATAAACGACATCCAGATTTTCGCGGAAGAAAATGGGGCCGGGCTGGAAGTTATGAATGGTCAACGCACCCAGCATAACCGCCGTAAAGGCGTCGCCGGGAATACCCAATGTTAACATCGGGATCATCGCGCCGCCGACCGCCGCGTTGTTGCCCGCTTCGGGTGCGGCCACACCTTCCAGAACACCGGTTCCGAATTTTTCCGGGTGTTTGGATGATCGCTTGGCTTCAGCGTAGGAAGCAAAGGCGGCGATATCACAGCCGGTGCCGGGGATCGAGCCGATGAAGGTTCCCATTACCGCAGATTTGAGCATGGTGACCTTGACCGCCCAGATTTCCCTGAATTGCGGCAAAATCTTTGTCAGGTCCGTCTTGATCCGTTGGCCGATGCCCATCTTTTCGATGTTGCGGAAAACCTGGGCGATACCGAACAAACCGATCAGCACGGGAATAAAGCTCAACCCGTCCAGCAGATACATTTGTCCGAAGGTAAAACGCGGCAGACCGGACAGCGGATCAAAGCCGATGGTCGTGACCAACAGTCCAACCAGTGCGGATATGACACCTTTCAACAGCGAGACGCCCGAAACGGCGATAATCATGCTCATGCCGAACAGGGCAAGGGCGAAAAATTCCGCCGGGCCGAACTTGAGGCCAACCTCGGCGATGGTCGGCGACATGAATGTCATAATCAGGGCACCTACTGTGCCGCCGACGAAGGATGCCACCGTGGACATGCCAATGGCCCTGCCGCCCAAGCCTTTTTGGGCCAGCGGGAAACCGTCCAGTAACGTCGCCGCCGCCGATGGTGTTCCCGGCGTTCGAATTAAAATTCCGCTGATCGAGCCGCCGTAAATACCGCCGACGAACACACCCATCAGCATCAACAGGCCTTCCAGCGGCGGGCGGCCGAAGGTAAACGGAATAAGCAGTGCGCAGCCGGTGGTCGCGGTCAGTCCGGGCAGGCAGCCCATAATGATGCCCGACGTAACACCGACGAAGATCCAAACGATCAGGATTGGATTGCTGAGAATGGTCAGCCACGCATCTGAAAATATTGTAAAATCAAAAGCCATGACCCGTCTCCTATTCCCCGAATATCATGTACATCAACTCGCCCTCGGGTAGGGAGACGACGAGAATTTCATTGAATATCCACCAGATGAAAATCGGTGTTATGACTGAGACACCCAGCCGCGCCTTCCATCCGCGTGCGCCTAGCTGTGTCATCAATACAAACAGGAAAAACGGCGTGGCCAGGGCAAAACCGAAAAAGTCGACCGACACCCAGTAAACAATGGCGATGACGATGGAGACGATCAGCCGCACGAAACCCTGTGGGTTGATGCTTTCCGCCTTGCGAAGCGCCTTGCCCCGGTAGGCGTGGAAAATGAGAAGCCCGCAGCAACCAATAAGGAGAACGGTGAGTATCTGCGGAAAGAATTGCGGCCCAAAGAAAGTCTGCTGGACCCCTTGATCCTCGTAGGTGCCTGCTTCCAGATATACGAGAACACAGGCAAAAATAAGAAAAATACCGACGACGATGTCCGACCGTTTCACGGTTTCTATCCCCCGACATCCAAAAAGGCGGGAGCGACGGCGACGCGCCGCTCCCTTTAACAATCCTTACACAAGAAGGATACTATTGAACGGGCTTGTACAGACCAACAGCCTTAAGAGCTTCCCCAAGGGTGTCTTCCATACCGGCCAGGAAGGTCTTGAATTCAGCCGGTTCTTTCCAGGTCAACAAGAAGCCTTTGGCGATCGCCGCTTTTTGGAATTCGGGATCGTTGAAGCACTTGCGCAGGCCGTCGACGAGGATTTTCATGCGGTCGGCCGGAGTGCCCTTGGGCGCACCAAGACCACGCCAGTCCATGATCGGCTGCTTGATCGGATAGCCGGCTTCGGCAACCGTCGGAACATCCGGGAACAGCTCGTGGCGTTCGAGATTGTTGATGGCCAGGATGCGGACCTGTTTGTCTTTGTAAAACTCGATCATTTCGTCGATGCCGGTGGTGGCAAGGGCAACGTGGCCGCCAAGCATTGAGACGCGGGTCGGTGCCGCGCCATCAAAGGGCACGAAGTTGAATTTGGCATCGGCATTGACGCCGAGGGAGGCCAGACCAAGGTGCCACGCACCGCCAGCGCCCGAGTGACCGGCGGTCACGACGCCAGGGTTTTTCTTGGCATATTCGACGACGTCTTTGAGGGTTTTGAATTCGCTGTCGGCGCGAACCGAAACCGAACCGGCGCTACGGTTGATAAGGCTGATCAGTTCGAAGTCGCGATAGCTGAGCGGAGCCAGGCCCTGGTTCTTGTAGCCGCTCAGGTTGAAGGTGATGGTGCCGATGGTGTAGCCGTCGGGGCGGCCTTGGCAACGGAACCCATGCCGATGGAGCCCATGCCGCCGGGCTTGTTTTTCACGTTGATGTTGACGCCCATGTATTTCTTCGCGTTCTTGACCAGAATGCGCGAGAAGGTATCGGTGCCGCCGCCCGGCGACCACGGAACGATAAGGGTAATGTCTTTTTCCGGGAAGCCGGCCATGGCGCCCGATGCGGAAATGCCAACCGCCATCACGGCGGCAGCGGTCGTCAGCAGTGCTTTCTTAAACATCCGAAGTTCCTCCACAGTTAAACCAGTCAAAAACGCTGGTCAGAAAAATGGCGATAGTTTTTTTTCGTTTCTTCTTATTATTGTCAGACGATGTCCTTGACGTCTAGGTCGCGGGCGTAGGTGAGATCAACATCAACACCCTCGACCGGGTTGCGAAGCACCCCGATGCCCTCGATTTCGGCTTCAATGACGTCGCCTGGGTAAAACGCCCCCGCCGGTGGCGTCGCAGTCGTTACGATGTCGCCGGGAAGAAGCGTGAAAAAGTTGGTGCAGTACGAGATAATTTCCTCGAATCCCAATCGCATGTTCGATGTGTTGGAATCACATTCGATTTTGCCGTTGCGCCGCCGCAGCGTTCGCAGATTGTAAAGGTCGTCCGGCATTTCGTCGGGCGTTACGATCCACGGGCCGAACGGCGCGAAGGTGTCCATGTTTTTGCCGAGCGGCTGAAGCTCGCGGTTGGTGGCTTCCAGCGAACGCCCGGTGATGTCGTTGAAAATGGTGTAGCCGAAGATGTGGTCGTTCACTTCTTCGGGTTTGAGGTTCCGGCACGCTTTCGAGATGACGCAGGAAAATTCCCATTCGTGATAGAAGATACCGTAGCCGTTGGGCAGCACGACGGGCTGCTCGTGGCCGGTGACGCAGGTCGGCGATTTCATGAAGATTAACGGAACCGGCGCGTATTCGATGCCGATCAGTTTGCGGTAATCCTCGTAGTTGGTTCCGGTGCAGACGATCTTCCGCGGCTGATGCGGGGCCACGAACTTGATGTCGGAAACCGGCTGGGCAAATTCGGCGGTTTCGAAGCCGATGGACCGGGCGTAATCCAGCGCCCGGTTGGCGGAATCCAGATAGCCGCGCCCGCCGTCAATAAAAGCCAGGGCTTCGGCGGGCAGTTCGGTTTCGGCCCGCGCCCGGGGCTTCGTTGTACCCTTGGCGGCAAGCAGGCCCACATAGGCAGCGTTCAAGTCGATGGCGAAATCGTCTTCGAATGCGCAGACGCGGGATTTACCACTTTTTTCAAAACTGCCGATCTTCATTGTCTTCCCCTGGAAAGTTTTTTCTCGTTCGTTTACGCAGCGTTCTCGAACGCCGGAACTTCCCGGCATCCCATGATTTCGGAAATCTGGTGGGCCACTTTCAAAAGCTCTTCGCGAATGAAATTTGCCGATTCTGTGTCGGTAAAACGATGGATGGGACCGCCGACGCTGATACCGGCGACCATTTGCCCCGTGTGATCGAAAATGGGAGCGGCGATACAGGCCATGTCAGAATCGCCTTCGCCCAGGCTGATGCAGTAGCCAGCGCGGCGGATTTCGTCCGTCACCTCGCGCATGTGCTCGGGCGTTGTGATGGTTTGTTCCGTCAGGCGCGGGAAATCCATTGTCGCCAAAAGGTGATCGCGCACACCATCGGGTTGGAAGGCCAGCAAAACCTTGCCGACGCTGCCCGCATTGAGCGATGCCGCGCGCCCGATCTTGGACGTCGTGCCAAGGCCGCGCGGGCTGTCGATCTTGTCAATGCAAACGGCTTTTTCCCCGGACAGGATGGCCCAGTGAACGGCCTCGCGCACCCGGCGCGACAACCCGATCATCATGGGCCTCGCCGCCGAATGAAGGTCGGTCGAGCGGATATAGGCGCTGCCGACCTCGAAAATGCCGACACCCAGCTTGTATTCCTTGGTATTAAGGATTTTTTCGACGTAACCGCATTCTTCCAGCGTTACGATCAGACGGAAAACGGTGGTGCGGTCGAGGTCCAGGCGTTTGGCGATCTCGCCGACCTTCATGCCCGCGTCTTCGCGCGCCAGGCATTGCAGGATCGTGCTGGCCCGCATGATCGAATTGATCACATAGCGCTGGTTTGTTTCCTCACCCATCCCCGTACATTCATTATTGTAACAGGTGTTTCATTATTGATTTTTTGGTATCATAGGGATCGACGGGAGTCAAAGAATTGTTTACTATCACAACGCAATATTCATTATTGTGCCATTTGTTGTAGTAGGTGGCATAACATCAAACCACGAGGAGCCACACCCTCCGTTACCAAACAGGCGCAGTTGCCCCCTTTTTTTTGACGACGGACAAAAGCGTTCGTCTCGCAGGCGTTGGCGAAGGTGGCGGGGGACGCGATCGCGTTTCTGTCATGAGCCCAACTACAAATTTTTTTCAGGAGACAAGAATGCCAGACGAATTGTTTTCATTGGACGACAGGGTCGCGATCATTACCGGTGGTTTTGGCCAAATCGGCAAGGAGTTCAGCAAGGAATTGCTTGCCCGCGGGGCGAAGGTCGTCATCTGGGGACGAAAGCAGGTTACCGATGCTCAATTGGCCGAAGCGTTCGGCGACGCGGCCGAACGAGTGCGCGCGTTCAGCGTCGACATCGCGAACAAGGAAGCGATCATCGATGCGTTCGAAAAGACCAAGGGCGTCTGGGGTGTGCCACACGTTCTGGTGAACAATGCCGGCATCGACACCCAACCGAGCGCACCGCCCGAGGTCAGCGGACCGTTCGAGGAGTTTCCCGAAGCCGTCTGGCGCGAAGTCATCGACGTTAATCTGACCGGCACTTTCCTGTGCTGCCAGATCGTCGGCGGGGCGATGGCGAAAAGCGGAAGGGGCTCAATCATCAATGTCGGTTCGATCTACGGTATGCTTTCGCCGATTCAGGACATTTACGCCTATAAGCTCGAAAAAACCGGTCAGGGTTTCACAAAACCCGTCGCCTATAGCGCCTCGAAGTCGGGGCTCTACAATTTGACGCGTTATCTCGCGACCTATTGGGGCAAAAAAGGGGTGCGGGTGAACGTCCTGAGCCCGTCAGGCGTCTTCCGTGAGGATCAGGACAAGGAGTTTCAGCAGAACTACTGTGCCCGCATGCCGATCGGTCGCATGGCCCAGCCCAATGAATACAACGGCGCGCTGGCCTTCCTGGCGTGCGATGCCTCGGTTTACATGACCGGTGCGAACCTCGTCATCGACGGCGGCTGGTCGGCGTGGTGACGCCAGGACTAACGACGGGGCTGACGACAGGACTTCGGACGGGAGCGGTGTCGCCCGGCCCCGTCCGCTGTGTATTTTCAAACCAAGGCTGCGCCTCAAGAGAGTTGTGATGACCCATTTGTCGGGACTTTATGCCGCACTTGCCACGCCGTACACCCACGATGACGCGATCGACACGGAAAGCTTGGGGAGCCTTCTGCGCTTCGTTATATCGCAGGGGCTGGACGGGGTGTACGTGGGGGGATCCACAGGGGAATCCCTCCTGCAAACCGCAGAGGAGAGAGAAGCTGTTCTTCGTTTCGTTGCCTCCGAATGTCGCGAAAAAACCCGCACCATCGGGCATGTTGGCGCTCTGAGCACAAAAGAGAGCAAGAAACTCGCGAGAGTATGTTCGGAAGAAGGCTATGCCGCCGTATCGGCGATACCTCCGGTCTACTATCCGCAAAGCAAGCAAAACATAGTCAAATATTATTCAGAAATCGTCGATGCCGCGAGTGGCGTCCCACTGATCGTCTACAATGTTCCAGCGATGAGTGGCGTCAAGTTTTCGACGAATGACCTTTCGGAACTCATGAGTATCCCGAACGTGATTGGCGTGAAACAAACATCATTGGACATGTATCAAATGGAACAGATGCACCGTCTGTTTCCTGAGAAACTCTTGCTGAACGGATACGACGAATCATTCCTGGCCGGCATTGTGTCCGGAGCGCACGGCGGAATTGGAAGTACCTTCAATATTATGGGGGGGCGCTACAGAAGAATTTGGGACCTTGCGCACGATGGAAACGTGAAAGAGGCTTTGAGCGTTCAGTCACAATGCAACGCCGTTATCGATCTTTTGGTGGAGGCCGGTGTGTTCCCGGGAATCAAATTCATTCTTCATCGCATGGGGATTATTGCGTCTGCGCGTTGTCGCGAACCTTTCGCCGCGGTCGACCCCGTTCATCACGATGCCCTTGGCCGGATCGCCGACGCGTTGGCTGAGGAGTCCGGCGTCGCGCGTACTTGAACACTAATTCCATCGGAAAATCTGACATGAAGCCCAAACCCTTTGACCAATTCGTATCTTTCATCCTGGTTGATGATCTGGAAAAGTCTTGCGCGTTTTACGCCGACATTCTGGGTTTGAAACTGGTTCTGGATCAGGGCGCGTGCCGGATTTACGAGGTCGCCCCCAATTCATTTCTGGGGATTTGCTCGCACCGCACGCCGCCCGAGGATAAGAGTGGCGTTATCCTGACCCTGGTCAGCGATGACGTGGACGGGTGGTATGAACACCTGTTGGGCTTCGATCTGGAATTCGAGAAACCCCGCAGCTCTACGAGAAGTTCAACATCTATCATTTGTTCGTGCGCGATCCCGACGGCTACTTGGTTGAAATCCAAGAGTTTAAGGACCCGTCCTGGCCGAAACCCGTCTAAGCAGCCGTTTCGAATTCCGGGATTTCCGCGCAGCCCAGTTTTTCTGATATCTGACGTGCGGCGTCGATCAATTGGGCGGTCAGCTTGCGCGCGTTATCGGTATCCTCGAAGCGTTGAATGTGGCCGCCGACGCTTAATCCCGCCGATACCCGTGCGGTATGGTCGAAGATGGGCGCGGCGATGCAGGCCATGTCGACTTCGCCCTCGCCCAGGCTGAGGCAAAACCCCTTGCGGCGGATTCTCTCGATTTCGGCGCGCATGGTGTCAGGCGAGGTGATGGTGCGGTCCGTGAAGCGGGCCAATTCCAGGGTGTCCAAAAGGTGCTCGCGCGCTTCAGTCGACTGGAAAGCCAGCAGTACCTTGCCAACGCTGCCCGAGTTCAACGGGACGGCGCGACCGATTTTAGACGTCGTGCCCAGGCCGCGCGGGCTTTCAATCTTGTCGATACAAACGGCCTTTTCGCCGGAAAGAATGGCCCAATGCACGCCTTCGCGCACCCGGTGTGACAAATCGATCATGATGGGCCGGGCAATGGAATGAATATCGGTTGACCGGATATAGGCGCTGCCGATTTCAAACAGGCCGACGCCCAGCTTGTAGCTCTTGCTCTCGCCGATTCGTTCGATGAAGCCACATTGCTCGAGGGTGACGACGACGCGGAATACCGTGGTCCGGTCGAGATCCAGGCGCTTGGCCAACTCCCCGATGCGCAAGCCGGTCACTTCCTGGGCCAGCAACTGTAGAATGTTCTTTGCCCGTATGATGGAATTGATCGTATAGCGGTTGTTATTGTCTCTTTCAGCCATCAAAATATTGCCGCAATTCCGGGTAATGCTTCAAGTGTGGTTAGGACTTAGCACTGGCTAAAGATTTGGTCAATTCGCTGCCGTTTTTCAAAGGATATGACGAAAAATGAATATCGCCCGCCGTATAGCCGCCGCCGTATTTATGTCGTTGATCGTCAGCGCGCCCGCTTACGCCACCGGGGCCGCCGATTTCCGCGCAACCGGAACCAAGGTCAACGCCGATTCCGACCGACCGGAATTCTGCGTTATTTTTAACAGGGCGCTAAGCACGGATCGTTCGGTCCGCTTCGAGGATTTCGTGGACATCCTGCCCGGGACCACGGGCGGCGTCATGGCACGGGGTGAACAGTTGTGCGTGGACGGCGTTCAGCACGGCACGGATTATATGGTGAGTGTGCGTGCCGGCGTTCCTGCTGCCGAAGGTCCGGTATCGGGAGAAGCCTCGGTTTTTCAGGTCCATATAGGCAACCGCAAGCCCTCCGTCGGCTTTCGCGGCAGCACCTACGTTCTGCCGCGCAGCGGGGCAAGTGGCGTACCGGTCATTTCCGTCAATGTCGATAAGGTGAAGTTGCGCATCTTGAAGATCGACGAACGCAACATGGTCCCGCAGATGAAATCGGGCCGTATCGGAAACCCGTTGGGCAGATGGGATGTTAACAACATCACCGATGAAATCGGCGAACTTGTATGGCAAGGCGAAATGGATGTGGCCTCGCAAGCCAACAAGCGGATCACCACGGCCTTTGCCGTCGGCGACGTTCTGGAACGTTCGGGGCCGGGCATTTATGCGGCCATCGCCCAACGGGGCGAAGACGATGACACGTCGTGGGGATTGCGCGCCACCCAATGGCTGGTGATTTCCGACCTGGGCCTAACCACTTTTTCGGGCGCCGACGGCCTGCACGTGTTTGTCCGTTCGCTGGGCTCCGCCAAGGCGAAATCGGGTGTCACCCTTCGCCTGTTCGCGCGCAACAACTCGTTGCTCGCCGAAGCCGTGGTCGGCCAGGACGGAAGCGCGCGGTTCGCGCCGGGATTGTTGCGCGGTCGGGGCGGGCGCGCGCCAAAGGCGATTTTTGCGCTAACGGGATCTGGCGAATTCAATTTTCTCGATCTTTCCGGCCCGGCCTTCGACCTGAGTGATCGTGGCGTTGGCGGGCGCACCCAGCCCGGCCCTATAGACGCCTATATCTATGCCGACCGCGGCGTTTTCAGGCCCGGCGAAACCGCCCATGTGGTCGCCCTTCTGCGCGACGCCAAAGCCATGGCGGCCGAGGCGCTGCCCATGACGCTGAAATTGTTGCGGCCCGACGGCGTCGAGGCCCGCAGCGAAATCGTCAAATCCACCGGTGTGGGTGGTTACGCCATAGATCTGCCGTTCTCGCGAAGTGCCCAGACCGGGCGCTGGACCTTGCAGGCCCATCTCGACCCCAAATCCAAACCCATCGGCGAGTTGAAGATATTGGTTGAAGACGTGGTTCCGCCACGTATCGAAGTCGGACTTACTTCGTCGGTCGGGGTGTTGAAAAGCGGCTCGGTTTCGCGCCTGGATGTGGCGGCGGATTACCTGTACGGCGCACCCGCCGCCAAACTGCCCGCCGAAGGAGAGGTCGTCGTTCTGAAGGACGAGCGGCCTTATCCGGACTGGCCGGGCTATCGCTTTGGGCTGGCCGAAGAAACCTTCCGGCCCCAACGAAAAAAACTCCCCTTCGAAGCCACCGACGACGCCGGAAAAGTCTCGGCGTCCCTCAACATAGACTGGGCGGAAGATACGACCCTTCCCTTAAAGGCGGTGGTGCGCGCGGGCGTCTTTGAATTGGGCGGACGACCCGCGACCGGCAGCCTGACCCTGCCCTTGCGCAATCGCGCCAACGCCATCGGTCTTCGTCCGCGTTTCGATACGGGCGCGATTGGCGAAGGAAGCGAAGCCGAATTCGACGCGATCGTTCTGAGCTCCGACGGCAAGCGCGTAGGTGCGTCCCTTGAATACAGCTTTTACAAAGAAAACTGGAAATATCAGTGGTTCCGCCGCGGCGGGGTTTGGGACTACGAGGTGCAGATTATTGACGAGCCGCTTTCGGGCGGCCGTATCGACGTAGCGGCGAGCGAACTTGCCACGCTTGGCCGACAAGTCGATTGGGGCCGCTACCGGCTGGAAGTGTTTGATCCAAAGACCGGCGCTGCGTCCAGTGTTCGCTTCCGTGCCGGATGGTTCGTGACGCCGACTTTGGCGGATCGTCCCGACACCTTGCAGGTGGTCGCCGACAAGAAGGGCTATGTCCCCGGCGATACGGTTCGCGTGCACGTGAAATCGCCGTTTGATGGCGAGGTTCTTCTGGTTGTGGCCAACGAGCGCATTATCGAAACCCGCTCGCTTTCCGTCTCCGCCGAGGGATCGGTGGTGGAATTCCCGTTTACGTCTGAATGGGGGGTTGGCGCTTATGTTCTGGCCACTGCATTCAGGCCCGATGCGAAAACGCGCGGGCCGGGCCGGGCCATCGGGCTGGCGTGGGCCGGGTTGGATGCCGAACCGCGCACGTTAAAGGTCGCGTTTGACGCGCCCGACGAAATTCGTCCGCGCAGCCGCCTGGACGTTCCGGTCACCATCAAGGGCGTCGAAGCGGGGAAACAGGCTTTCGTGACGCTGGCCGCCGTCGACGAAGGGGTTTTGCAACTTACCAATTTCAGGACGCCGGATCCGGCGGCTCACTTCTTCGGTAAGCGAAAATTGGGCGTCGCGATTCGCGATCTGTACGGAAAGCTCATTGACGGCAAAACCAAACGCCGGGGCCACATCCGTTCGGGTGGCGGCGATCCCGCCCTGGCGACAAAGGGCATGCCGCCCGTGGACGTCAAGATCACATCGCTGTTCTCGGGGCTGGTAAAACCCGATGAGCACGGCGTCGCCCGCATCGCACTGGATGTTCCCGACTTTGCCGGACGCCTTCGTTTGATGGCGGTGGCGTTCGACGCCACGCGCGTGGGCTCGGGCGAAACGGCGGTTCTGGTTCGTGATCCGCTGATTGCGCAAGCCTCGTTCCCAAGGTTTCTCGCACCCGGCGACGAAGGCCGCCTGAGCGTGGCGCTAAACAATCTTTCGGGCCCGGCGGGCAAGGTCACGATTGCCCTTCGCACCGAGGGATCGGTATCTGTGCAAGGGACCAGTGAACGCACGGTTGAACTGGCCAAGGGCGGCAATGGTTTCATCGGTTTCGGGGTCAAGGGAATTGAGACGGGGCTGGGCAAACTGCACATGAAACTAAACGCGCCGGGTGGGTTCACTCTTAGTCGAAGCTGGACGCTCGGTGTCAGGCCCGCGCAATTGCGGGCCGTACGCCGGTTGTCGCGGCGCATGAAGCCCGGCCAGAAGGCCGTCTATTCGCAAGGCGCACTGGACGAATTCGTTGAAGGAACTGGCGAGCTGCTTCTCGGTTTCAGCCCGCGAACCAATCTGGACGTTCCGGGCCTTCTTCGTTCATTGGATCGCTACCCCTACGGCTGTCTCGAACAAACCATCAGCCGCGCCATGCCGCTGCTTTATGTGTCCGAAGTTGCCGGGATATGGGGCGTCGAGGAGAAGGACAACGGCAACGCCATGCGCGTTGACGGGGCTATTGCCCGTATTCTTGAAATGCAGCGTCCCGATGGCGCTTTCGCGTTGTGGAATTCGCGGGGCCGGGCCGACCCGTGGCTGACGGCCTACGCCGTCGATTTTCTGACCCGTGCCAAGGCCAAGGGATTCGGCGTTCCCGCAACTCCTTATCTGGCGGGGCTGAAATGGCTCGAACAAAGGGTCCGCCGCACCGAGTGGAAGGAGTTCACCGATTTGGCGGCGACCGCTTATGCCCATTACGATCTGGCCGCCGCCGGGGTGGGGCGGGCATCCTATGCGCGCTATTTCGCCGGACGGGTCGTTGACCGGTTGCCCAGTGCATCGGCTGCAGCCCAACTGGCCGCTGCGCTGGCCCTCTATGGTGAAGCCGATCAGGCGCGCTTCTACTTCGGAAAGGCTTTGGCCAAGGTAAATTCGCGACGTGATTTGCGCGATTACGGCTCATCGGTGCGCGACATGGCGAACCTTGTTTCCCTGAGCGGAGAAACCGCACCCCGGATGGCAAATGTGGACCGTGACTGGGGTGGGCGGAACCTGTTTGATCTGGTCGACGAACTGGCGACCCGCCAAAACCAGAAAAGGTACCTGAGCACACAGGAGCAGGCCTCGCTAATTGTTGCCGCCGCCGCCCTGAATGAAGCGCAAACGCCCATGGAACTGACGGTGGACGGTGTTGCCCGGGCGCCCGCCAACGATCCCCTATACGTAAGGCCGGGCAAGGCGCGTCTGGTTGACGGTATCGAATACGTTAATTCAGGGTCATCAGCGCTTTGGCACACGGCGACCATCACCGGCGTGCCCAAAGCCGAATTGCCGCCGGAGGCCGAGGGGTTTGCCATCAGCCGCGGGTTTTACGGCTTGGACGGTGCTCCGACGGACCTCTCGCAGGTCCGGCAAAACGATGTGCTGGTGGTCATGATCGAGGGTGAAGCCTCGACGACGCTTGATCATCAGGCCCTGATTGTCGATTTGCTGCCCGCCGGGCTGGAAATCGAGAACGCGCGGCTTAGCGATGCCCGCTCAACCACCGAACTGGGGTGGCTTCCCAAACTTAGCCGGGCTGTGCATATGGAATACCGTGACGACCGGTTCGTCGCTGCGCTGGATATAGGAGACAAGAACCGCGAGTTCACGCTGGCCTATCTGGTGCGCGCGGTAACGCCGGGAAGTTACGCGGTTCCGGCCGTCCATATCGAGGACATGTACAAACCGCAATATCGGGCGCGAACGGCCATGCGGCGCTTGAACGTACTGGATCGCCATTGATCGGTGAACGATATGAAACGCTCACCAGTGCTTGACGCCGTCGACCCTGCATTCTCCGCGCGAGTAGGATCCGCGCACGCGGCACGACGTCCGCATTTGCACGATCAGCGCGCCCTTGCAGGATTTGAAGCGCACCCACGCGTCGTAGCCGTCGGTGACTTCGTTCTCGCCCTGCGTCCGGGTTCGTCGGCTAATGCTGATCGAGGCGATGTTGGATCGATTTACGTTCAACCGGTCAAGTTCCGCTTCAACCGACGCGCTGCAGTTTCCGCGTCGGGAGCCGTCGGCAAAAGCGGTCGACGCCACGACCAATATGCAAACCAAAATGATGAATACACTTTTCATAAGGCAAGTCATTGGCGCTGCTCCACAAATCGGGATGGGGCGTTTTCCCCTTCTCTGACGGTTGGTTCCTTGCAGTTCTTGGCCATATGGGGAACTCCCGACGAGAAGGCAAATCACGGCGCAGTGACTTCAACCATCTGTGAAAAGGCGGGCCGATGACTGGGCGATCGAAGGCCGCGTTGTTGGGTGTAGGGATCATGGTCGCGGTGTTGACTTCGGCGGCGCTGGTCATTGATGCCGCCTATCCGCCCGCGTTGGAACGTTATAGCGAGAGATCAAGCGCTGTTGTTGATGCTGACGGCCATATTCTGCGCGCCTTTACCGCGAAAAACGGGGTGTGGCGGTTCGCCGCCGATCCCGGCGAAGTCGATCCGACCTATTTGGAAATGCTGACGCTTTACGAGGATAAGCGGTTTTTCCGCCATCCCGGCGTTGATCCGCTGGCCATTGCGCGGGCGGCGTTTCAGTGGGCCTCAACGGGACGTCCCGTGTCAGGCGCATCCACACTGACCATGCAGGTGGTGCGTCTGCTGGAGCCGCGCCCGCGAACGCTGGCGTCCAAGGTGATCGAGGTGGCGCGCGCGTTGCAGCTTGAATGGCGTTTCAGCAAGCGCGAAATCCTTTCCATCTATCTGACCATTGCGCCCTTTGGCGGAAATCTGGAGGGGATCAAGGCGGCGGTCCGGTTCTACCTTGGCAAGGAACCAAAGCGCTTAACGCCGGGCGAGGCGGCATTGTTGGTGGTCTTGCCGCAATCGCCGGAAAAGTACAGGCCCGACCGATATCCCGAAGCGGCACGAGCGGCGCGCGACAAGGTGCTGGCGCGCACGAAAATGTCCGGATACCTGAGCGCCCGAGCCATACGGGCGGCACGCGAGGAGCCTGTTCCCCACGCCCGCAACGCGGCTCCCATGCTGGCTCCGCACCTTGCCCGAAGGTTGGATCGCGAAGCACCGAAAACCGATGTTCACCGCACCTTCGTTGACGCTGGATTGCAAAAATCGCTGCAGGCTCTGGCGACCCGTTTCGCTGGACGCTTCGAGGCGGGCGCAAATCTCGCCGTTCTCGTCATCGAGAATGAAACCCGCAAAGTCCGCAGCTATGTGGGATCGGCGGAGTTTCTCGATACCGCGCGGAACGGGCAGGTGGACATGGTCCGCGCTGTGCGCTCGCCGGGGTCAACCTTGAAACCCTTTATCTTCGCAGCGGCCATTGATGCCTTTGCCATTCATCCCGAAACCCTGATCGCCGACAAACCCATGCGTTTCGGCGACTATGCGCCGGTTAACTTCGATCAGCGCTTCCGGGGCGAGATCACCGTGCGCGAGGCCCTTCAACTTAGCCTGAATGTACCCGCCGTGGCCGTCCTCGACCGTCTGGGCGCGGCGCGTTTCGCAGGCCTGCTGGAAAAAGCGGGCGCGCGTCTGCGCTATGATCCGCGCGTCAAGGCTCCCGCATTGCCCATCGCACTGGGCGGGGTCGGCCTCACCCTGTGGGATTTGGCGGGCGTTTACACAGGTCTGGCCAACGGCGGGCAATTTGCGCCGTTGCGGCTGCGCGAAACCGATGAAATCAAGTCGGGAATGCGTGTCTTCAGCCCGTCCGCAGCCTGGTACGTGGCCGAAATTTTGCGCGGCGCGCCGGGACCGCGTGGCAGGATCGCGTCCCGCCACGCGGCTACACAAAGACGGATCGCGCTAAAAACCGGAACTTCTTATGGTTTTCGCGACGCGTGGGCGGTGGGGTTTGATGCGGGTCATACGGTAGGTGTCTGGGTTGGCCGGCCCGACGGCGGTTTCGGCACCGCAAGGACCGGCCGGTCGCAAGCAGCCCCCTTGTTGTTCGATGTGTTTGATCTTTTGCCGCCCGTGGCAGCGGGGGTCGAAGCCTCCCCGCCCGCAGGGATACTCGTGGCGCGCAATGCGGACCTGCCGGCGCCCATGCGAAAGTTCAGCACGGGCGATCGCTTGACCGTTGCGCATGTTGAAGAAAAACCGGAATTTGCCGTTTCATTTCCGCCGGACGGCTCGACGGTCGAGCTCGGCGCGGATATGGATGGCGCCGTATCGTTGCGCCTGCGCGCGCACGGTGGACGCAAACCGTTGCGCTGGCTGGTCGACGGACGACCCATTGCTTCCAAACCCTTCAAGCGTACGGCGTACTGGTCCGGGAACAATCAGGGACGGGTCCGTATTACCACCATTGACCGGGATGGCCGTGTGGCTTCGTCGGATGTATGGATCGCCGTTACCCATTAGCTCAAATTCGCCAGTTCTTTTCGAAGGTGTTTCAACGCCGGGGTGACAATGGCGACGAAGTAGGATTCGCGAAGCCGCCGCTGCGCTGCCGACTGAGCCACATACCCGCGCGCGCCCGCATGAAGCATCGCGGATTGGGCGGCTTTTAGTGAAAGTTCGGATGCGTCCGCCCTGACAGAAAGGACCCGGCGCAGGAAATCACGGTCCGTTTCCAGAGGTGTCGCGGCTAATGTGCCGACTTCTTCCTCGGCGGTAAAAAGCGCGGATTCAATCTCGTCCGGCGGATCATCCAGAAACCGGTTCACGTGATCCAGCCTGCGGTTCGCCCGGCGCATGATGGCCACGCAATCGCGAACCAGACCGATGGCCATACCGGCCTGCATCAGGATAAATCCGGGCTTTATTTTGGGCACGATGGCGTCGGCAGGATCGGCCAGCACCCAGTCTTCGGGTACGAAAACGTCATCAAAGCGCACACAGAAGGTTCGCGTTCCTTCCAACGCCGTAAAAGACACGTTTTGGGTGATGGAAAGGCCTTCCCAGGCGCAGTCCGTCATGGCCATCACGGTGTGTTGGCTATCCGCCAACTGGAAAATCGCGCCGAACAGGTGTCCATCGCCAAGGTTCGAAACCCATGGCAATCGACCGCTGACACGAAAACCCCCTTTGACGGCTTTGCCCTTGAGCAAAAGCCGCTCGATCCCCGAAAAGCTCTTCATGGGGTTGGAAAGCGCCGTGCCCCCCAACCGTTCTCCCGCTGCGACACGCGGCAGGATCGTGCGTTTCAGGAAGGTATTGTCGCTAAGTTCCATATAGTAGGCGCAGGCATTCTGGCACCAGCCGAGAAAAGCCGTGGATAGGCAATGCTCACCCAAAATCGCCATGGCTTCGATGGTCGCGGCCATTCCGTCACCACTCGGATTGGCGCGTGGCAAATGCTGGCGGAAGGCTCCGGCTGCTCCGGCGGACCGAAGAATGTCCTCCGGATAATGGCCATCGCGATCAATTTCGACCACCTGCGGGGCCAGTTCCTTGTCGGCAATGCGGCGGATCTCCGTCAACAGGGGGGAGGCGGCCGGGGGGGTGACCGGCCCTGGTTGAGCGTAGATCCGCCGCGCGGCAACTTGTGACGTCATCCCAGCTTTCCTTATTCGGAAGAGACTTCAAGATTGACCGGATTGGTCATGGTTGCGCCTACCGGCGACCATTTGACGGCGTTGGCGACGATGGCATCCAGTTCGCTCTGATCGGCGTCACCTTCGATGTGGGCCTTGACCCGGATATCGGTGAACCCGAGGGTTTTTTCCGAAAGGTCGCCTACGCCCCAGACTGCCGTGACGTTAAGGTCACCTTCGAGTTCCAGTTCGATGGTGCTCAGCGTCACGCCGCGCTGGGTGGCATTGGCGTGTATGCCCACCGAAAGGCACGAACCAAGCGCTGCGAGGGTGGCTTCCGACGGATTGGGCGCGGTGTCATCGCCCAGCAGCGTCGGCGGTTCGTCCACCACATGGGCGGTAAGATTGCGCACGAATGTTAGGTTGCGAAAGCGCCCCTCGCAGACGGTGCGCGCCTTCAGAGTGACAACATTTTTCGGATTGGCCTTACCCTTCGCAGAAAGGGCGGCAAGACCCTCGGCATCGATGGGGCGAAGGGGTGCGGACGTTTCGATTTTGGCCGTGGCGGTGCTCATATGGATGATCCTTTACGTTGACGATGAATTCAGTCGGCTTGTTGCCAGTTGAAATGTTTGATGGCCGCGAGGCACAGGCCATCGAGCACGAACCCGATGGCGCCGATCAAGACGACGATGGCGGCCAGACGGTCGTATTCAAGGGTGTCGCGCGCGTCGTTGATGCCGTAACCGAGGCCGCTGGTTACGCCCAGGTATTCCGCCGGAACCAGAACGACCCAGGAAATGCCCAGCGCCAGACGAATGCCGGTCAGGACGTCCTGGGCAATGGCCGGGAGAACCACGTGCCGCAAAACCTGAAGTTCGCGGCCGCCCAGATTGCGCGCCACCTTGAACCATTGCGGGTCGATCTTGCGCAGGCCGTTGGCCGTGGCGAATACGATGGGCCACACGGCAGCGGCGGATATGAGGAAAACGATGGCTCCGTCCCATGTCTCGAACACCAGAATCGTGATCGGCATCCAGGCCAGCGGGCTGATCATGCGCAAAAACTGAAACGGCGTATGGGCGGCCCGGCCCAGTCGGGCGTAGCGGCCGATGACGATTCCCGTCGGAACGCCCACAAGGACGGCCCAGAAAAGGCCGGTGCCGATGCGATAAAGGCTGGGGCCGATCATCTCCCAGACCCCTCCGCCGACAAGGATGTCGCCTAGGGCGGCAAAGGCCGGACCGGGCGCGAAACCGGCGAAGGAGCTGGTATCGGGGTTGGTGGCAATCAGAAATCCGCCGATCCACCACAGTCCCAACAACACAGCAAGACCCGCCCCCGAAAAAAACGCGGTTTCGACGCCGCGTCCTTTTACGAGGAATTTAATGCGGGCCGTGATCCGCCGCCCGTTCGCCGCGGGCGTTCGAGCCGGGGCAAGGGTTTCGATTCCGGTGTTCATATGGCGATGACCTCTTCGCGTTCGAACGGATTCGCGGGATCGACGCCGGGGCCGTCTTGCCAGCCGGGGAGGGTCTCCATGGCCTTTTTCACGAAGCGATAGTCCACCAGATCGCGGGCAACGAATTCCGGATCAAGTTTGGAAAGAAACGCGGTGTCGCCCGACACCAGCGTTTCGTTCATGGCATTGACGATCAGTTTGGTCGCCGACGGATAGGGCCATGGCGAAAAGTCGATGCGCCCGTTGCCCCAATCGGCGTGGCGAATGGCCTCGGGCTCGGCGTAATCGGCTGGGTCGTAATAGGTCATTGCGCGCTCGACCACGTTGGCCGGCATGGGCAGATATTTCGAACCGTCCCGCGACAGCAGGTGCGCTACCTCGCGCTTGTTTTGCGAGGCGAAAATCTCGGCCCGAACCACGGCGTTGATGACCTTTTGCGTCCATTCGGGGCGCTGGGCGGCATCGTCTTCGTGCATGCAGACAACGCAGCACGGATGATTTTTCCAGATGTCGCCGGTAAAGCGGATCATGCGCGCGCCCGCCAGCAACTCGCCCGCCGCGTTGAACGGTTCGGCGACGATGTAGGCGTCGATTTTTTTGGCGGCCAGAGCGGGCGGCATGTCGGGCGGCGGCATGACCAGGAGGTTGACTTCATCAGGCGCCAGCGCCGCCTTCTGGTCGCGAATGACGGGTTTTAGCCCGGAATGACGCAGGGCCATCTGCAACACCACGTTATGCATGGAATACCAGAACGGCACCGCCACCTGCCGTCCCGCCAGATCCTTGAACCCGGTCGCCTCGATGTGCTTTCCGGCAACCACGCCGGAACCGTTGGTGTGGCACCAGGCCATGATTTTGACCGGAAAATCGTTGTTGTAGCGCATCCAGACGGGAATCGGCTTCAACAGGTGCAACAGATTGAAGCGTCCGGCGGCGAAGCCTTCGACCAGCGGCGACCAGCCGCGGATCAGGGTTGGCTTGGCCGCTTCAAGGCCTTCGTCGGCGAAATATCCCTTGGCGTGGGCGACCAGCAACGGAGTCGCGTCGGTGATCGGGATGTATCCGATGCGCACCACGTCGTCCTTGGGTTGGCGCAGTGCCCCATAGGCCCCGCCCGGCAGGCTTGTGGCCATAGCGGCAAGCCCGCCGCCGGCCAGGAAATCCAGTGTCCGTCGCCGAGAGATCGGCGCGTTCAGCGTTTGGGTCAATTTTGTTTTGGTCACGTCCTGTCTCCATCTCGCGCGCACCTGGGTAGCCGCGCGTCTGAGCATCGGTTCGGAAATTCAAGTGTTTAGCGGTTACGGCGGCCGGGCTTTTGGCTCAGGCCGCCTTGCGACAGAGCGTGGTCTCGAACCGGCTCATAATCAGGGCCTTGGCGGCCAGGAACGAATGGGTGGCGCGTTCGCGCGGGCGCGGCACTCCAATGGGAACCTCGGCGGCAATGCGTCCCGGCTCGCCGTTCATAACGAACACGCGATCCGCCATCAGTGCCGCCTCGTCGATATCGTGAGTGACCAGAACCACGGTAAGGCCCAGACGTTTAACGATATCGACCAGTTCGTCCTGAAGGGCAGCGCGGGTAAACGCGTCCAATGCGGAAAAGGGTTCGTCCAGCAGCAGCACGTCGGGTTGCGTGGCCAGGGATCGCGCCAGCGCGACGCGCTGCTGCTGTCCACCAGACAGGGTTTGAACGTCGGCTCCCGCATAATCGGCAAGGCCCACCAGTTCCAGAACGTCGTCAACGATTCCCGCTATTTCGTGTTTCGGGCGCCCGGCGAAGGTCAGGCCCAATCCGGCATTGGCGGCGACGCTCATCCACGGATAAAGCGAAGGCTGCTGGAACATGAGGTTCCATTTCGGGCTGGGCTCGAATACCGGCACGCCGTCGATGCGAACGCTTCCCGCCGCAGGCTGTACCAAACCGGCCAGAATATGAAGCAGGGTCGACTTGCCGCAGCCGCTTCGCCCGACCAGCGCAATCGTTTCGCCGCGCGAGATGTGGGCGTCAATTCCGGCGAGAACGGGCTTCCCGCTCCGCCTGAACCAGTGGCCTACGCCCTGGATTTCGATATTGGCCGCCATTGCCCACTTTCCCTCATCGTCAAATACAACACAAACGAAACGATATTTAGAATTATTAAAAGCACAATAATCTTGTTAAAATAAAAGTCAATACAAATAAATAATGTGAAATAAGGTACTAACGGTGGGGAAGGTAAAGCGGATTCACAAAGCGGTGATGCGAACCACCAACTCGGGTGTCACCATGATGTTGCCGTTTTCGGCCGATTGATGATCGGTGTGCCCGACGATTGAACGGGCGACGATTCGGGTGACTTTCTTGATGTCGTAGCGAACGGTCGTCAGTTGAAAGTTTGGCCATCCCGCCATGGGGATATCATCGAAACCAACCACAGCAACATCGTCGGGAACGCGCAGCTTGAATTCACTCACCGCCGAGAGCGCACCCAATGCCATGGTGTCGTTAAATGCGAAGATCGCATCCGGGGGTTCAGGCATGCCAAGAAGCCGGATCGCCGCATTGCGTCCGCCTTCGAAAGTCGTCGCATCCGAGGTTTCGGCATACAGCCCGACCCCGGCGCTTTCAATTTCGCTGACGAAACCTTCGCGGCGGTTCTGGTTGCTGAAGGTATTGATGGCCTTGCCGATATAGGTGAGTCGCCGCCGCCCGGAGCGAACCAGCAGGCGGCCAAGCATTTGCGCGCCGAGAAAATTGTCGCAACAGACGCCGACAACCTCGGCATCGACGTTTTCGCGGCCCAGAAGAAACAGCGGCGTATTCGCGGCCCGCAGATGGTCGACGATCCCGCGCGAAACGCTGCCGCCGATGACGACGATTGCATCGGCCTGATAGTCGAGCGCACGAAGAGATGATTCGTCGATGCCGTCGGTGTTGCCGACCGGGATGATGAGGGCACGCTTGCCGACGTCGTAAAGCTGAAGATAGAGCTCGCGCACGATGCGGGAGGTATGGAAACTTTCGTTATCGGCGATGACCACGGCGACGAGGTCGGTCTGGCGTCCGGTAAGGGAGCGCGCAATGGCGTTGGGACGATAGCCGAGTTTTTCGGCGGCGGCCAGAATACGTTCGCGCTTTTCCAGCGACACTTTTTGACCGCCATTGAAGTAGCGAGAAACCGCCGAGCGCGAAACGCCGGCGAGATTCGCCACGTCCTGAGCCGTCGTTCGGGGCTTATTGGCCTCGTTCATGGTCTCGCGTTCACTTTTCTGTTGCTATTCGAGGGCAAAGAACAAACGTCCGTTTCGGTGAAGATTTTACGCAAGAACACTGAGATATTCAAGCAATCACTGAAAACCCTCTTGCCGCAATCGAGATGCCACGATGGGTCGGGCCTAAAAATTCCTTGCGGAGAATGATATTGTTCGCTAGAAAAAATGAACGCGCGTTCACACGGCGTTGCGATTAAAGACAAAGCGTCGCGATTTAGGGAAGTCGGCTGGAGACAAAGATGACGGGGTGGCTGAAATTACAGCTTCGTCGATTCCTGACGAAGCCGGAGCGGATGTTAAGTCTGCTGCTGACCGGGGTGCTGGGCATTCTGGTGGTGACCCCCTTGGCCGAATTGATCCGTGAGACGGTAACCGTCCAGGCCTATGACGCCGCCTTTTTGCCGGATGCCGAGCGTGGCTCGCTCACCTTCTTCCATTATGAACGCGTCTTCGCCAGCGAGCTTTCCTGGGCCGTTTTTTACAAACCCTTCATGCATTCGCTGATTATCGCTTTTTCCGTGACCTGCATGGGGGTGGCCGCCGGTGCGTTGCTGGCCTGGCTGATCGTGCGCACCGACATACCGGGCCGCACCGCGCTCAATACCCTGGTGGTGGTTCCCTATATGATGCCGTCCTGGGTGCTGGCGCTGGCCTGGCTGACCTTTTTCAAAAATGATCGCGTGGCCGGAGCCGAGGGGCTGATGTCGTACGTGTTTGGCGTAGCACCTCCCGATTGGCTGTCCTACGGCATGGTTCCCATCATCATTTGTTTGACCCTGCACTATTACGTTTACGCCTATCTGATGATTTCGGGCGCGCTGGCTTCGGTGGACACGCAGCTGGAGGAAGCAGGTGCGATCAGCGGATTGTCACGGTTGCGCCAGTTCCTGCTGATCACTGCTCCGCTGCTGCTGCCTGCCATCGGTTCGGCGGTGGTAATGACGTTTATCCGTGTGGTTGGTTCCTTCGGCGCACCGGCTGTGCTGGGCTTGCCCGTGCGTTTTTACACGCTGCCCACCCAGATTTACTCGGCGCTGAGTTCGCGCAACGCCGGTGACGGATACCTGTTGGCGCTGGTCATGGTGGTGCTGGCGGTATCGTTCATCTTCATGAATTCCCGCCTGATCGGGGTGCGAAAAAGTTTTGTTACGTTGTCGGGCAAGGGGTTCCGGCGGCGCGATCTGTCGCTGGGCGCATGGCGCTGGCCGGCGCTTTTTTTCGTGGGCGTTTTCCTGATCGTAACCATCGTCGCGCCGGTCGGCTTGCTGGCCCTTGATTCGCTGATGCTGGAGCCGGGCGTCTATACCCTGGAGAACCTGACGCTTCACTATTGGGTCGGCGACAATTCCGCAGAGTACATCTCTTCCGAACCCGGCATTTTGCGCTCTCCGCAAATCGGCGGCGCGGTGTGGAACAGTCTGCGGCTGGCATTCGCGGCTGCACTGTTTACCGGCTTTATGGGATTGCTGATCGGTTATGCGGTGGTTCGGACCCGTGGAACCCTGGTTTCCAAGGCACTGGAGAACATTGCCTTCACCCCCTACATCTTCCCGGCGGTCGCGCTGGGCGCAATTTATCTGGGCGTGTTCTCGCGCCCCATAGGACCGGTTCCGGCGCTCTATGGCACCTTTGCCCTGCTTGTCATCATTTGCGCCATCAAGAATTTGCCGTTTACCTCGCGCACCGGCATTGCCGCATTGTTGCAGATTGATCGCTCGCTGGAGGAAACGGCGCGGGTGCAGGGCATCGGCTGGTTCAAGCGCATGGCCAAGATCATCGTGCCGGTTGCGTCCAGCGGCCTGATTTCGGGGATGCTGCTCAGTTTCATCACGGTGATGCGCGAGCTGTCACTGATTATCCTTTTGATAACGCCGTCCACCAACACGCTGACCACGTTGGTTTTCGACTACCAGCTCCAGGACTTGCCGCAGCATGTGGGTGCGGCGACGGTGATGCTGATGTTGATCATCGTCGGGGTGAATTTGGCGGTGCGGATATTCAGCCGAAAATCGCAGATTACCAGTATTTAACGACCCTTTACGAAGACAATTGCGAAACGACGAAAACCCAAAAAAAGGAGGCAGACATGACTATGGGAAACACGACATCGCAGAGGTTGAAGGCCGTCCTGAGAGGGGCCGTCTTTGGCGTTGCCGGGACCATGATGCTGACGGGCGCGGCCGCGTCGGCGGATGATATGGCGGCGAAGCTGGACGCCTGGCTGAAACAAAATCAGCTCGGCGCCTATCATGCCGAAGAGGACTGGGGCGCGATCATCGCGGCGGCGAAAAAGGAAGGCGAGGTCGTCATCTATGCGTCGTCCTCTCAGCTCAAAAAGGTCGCATCGGCCTTCATGAAGGTCTATCCCGAGATCAAGGTCACGGCGCACAAGCTCGGTTCAGAAAAATCGGTCGAAAAGACCATCCGCGAACATGACGCCGATATCTACGATGTGGACATCGTCACCACCACGGGCGCGCGCTCGATGGTCTACGAGATGCTGCCCAATCAGAACATCATCAACTACGTGCCGTCTTATCTGAAGAGCCGGATTCCCGAACAGTATCGCGAGCCCCTGCTGGTGCGCGTTCTGGAAGGTCAGGCCTTTATCTACAATACCGAAGCCAATCCCGGTGGCGCGCCCATCAAGAACATTTGGGAACTGACCGAACCGAAGTGGAAAGGCCACTTCGCCATGAAGAACCCGCTCTCGTCGCTCTCGACCGTGGCTTGCGTGATGGCCCTGGTGGCCAATTCCGACGCCGTGGCCGACGCATACAAAAAGTACGCCGGCAAGGAACTGGTGCTGAGCAAAGGCGTCAAGAGCGCCGGCTATGAATTCTGGAAGCGTATGCTGGCCAACGATCCGGTGATCTTTAAGTCGGGCTCCAAGCTGGCCAAGGCAACGGGTAAGGCTGGGCAAAAGAACCCGCCGGTCGCCCTTGCTTCAGTGCACTATCTTGCGCGCAACAAAACCAAGGGTTTGGTCAACGCGGTCATGACCAAGATCGAACCGGCGGCGTTGATGGAATATCCCACCTACACGGCCATCGCCCGTTTTGCTCCGCACCCCAACGCGGCCAAGCTGATCACGGCCTTCATGATGGGAAGCCCCGAGTTGAATGCAAACTCGAAGCTGGTTGCGCCGTTTGATAAGGGCGAATCGGCGAAGCTGCTGCAGGGCCTTTCGTCCGAATACCGTATCGGCGTGGCACCCCCGCGTTCCGACGTGCCGCCGCATCCCGACAACGGTGTTTGGTTTGAGGCAAAGCATCTAGGTGCTTCGGCCGAATTCATTGCCAAGAACGGCGCGAAGTTTGCCGACTTCTGGACCATCGAATCCAGCAAGTAAATGACCGGACGGCCCGGCGGCTTCGGCTGCCGGGCCGCGCCAGACAACGTGTGCGGAGAGGACCATGAGCGAGATCCAACTGAGCGATATCACGAAGGACTACGGACCCGTATCCGTCCTTCCCCCGTTGAACCTGGAGATTGCCAAGAAATCCTTCGTGACGTTGCTCGGCCCCTCGGGCTGCGGCAAGACCACGTTGCTGCGACTGATCGCCGGATTGGAAGAGCCGACCTCGGGAGAGTTGAAACTGGACGACGCGACCGTATTTTGCGCCAACACGGGCGTTTTTGTGCCACCGGAAAAGCGTCACCTGGGACTGATTTTCCAAAGCTACGCGCTGTGGCCCAACATGAAGGTCGATCGCAACATCACGCTCGCGCTCAAAGAGGCGAAACTAACGTCGGCGGAAATAGAAAAAAGGTTGTCCGAGGCGCTGGCCAAAGTGCAATTAACAGAATACCGCGACCGCTACCCGTCCGAGCTGTCGGGCGGCCAGCAGCAGCGCGTTGCCGTGGCCCGTATGATCGCCGCGCGCAACGAAATTCTTCTGATGGATGAGCCATTGTCGAACCTTGATGCGGTTTTACGCACCGATATGCGGACCGAACTGCGCAAGTTGCATGACGATTTGAATGCGACAACCGTTTACGTCACTCACGATCAGGTCGAGGCCCTGACCATATCGGATGTGATTGTCGTGATGAATGAAGGGCGTATTCAACAGGTGGCCAATCCCTTCGAGGTGTACCACTCGCCCAAAAACCTGTTTGTCGCCGAGTTCATTGGCGACCCTAAGATCAATGTCTTTGAGGCCGGTGTTCGCCGTTCCGGGGCGAGCGCGGCGTTGGACTTCCAGGGTGTCTCGATCCCCTGCAAACAAGCCGTTCCGGATCACTTCGGAAGTTTGAATTTTGCCATTCGACCCGAATCAATTGTGTTCTCGACTTCGCCTGCAGACGATACCATCGAAGTGGTGATCGACCGGGTTCATCCGACCGGATCACAAACCATCGTATTTGCCTCCATCGGGGAAGTTCGCTTCACGGTGTTGCTTCCCGGGTTCGTTATTCGCGAGCCCGGTTCGAAGGCCTGGTTGCATCTGCCAGAAAGCGAGATAAACTTGTTCGATCCCGAAAGCGGCGAAAACCTTTCCGCTATTGATCAAGCGAACCAACCGGTGCGCGCTGCGTAACCGTCACTGCTAACCGAATGGAAACGACAATGAATACAAAGAGTGACAGCACCGAGAAAGTCATCAACACGGTTTATTCGCTGGCGCCGATCAGCCTGATGGACACCGGGTTCGAGCCGCATGGGTTCGATCTCTATATCAGTGGCTCTGAAGGTGCGCGCGACGCGGCGTTGCTGCGCGAGCACAACATCGCGATAGTAATTAACTGTGCGGTGAACATGGACATCAACTATGTCACCGATCCCATCGATCCGGCGGAAGGCGAAAAATGCGCGCAGGGTGTGGGACCCGCCCGGATTTACAAGCTTGGGCTGGTGGATGGACCGGGCAATACTGAAAATATGATGCTGGCGAGCTACTATATTCTTGATGGTGCGATCCGTCAGGTGTTGCCGGAAAAACCCACCTATCCGCGGCGCGAACAGGGCAACGTGCTGGTCCATTGCCGCGGCGGGCGAAGCCGTTCGACGGCGCTGGCCGCGCTTTATATGCATCTGCACCGCCCGGAAAAATACCCGACCATGGAAGATGCGTTGACGCAGGTTCGCACGGCACGAGGCCTGCATCCCGACGAATGGTACCAAGCGCCTAAGCAGATGTTGGTCGATCAGGCCGTGCACGCCGCCGAAATCGTTCGCATGATAAATGCGCGGAAAACGCTCTAGATAAATTCCGAAAGTTCGGTCAAATCGCAAATCGTCCGGGTTCCCGCGGGGAACGGGCCCTGTGCGCCGTGGGGCACGCGACCGACAAACGGCAGGCCGACTTCCTTTGCCGAGTGGTAGTCGAAAATGGCGTCGCCGACGTAGAGCGTGCGTTCCGGCGCCAAAGCGTGGTCATCAAGCAATTGGCGAAAAATTGGCGGCTTGCGTGGCGGCGATCCGCGCACGGATACGAAATAATCCGCCATCCCCCGGCGTTCGACGATGCGCCGCATTTCATCTTGCGGCGTTCCTGAAATGACGAACAGCGGCGTCTTCCCGACATGGGCGTCCAGAAATTCACGCGCGCCCGGCACCCAATCGCATTCCACCACCGCATCCACGACCAAAGACGAATACCGCCGCTCGATGACGTTCAGTTCGTCGTCACCCAAGTCGATTCCCAGGAACTTGAGGTGCGCTTCGCGAATTTTCTCGACCCGCGATATGCCCTCGCCGCCGAGCGCGTATTTTCTGACCTTCTCGCGCACGTCCGGCCCATGCTCGGCATAAAGGGACATGAAGGCTTTGATTTTGATGGGGGTCGAATCGGCGAGAACGCCGTCGAAATCGAAAAAGAACGCATCAATGGAAATGTCGGTCACTCCTTCTTGTCGGGCTTCGTTGGCTTGCCGGGCTTTGTTGGCTTGGCGGGTTCTTCCCAGCGCCCGGCGGCGGCATCGTCGGCGGCGCGGGCTTCGACCCATTGGGCGCTTTCAGCCCCTTCCTCGCGTTTCCAGAAGGGGGCTCTGGTTTTTAGCCAGTCGATCAAAAAACTGCAGGCGTCAAACGCGGCTTGGCGATGGGCCGATGCCGTCGCCACCAGCACGATCTGATCGCCCGGCTCAAGCCGGCCGTGGCGATGAATGATAAGGGTTTCCTCCAACGGCCAGCGATCCCAGGCCTCGGCCTCTATGCGCGACAGCTCTTTTTCGGTCATGCCGGGATAGTGTTCCAGCGTCATGGCCTCTATGGCATCTTCTCCCGCCATGTCGCGGACCCGTCCGACGAACGCGCATACCCCGCCGATACCGAGATTGCCACGCCCCAGGTTGGCAAGTTCGCCTCCGGTATCAAAATCTTCGCGTTGCACCCGGATCATCGTTTAGCCGCCTGTGACCGGTGGAAAAAATGCCACCTCATCGTCGGGGCCGACAGGATGATCCAGCTTGACGGCTTCCTGATTGACCGCCGCGCGCACCCTGCTTGCGTCGCCGAGCGCCTCTTCGAAGCCATCGCCGCGGCTCCGCAACCACTCGACCAGATCCGTCAGATCGGCAACGTTCGCGGGGGGCTGCACGTCCTCCATATCGATGCCGGTTTTCTCGCGCACCCAGGCAAAATAGAGAATTCTCACTTGAACACCTCCGAGAACGGCAGGAAATCAACCATATCGCCTTCGTTCACCGTTTCCACTTGTTCCGGCAGTTCCACCAGACCGTCCGCCACCGACATCGACGTCAGGACGCCGGATCCGTCGGACGCGAATTTGACGGCGCGGGGCTCGCCGCTTTCGTCCCTGACCAGATGCGCGCGCAACCATTCGCGCCGCCCGGCTTTCTTATTGAAGGCGAAGGCCGTTCGCACCCGATAAATCTGTGGGTCCACGTCGCGGCGACCGGAAAGCCAAAGAATGACGGGTCGTGCGATGCGCATGAACGTGGTCATGGCGGCCACCGGATTCCCGGGAAGGCCGATAAAGGCGGCATCACCCACCCGGCCCAATGCAATGGGGCGGCCCGGTTTGATGGCCAGACGCCAGAAATGAATGCTTCCCAGGGCTTCGATCACGGCTTTGACGTGGTCCTCATCGCCGACGCTGACCCCACCCGATGTGATCAGAAGGTCATGGTTGCCCGAGGCTTTGTCGACGGCGTCCCGGATGGTTTCGAAATCGTCGGGAAGAATGCCCAGGTCGGTCACCTTGCAGCCCAATTCGCGCAGAAGCGCCCCGATGGTGTAGCGGTTGGCGTCAAAGATGCAGCCGGCGGGCGCGTTTGCTCCGGGGTCACGGACCTC
>Ga0233431_1001601_pt1 | contig 37857 bp, 30 predicted proteins | sample SI_118_April2016_FD_179867 | JGI IMG/M metagenome (GOLD analysis project Ga0233431, IMG submission 179867) | Seawater microbial communities from Saanich Inlet, British Columbia, Canada - SI_118_April2016_200_MG | ecosystem: Environmental > Aquatic > Marine > Inlet | place: Canada: British... | reverse complement strand
CATATCAATGTGCGAAAAAAACCCGATTTTAAGTTCGACAGGGTCACGTTTACGTTTTCGTCGACCGGATAAAACAATTCTAACTGGTCTTTATGCAAAAAAAGGTGAAGCTCCAGATCGGGCATGGCTGCCATTTTTGGAAGTACGTTGCGTAAATAAGTAACACCACCACCACTTTTCGCGTGGGTGCCGTTTATAACAACGCGCAACGGGGCGTGCCCGTCGATTCCTTTAGATGCAGTCATGTTTCCTATTCTACCTGATTTTCCTAACAACGAAACGCCTTGTAAACATCCCCAGCCCACCCGCGATAGCCTCGCGACACTGCGTTCGGTTTTTCCGTCAGCCAATCCTGAACGGGAATAAAGAAACCCGTTTTCGGCTTGTTGAGAACGGACTTCGGAAGCGCCGTGGCAGGCGTTGCCGCCAAATCGGTTTTTGAAAATGCCTTTTGACCCAGCGCCCTCAACAGCGCTCCATCGACCAGGGGCACCCGTATTTCCAGCGAGTGGGCCATGCCGGCCCAGTCGGCATCCCGCAGAAGCTGGTTGCGCATGTAAAAGCACATCTCAAGCGCCGCGATCTTCTGACGTGGGTCAGGAATTCTATTGTGCGTGTTTTCCAAGCGCTGGCGGGCCTCAAGAGTTTGCCACCCCTGCGCGGCAAAATCAGGATCAAGAACGTCCGGCAATTCCCAAGGCGCATACAATCCGCGGCGCAGCAGATATGCGTCGCCATATCGGGTGCCGTACTCCAGCAATCCAGCGAACTTGGGCGAGGTAAGCCGCTTGGCCACTGGCGCCGACACGACCCGAAAAGCGCGGCCCAACGCTCCCATTCCCGGAATGCCATCCAGCATACCGACCAGCTTTGGAACCTGCCGGAAAGTGTCGTACCCGCCGAATAATTCATCTCCGCCCAGCCCCGACAGCGCCACCTTCAGACCCGTTTCAGCCGCTGCTCTGGCCACGAAATAGGTATTCACGCCATCAATGCTGGGCTGATCCATGGATTCCAGGATGTGCTCTCGCGCATCCAGAAAATCGTGTCGCGATACCACTTTCATCTGGTGGCTGGCGTTGCAGGCGCGCGCCACCTCCTCAGCGAGCGGCGCTTCATCCATGGCCGTTCCGGCAAATTCTGCAAAAGCCAGCGTAATCGTATTCAGTCCTGCCCCGTGGATTTCACTCGCCAAGGCGGCAATGACTGTTGAGTCAATGCCGGAAGACAGAAAAACACCCACTGGCACGTCGGCCACCAAATGGTGACGAATGCTATCTAGCACAGCGTCGCGAAGGGAAACATCCGGGGCTCCATTTGCCCCCGCAGAAAGGGTCCCTGGCACGTCGAAATAGCATTTCAGTGCACGCACGCCCCGACTATCAACCCAAAGGGTATGACCGGCGGGAAGTGCGTGGATTTCGTTGTAAAGAGTGTGCGGTTCAGGAACATGCCCGAACAAAAAGAAGCCGACATGGCCCGCCGGGTCGGGAGCCGTTTCGACCTTTCCTCCCGCAATCAGGGCCTTGACCTGCGAAGCCGCACGAAACGTTTTGCCATCATCGGCATAATAAAGTGGCTTGATGCCCAGTGGATCGCGGGCCACAAAAAGGCCACGTTTGGTTTCGTCCCAGATGGCGAAAGCGAACATCCCTCGAAGGCGAGAAACGGCACTTTCACCATGCATGGCATAGAGCCACGCGACGACCTCGGTATCCGATTGGGTTTTGAACTGCACGCCCTTGGCAAGCAGATCGTCTCGCAGAGCTCGGTAGTTATAAATCTCGCCGTTAAACGTTATGCGGTAGCGCCCGCCATCGATTTCCATCGGCTGGGCCGCACCATCCGACAGATCGATTATCGCCAGCCGCCGATGGGCTAAACCAATGGCTCCATCTTTGGCAACCCATGACCCGGCCCCGTCCGGGCCGCGTGGCGTCATATGGTCGCGAATAGCATCAAGCTCGCCCGCATCGACACGCAGAGCATTGTCTTGAAACGAAAATATTGCGGCGATCCCACACATGCTTAAACGTCTGTTTAACCGTCATGGCCCCTTCAGGCAAAGGTTTTTCCAGTCTCACGCACAGCAATCGGCGGAATTCGCACGAGAGATTGATGAAAATCGCGCTTTCACACCGGCAGACGTCGACGGCACCGGAAGCGGGGTTAGGTCGACAGGTTCTCCATTACAAAACAAGTTCGACTGGCCCAATTATTCACGGGTATTTTTCGGTTTTCGGAAACGAATGGCTAAACCCCTGCAACCGGTTGCACAGTGTTATGCAAAAGCATAAAGCATGCGAAAGACGCTCGCTCGCCCCCATACCATCATTAATGCGCCACCCGGCAAGTATGATTTCGGGTTCGACGCCATTGCCCTGCGTCTAGCGGACGCCAGTGTCAACACCATTTACAGAGGGCATCGACGGTCTGCGGGATCGCTCGACGAAACCTCAACATTACCCGAACTGCACCCATGCGGACCTTTAGGTGAAGGTGATCGCCGGTTCGAATGCCAATCTCGGTCTTGACGCAGTATATCCGTTGCCATTGGCGGAAAAAAAACGAGCAGAGCTAGCTCCCGATACCTGACCGATCCTATTCCGAAGCGTTTCAGTTGGTGTACTCCTTGTTGAACTCGCCGGTGGTGAGCTTTAGAAGTGACGTTAATTTTTCCGATGGGCGCAAACTCAATTGAGTGACCAAGTTGGAGATATTTCTGCGGATGAAGAAAATCACCGTAATCGTCCCGGCCTACAACGAGGAGCAAACGATCATCAATCTACTGGAGCGTGTGAACGCGCAGTCGGTGGCCGGCTTTTTATTCGAGATCATCGTCATTGACGACGGTTCGCGAGACGGCACCCTGGCGGCACTCGAAGACCGATCGGACCTTTACGACAAAATTGTAAAGCAAACTCCCAATCAAGGAAAAGGCGCGGCCGTAATTGCGGGATTGAAACAGGCCAGCGGTGACTATGTTTTGTTTCAAGACGCCGATCTGGAATACAACCCCGACGAATACGAAGGCCTTCTGTTTCCGGTGAAGGAATTCGACGCCGACATCGTCATGGGAAGTCGGTTTCTTTCGCCGCGTTATACGCGCGTGCATTATTTCTGGCACAAGGTGGGGAACCGCTTCATCACGCTTATTTTCAATATTTTGTTCAATACAACTTTTTCCGACATCTACAGCTGCTACCTCCTTTATCGGCGAAAATTGGTTGATCCGGACGATCTTCGCTCGACCGGATGGGAGCAACACGCCGAGATTTTGGCGCGCGCGCGCAAAAAGGGGGATGTGTTTTACGAGGTGCCAATCAGTTATCACGGCCGCGCTTACGCCGAGGGAAAGAAAATCAAGGCGCAACATGTTATTCCCGTGATTTGGATGATCATCAAACAACGTTTTTTTGGCTAATACTCAAAAAGGAATTCACGAATGACCATGAAAATCGACCCGTTGACAGAAGAAGAGCAGCAGGAATGGCCGAAAGATCCGCTTGTGGGGTTGGAAAAGCCTTTTGTCGATGACCGTGGTGCCATTCAGCCCCTCGTCGACATGATGATGAAAAGCGCGGTTTTAATTTCCTCGGTGAAAGGATCGTTTCGCGCCAACCATTATCATCGGACGGACTGGCATTATTGCTACGTCCTTGAGGGCAGTATTGAGTACTACCATCGGCCCACGGGAAGCGACACCGAGCCCGAGGTGCTTTTGGTCAAGGAGGGTCAGATGGTGTTCACGCCACCCATGGTCGATCACGGAATGAAGTTTCCAGAAGATACGAAGTTCCTGACCCTTTCGCGCAACCCACGGGACCAAGCCTCTTACGAGGCGGATGTGGTTCGCATCAATATGATCGACACCGAAGGCCTTACCACCTGGACGCCAGAGGACTGATACGGCTCATGACCCAACCCTTGCGGCGCAGAACCACCTGCCGATTGTGTGGTGATGGCGATTTGGAAAAGGTTCTGGCCCTGACGCCGACCCCGCCCGCCAATGCGTTTGTCTCCGACGATCAGTTGTCGGAGGAGCAGCCTGTCTTTCCGTTGGATCTATTCATGTGCAGGGCCTGTGCCCACGTTCAGATGCTGGACGTGGTCGATCCGGCCGTCCTGTTCGAAAATTACGTCTATGTTTCCGGTACTTCGCCCGTATTCGTACGTCACTTCGAAGACTATGCGACGACGCTGATCGATCGCTTTGACCCGCCTGCAGGCTCCTTGGTGGTCGATATCGGATCAAATGACGGTACCCTTTTGCGCTTTTTTCAGAACGCCGGTTTGAGCGGGCTTGGGATTGATCCGGCAAAGGGAATTGCGCGCAAGGCCACCGCGGATGGGATTGAGACTTGGGGTACGTTCTTCGATGGCGAGGTCGCCCGGCAAATCGCCGCGCAAAAAGGAACCGCCTCTATCGTCACCGCTAATAACGTTTTCGCCCACGCCGACGATCTGGGCGGCATTGTCGACGGCGTGCGCCATTTGCTGGCACCAGACGGGGTGTTCGTCTTTGAGGTCTCTTATTTGGTGGATGTTTACGAAAACACGCTTTTCGACACCATCTATCATGAGCATTTGGCGTATCACTCCGTCAAACCACTGGCCCGTTTTTTTGAAGCTCGCGGAATGCGCCTGATCGAGGCAAGTCGCGTCGATACCCACGGCGGCAGCCTGCGCGCAATTGCGGCGTTGGCGGACGGCCCATACGAGATTACGGCTTCCGTCGGCGAGTTGATCGCACTTGAACAAGGGCTTGGTTTGGATCAACCCGAAGCCCTGCGGGCCTATTCATCGCGCGTCAACGCGGTGAAAAACGATCTGACGACGCTTCTGCGAAAATTGAAGGACCAAGGTAAATCCATCGCCGGGTTCGGCGCTCCGGCCAAGGCCACCACGTTGATGTATCACTTTAATATAGGCCCCGACATCATTGATTTTATTGTCGATGATAGCCCGTTGAAGCAGGGGCTATACTCGCCGGGGCTTCACATACCGGTGGTTCCGTCATCGGAAATTTACGAACGCGATCCGGGCTATCTGGTAATTCTCGCGTGGAACTTTGCCCAACCGATTATGGCCAAGCACGCGGAATTTACGAAGAACGGCGGCAAATTCATTGTTCCCCTTCCCAAGGTGACGGTGTGCTAACTCCCTCGTGGAATATTTTTCGAACGACGATTTTGGCGGTTGCCACGTGTAGCGCTGTTTGGGGAATCGCCTCGTTCACGTATTACTGGGACCCGACGCGGGTCGCCATAAAACGATTTATGGCGAAAGACCCCTACCGCTACGAAGAGCATTCACCGCAATTTCTGAAATTCGAACCCGAAAAAGCGATCACGATCCGAACCGCACCGGAAGCCAAAATCAGGCGCGAGGCGCTGGCAAGCGCCATTTGGGGAACCCACTACTTACCCGCCGATTATTCGCTGGCACCGATGGTCAGAGCAAAAATGGATGGATCACGACCAACCAATTGCCGGAAAACAGCCATAGGAAAACGCTATGGCCCGTCCTTGCTGTGCAAGTTGGATCAATATCGCGGCACAACCAACCTAGCCGAAATTTATCGGCAAAAGTTCACTATCCCACCCCACTATCACTCGTATATCGCCCGGTTTAGGCCCAAGGTGTGGAATCAATGGACGGTGATTTACCACCACGGGTATGCGGGAACCTATCACGACCAATACCGCAATATCGCCCGTCTGATCGAACATGGCTACGCGGTGCTGGCCTTCAACCTGCCGGGCCTCGGTCGCAATCAGATACCGGGTCCCGGGCTGACTGCGATTCGGCAGATTATGGGGGCGATCCTGCTGTCGCTCGATTACGAGACCGCACAAGCCAAGCCGAAGGGAATCGCCATGATAGGCTTTTCTGCGGGCGGCTGGGCAACGGCAATGGCCGCCGCACTTGATCCCACCATTCGGGCCACCTATACGGTCGCTGCGCCCATATATCCACGTGCGCTGGCCGATCCAGCGTTGGAGCCCCCCAAAATTGCACGGGTCCCGGAACTTCTTGATTCTGCAGGATACCTCGATCTTTTTATTCTTGGAACCAGCGGTTCCGGAAATGTGCCGCGACGCCAATTGCAGATATTCAATCGCTTTGACCGTTGCTGCTGGCGCAACCGGACGGCCCTTCTTTATGCTGGATCTGTTACCAAGGCAGCATCGAGTTTGGGTGGCGATTTTGAGGTACGGATCGACGAATCTCATGCCCGCCATAAAATCTCGCGCCAAGCCATGGACTGGATCTTGGCCGATCTCGAAAGGATCCGGCAATGATCATGCTTCGCAATCTGTGGCTTGTTGTTTTGATCGCCTTCCCCGCGCTTGCCACGTGGCGATGGAGGGAAGACGGGATGTGGATCAATGGCGAAATGCCAACTCATGGATTAGCCCAGGTTATCAGCGGATGCGGTCTGGCCGTGGCTCTGTATTCCCTGGTGCGGATCATTGATCGACGCAGGCGCAACGGAACGGACAAGTAAAGGAACGAACTGAATGCGCGGTAGAAGCTCCTCAATCACCCGAAAGATCTTGTTCTTTTCGTTTTTGATTTCCGTGTCAGTTGCCGTTTTCGTATTTCGTTTTAGTGTATTCGGTGATATTGAACCGCGTAGCGACCAGGCATTTTTCTCGTGGTGGGTGCAGGGACTGTATCAGGCGGATCACCTTTTCCCCGATGTCGGGGCCGGGGAATCGTGGCTCACCGCCTTGCAACGTGACGATGGCGGTTTTTTGCATCGTCTTCTGCGCCCCATTTATGGCCGAGCGCTTTCCGTTTTCACTTTGGTGAATTTGGGAATATTTTACGCCATGACCTGGGTGCTGGGGCCAACCTACGGTGCACAGGTCGCCACAAGCCTGCTTGGCAGCGCCTTGATCGTTTTGATGCTGGGGTTATTTCCGGTTTGCGCGAGCGGACGGCGGCCAAACGGAAACGGCCTATCCCACAAGTTCGGCATTGGCGCCGTCGCCGTGTTATTGGGGGCAACGTCGGTCCACCTGCATTTCTATTCACCGTGGATCATTCATAATTATGCCGTCTCTATTTTATTGATAGCCGCAGCCTTGGGCACCCGCGTTTTGGCGGCGCCGACAGATCAGTTGCGGTCGATGTGGGTCGTAGTGTTGGTCGTCTACGGACTGGCCTTTTTTGCGAACTGGACAAACTTGTTTTTACTACCGGCCGCGACATTCGTTTCAATATTGGTCGTACCCGGTCTCTCCTTCAAAAAACGAATGTCGTTCGTTATCGGATTTGCAACTTTTTCCGCGATTTTGGCGATACCTTTTTTGATAGCTGCGGACGTTGAGGGATCCCGCAATTTGGTGTCCAGTTCCACTACGGTACGTGCCTTCGTCTATTCCGTCTTTTTCCCCGCCGCAGGAGATCTCTCGCCAAGTGTAATCCAAAGGGCTGTCGGCTGGCTGGAAAGGGGTAGTCAGTTATTTTCGGCGGCGGGGCTGGTACTTGGCATTTTGGGGTTGGCGGCATGGGCCCGATGGGAACGTGTTACATTGCCACTATTTATCGTCATCACGCATTTTCTCGTTTGGTGCGCTGTGGCAGATTTCAGAACGGCCTATTTCCGGACGTTTGTTTACGTCGCACCGTTTTTGTTCCTTGGCATTGCTTATTTGTCGGTGATTTCCGGGCAAACGATTTGGGCTGCGCTGAAACGAGGGGCGCTTGGAGGTAAAGCCCTTGCTAGCGTAGCGGTTCTTGGTTTGCTAACCGCCCACATCTACATTCAGGTTCCGCCCTTCTTCTCACCCCAGGAAGGCCGTGACAGGGTTCCCGAAGCCTGGGAAATGTACTTTTCCGGACAGGGGTCGTTGAAACCCGCAATGGCGGAAATCGACGATATCCTTCCCGCGCGTGCTGTTATTGTGACCTGGGGCTACGGCATTCAGTTTCTTTTGAGAAATTATGAGATTGAAGGTCCGGGCCGCACGGTCGCGCCAACGTTACTTACGATGATCCCGCGATTTGAAGATGGCACGTTGCCCGATCATATCAAACGCCGGCATTTATCGGTTCCAATCGGTGTCCCTATTTTCACCTTGATTGATCACAGTTTGGATCACGTTGATCGCGAAAGCGTTCGCCAGGGTATCGAAAGTGTATTCGGTCCCAATGGGTTTGGCGTCATAAAAAAAGCCGCCCTCGAACCCGTTGGGAAATGGCGGCTGGATTCCTTCTGGCCCCGCGATGTTGCGTTGTATCGAGTAGAAACAAACTAATCGCCGTTATTTCGCAAGGCTTCCAGATACCCTGTCAAAAACGGCAACCCGGCAAGGGCCGGCACGATATAACGTAGTGTGCAAAACAACCCGAGTGCTGCTGCTGTTCCGCTGTCCATGAATGGCTGAAAAAGCACGATTAGAGCCGCGTCCCTCGTGCCAATCCCGGCGAATGTCAGCGGCAACAACCCGGCCAGTAACGCCAGCGGGGCTAGAGCCAGATTGTCGATGAACGGAACATCGCCGCCGACGGCCAGCGCGAACAGCCAGATTTGCGCTAAATTCAGAAACCATAAAACGATCGACGTGAAAATGATTCCAAGGGAAAATTTAGCATGACGCCAGAAAAAACCGTGCATCTCGTGCCACGCGTTTCGCAAATTCCCGATCTTAGCCCCGAGCTTTTGCGGGACAATCCTGAAGGCCACGACAAAGAAAAAGTCGGCGAAGCGAAGTGAACCCAACATGACGATGCAAAACAACAGACCCAATGCCACGGCGGCAAATAAAACCTGAAAAAACGGACCGCTCGGCGAAACGACCATAAGGCCGAAAACACACCAAACCAGAAGCGCGAGAACGTCGCTCGTTTTTTCCAAAACCACCACCGCCAAGGCTTTGGATCCGCTTAGGCCACCGCTTTTCTTCATGAAGGCGCTTTTCGCCACATCCCCCATTTTCGACGGCAACACCATGTTCATGGCGCTGGCCGACAAAATCAGCCGCAACGCCTCGGCCAAAGACGGTCGGTGGTCGGTCGGTATCAGCACTTTCAACCGCCAGGCCATGATCGACAGGATCGGCACGAACACGGCAAGGGCCGATATCGTCAACGGCACGTCAACTCCACGCAACGCGCGCAAGAGGCTGCCGATATCAATGACTAGGTAAATCGCACCGAGTATGGCGATGCTGACGGCCAGGGAGATTATCTGCTTCACAAAATATCCCGTTTAATGCTCGGTCGTTATTAACTTTTGATGTTGAGGAACAATTTCAAGCCGGAAAAAAGATTTTCCACTTCGTACCATCGGCGCAGCGAATACAGGCGGCGCAGAATATAGGCGGGTCGTAAATAATAACCGCGAATGGCTTTACGGTGGAAATCGCGGATCGTTTCGGCGCTCAGGTGGGGATAGGAAATCACACCGTCAAGGTTGGAAAGCGGCGAATAATTGATCCAGGTTGCATCTTCCCTTAGGTAACCGGCGGCCTTTGCTTCGGTGTAAAACGGAGTTCCTGGCAACGGGCTGGCAATAAAAAATGCGGCTATTTCCGTGTTAAGCTTCTTGGCGAAATTGATGGTATCGCGCATGGTCTTTTCGGTCTCGCCAAGGTAGCCGAACATATAGCTGGCGTGTGTCTTGATGCCCGCCTTCTTGGTCAGTTTAACAACCCGCTCGGCCTCGTCCATATCGAGTGCTTTATCGATTCTTTTGAGCACTTCCTGATTGCCCGCTTCAATGCCGAAGCTGATTTCCCGGCACCCCGCTTCGCGCATGGCGTCAAGAGTTTCCGTATCAAGATGGTGAGCGCGGGCCGAACAAACCCAATTCATGTCAAGCTTGTGATCAATAAAGGCCTGACAAATTTCCAGAACTCGTTTCTTCTTTACCGTAAATAGTTCGTCGGTGAAGTTGAAGGATCGGATCCCGTACTCATTGATGCAATGTTCAACCTCAGCCACGATATTGGCAGCCGAACGACCTCGCGCCCTGCGCGTCCAAACCGTTTGGGCGCTGCAAAATCCGCAGTTGTACGGACACCCGCGACCCGCGACCAGTAAGGTATGCGGCCCGCCGCGTACACGCTTGGTCGGCGCCGGATAATAAAGCGAGTTATCGACCAGATCGCGAGCCGGCAACGGCAACACGTCCAGATCGGGAATTAGCTGGGCAGGCGCACCGGGGCGCACCTTGCCATCGCCATCGCGGTAGTAGATGCCGGGAATTTTGCTCCAGTCTTCATCATCGTCTTTAAGCTGGGCAAGCAGTTGGGCGAAGGTGATTTCCCCTTCGCCGATGGAAATAAAATCAGCACCACTTTCGACCAACGCAGATTCCGGCAGGGCCGAAGGATGTGATCCGCCGATAAGTAGCTTGGTTTTGGGAAAGGTGGTGCGCAATAACGCGCTAAGTTTGATTACCGAATCAAAGGCACAGGTGTTGGCCGTGATGCCGATCAGATCAGGCTGCGCTTGGGCGACTTCGGCAACCGTTTCTTCGTGGCTCAGTCCGTCAACCTCGGCGTCGATGATACTAAAATCCACATCCGGGTGCTTCTCGCGCCCGTAGGCCGCCAGATAACACAGATTTATCGGCGCCATCCGCCCGCCGTGGCCGGAAAGTCCCCCATACCGGTTGAAGGAAGGGTTGATGAGAACGACACGCATACTGTTAGGTTCTTTCCATTAGAAGAGACGCGACAAATATAGCTTCTGGTCAGGTTTTAATGCTTTCAATCGCTCAGTCAAGTCGGTCCACTCCAGCATCTGCCCGTGTTGGAAAGTTCGGCTCATGACCACGTATATGGATGTCTGGTCGCATCCGATGGCCATTGCCTTCACATCCTTCCAGTCTTGCGCTGATAACTCATCTTCAATGGTCAATTGATCGCTGTGCCACACGAACCGGCGCTTGAAGAGAAACGGCGCACTACTCTTGTCGGTAATTAGCAACTTTTGCAGAATTCGTCGGATCAAATTTGGGAACATCCGCCCGCCCGTCAGCATTAACAGGCGCAGCACCAAAAGATTTAAGGTCGTCATGCGTTTTTGTTTGGCCCAGCCCAGCTTGCCCTCGACCATGACTTCGTTGTCTTCAAGTGCGATGTCATAAGGGCCGACGAGGTGGCCGACTGCATTGCGCCCACCGGTCGTTACGAGGGAAAACTGGGTATCGGACGCGATCAGCTTATTTCCTTGGAACAGCTTGAAAACACCACCTTTGTTCAGGGCCGCATAGAGCGTCTTGTCGCCGCGCCGTTCAACCAGCAGCCGGGCAATGGGAAACCAGGACCGGCCGGATTTTACCGATTCGGGCAGCGGGCGATCTTGGGCAAAATCGCGCCACGCCAGCAGATAGTTCCAGGCGTGATGACCAACGATGTGGTCATCGGCATAGCAAGGCTCTAGGCCCGCCGTGAGGCCGCGTAGAAAACGATCATTTACGCGCAATGCCGCCGGGTACCAGCGACCGACCAACTCGAACCCGGCGGGAAAGAAATTGTAAGTGTTACGGCTGGCGTATTCGCCGCCGAACGAGCCATCGGGATGCACAAAGTTCGCGGCGAAATCGACGGCCCTTTTCAGGGCCTCGGCCAACTTGTCCGCATACGGCGCATCGGGCCAGAAATCATGCAACCTGGCCAGCACCGAGATCGTCAAGGTCAGATAGCCGGGGTCGCAGCCCTCGTATTCCCAGAACCAGCCCTCTTCGGTTTGCCACGAAAGCACCTGTTCGACGCGCTCGACAGCCCTTTCGGCCCAGCGAGTTGAACCCAGGAGATCCCCTGTCAGTTCCAGGCAAAGGGCAATCAGGGCCTGATGGTTGGAAAGACGACCGCTTTCATGATGGTCGGCCAGCCAGTCGGCGCGTTTGGCAAAAAATTCCAGGCATTCGTTATCGTCGAAACCGAGAAGCCGATAGGCTTCCATGCAGGCGAAAAGCGAAAAAGCCGCAGCACCGCCCGCACGCTCAAAGGGGAAGTAGTCGTCACACGATCCGTCCGTGTGGGCCGCCCGCGCGGCGTATCTGATTCCGGCCAACACCCATTCGCGAACTGCCGGTTTTTCGAAGAACGGATTGTCTGAGATGTCCGCGCCGTAGGCCAGGGCCAGCGGCAACACGAATTCCTGTGCCATGCCACTAGGGAAATCGATTATCCGGTAATGCCAGTAATTGCGATCAAAACAGCCGTAGGTGGGGCTGTGGCGGTTGCGGTCCTGCAAGGTCAGGATTTTGGGGATTTGCGCTAGGGCTTCGCAAGCCAGCAGATCTTTGGGTGAATGGGCCATTGTGAACGCCGCTCACAAATCCTTGGGCGGATCGAGGTCGGCACGGCGGATACGGTATTGAATTTTCTCGAGCAGCAACCGGTTGACCGATACGAGGTCGGCGATAAACCCGAAAATCCACAACTGGAAACCGCTTAGCAAAAGGATAGCGGCGAGGATTAGGCTTGGCAGGCGGGTACGCCCTGGCTCGGGAAAAAGCCAGAAATAGGCGAGCCAGCGAACGCCCAGCAAAAAGCCCAACGAAAAGGGAATGGTTCCGAGAATCAGAAAAAAGCGTAACGGACGATAAATCATGAACATGCGCATGATGATCAGCAATGATCGCCACACGTAGGATCGGATGCTTTTAACCAGACGCGAGGGCCGCAGGTCGGCATTTACCCGGATCGGCACCGAAAGAACACTCATGTTCTTTTGTCCGGCCTGAATGATGGTTTCCAGGGTATAGGTAAAGTTGTTGAAGACGTTTAGGGACAGGGCGGCTTCGCGGCTGAAGGCGCGGAAGCCGCTGGGAGCGTCATCCACACGGGTGCCGCTGGTGGTACGCACGACCCAGCTTCCCATTTTCTGTAAGGCCTTTTTTAGAGGCGAGAAATGCCCGATGTCGCCGATGGGTCTAGCTCCAACCACGATATCGGCGCGCCCTTCGACAATCGGTGTGACCAGCTTTTCGATGTCCCGCGCGTCATATTGATTGTCGGCGTCCGTATTGACTACGATATCGGCGCCAGCCCGCAACGACGCATGAAGCCCGGCCATGAAGGCTTTGGCCAAGCCTTGGTTGCGCGGTAATTCAACGATGTGCTCGACGCCATGCGTACGCGCTATCTCAAGCGTTCCGTCGGTGCTGCCATCATTGACGACCAGTCGCTCAATCGTATCGACCCCGGGAAGCGTGCCGGGAAGATCGGCGAGTGCCGTCGGAAGGGTCGCCTCCTCGTTAAAGCACGGAATCTGGATAATCAGTTTGGTCACGGCAAAAGTACAGTCCGCTTCAAATATTCCAATATCTTCGCCCAACCGGTCGTTCATATCACAACCGCCGTTCAACTCCAACGGGCCGGACCTTCAATTCACTTGTAATGAGAATTTAGCATCACTATTTTGTGCCGACTATGCCAGACGATTATTCTGAAACTCTGATGCGCCACCGTGAACAGTGGGAGAAAAAACCCGCTGTACGGGCTATCTATCATTACTGGTACGAGAAGGTTGAGGCCGCACTTTTCGCAAGTGGACCGACCATCGAGATTGGCTGTGGCTGCGGCAACTTTAAGGAATTCATGGCAAGTTCCATCGCAACCGATTATGTCGATACGGAATGGGCGGAACGTGCCGTTGATGCTTGTCAGATGCCCTTCTCTGATGGAAGCGTCGGAAATATCGTTGGCATCGATGTCCTTCATCACATTGTTAATCCCGTGCGTTTTCTAAATGAGGCCGAGCGGATATTGACCACCGGCGGACGGGTGGTTCTGATTGAGCCGTACGTTTACAGCCTGTGGGGACGATTGGTTTATCAGGTCCTCCATCATGAGCCGGTATCAATGGAGGCCGATTTTTTCAACATGCCTTACGATCCGGATCAGCCTTACCCGCCCGACTACGCCAACGGCGCCACCGGCTATCTTTTGTTTTGGAAAAATTTAGCAAAGCTTGGAACCATGGTTCCTGGGCTCACGGTTGTGCGGAAGGAATTGTTTTCCTTTCTCGCCTACCCAATGAGCGGCGGATTTCAACCGTTTTCCGTACTTCCTGCCAGCATGGCCGAGCCATTAAGCCGATTAGAAGATAAACTGCTGCGACCTTTGCACGCGTCGATTACCGGATTGCGCATGTTAGTCGTTCTGGAAAAACACTGAAATATCATGAATCGAGACAATAAAACATGAAGCACGCTCCAACTTTTCGCATGCTCCCCACGGTTCCCGACATTGAAGACCCTGACCTGGATCATCTTACCCGACTCATCCGCAATCCGCTGACGGGCACCGTCTATCGCAGGCGCTTTGACATGGTACTCCAACTCCTGGAAATTGGTCCGGACACGCTTTTGGAAATCGGTTACGGCGCAGGTTTCTTAACCTACAACCTCGCCCCGCTGGTTCATCAATACACAGGTGTTGACATCCATGCTTATGGGGACCGCGTCGCTGAATGCATGACGGATCTCGGTATCAATAATATTAAATATTTACAGGGGGATGCGCGCCGATTGGATGAAATCCCCGATGGCTCATGCGACACCGTGGTGTCGGTAAGCTGCCTCGAACATATCCGTGAATGCGAGTTAGTCCAGCAAGAGGTCATGCGTGTCCTGCGCCCCGGTGGGCAGGCCGTATACGGTGTTCCTGTGAAGAATTTTATTACAAGTGCGTTGTTCTGGATTCTTGGTCACGACGATAAAGTCATCCACCCATCTGATCCTAGGGACGTATTGAAGGCCGCCCGTGGCAGCGGTCTGATTCTTGAAAAACAAACCTTCTTGCCCAGAATCAATGGCTTCATGACAGGGCTTTACTGGGCAGCGCGTTTCCGAAAACCGGCTAATCCGAATTAGTCAGCGAACACCCCCGCCCTTTGACCCGCCACACCTCCAGCGAAAGCTGGTTTTCCTTCTGGCTCGGAACGGTGCGCGAGGCATGCCAAGGTGCATCGAATTGCCCGATGCGAACAATGCAGTCGGAAGCCTCTAGGACATCCAGCGCGCTATCGACCGAAGCTTCCCCATGGCTTGAGGAAACCGGCCGGTCAGTTAAAACATGAGAAATTCCGTTTTCGTTGAGTTGCCGATAAAAACCCTCGGCTGCAACATGCCCCGCACGGGTCTCGTAAATCTTCTGGAATTTACGGAAAGGAAAAAAGGCAGGTGCCTCAATGTAGTAAAGATAATGGCGGTTCATAGCCACCACCTTGGCCACGCCCGACCGGCGATTCAGCCACTCCACCGCCTCGTATCCGTTGATTTGTCGTGCCAGAAAAGCCGCGCGGGTCTGGTTCGAAAAAGCGTACTGAACATACGGTCGAGCGAAAAACCCCAGCGCCACAAAGTTAAGGGCGATGGCCAGTATGAAGGCCGCCCCGACCGGGTCGCCAAGTTTGGGTCGGATTTCGCAGGCCCGCTTGGTAGACTTGGCCAGCAACAACAGCAATATCGGCAAAACCGGCAACAAATGGCGAACCTTCGGGATGCCCCCGAATTTCAGCCATAGAACATAGAATATGCCTAGACAAATGGCGGCGGGAAATAAGAGACTTTTCCGCACCCGATCACGAAAAAGCCAAATTCCGAACAGGCTGAACGGCGCGACCATCAGGAAAAACGGTCCCAGACCGACCCGGCCCGCTTCCATGGCAACAGCCGGAAACAACGTCGCCGCAACGGGATAGGCAAGCCAGCGCTCCCACCAAGAAATCTGCTGGTGACGAACGGCCAGATAAGCTTTCATGTCAGCGGCGTAATCGGCATCCCAATAGGGGCCATCGGGCAAACCCAAAACATCAAACAAAACCGGAAATACCGGATCACCCGTATGAAAAACGTTCCAGGCGAACCATTGACCACCAATGATGACCACCACCGCCCCGCAAAGCAAACCGTTGCGCAGCCAAACCCGACCGCTGAACATCAATAGCGTCAATCCTGCGGCCGCAACGAACAGCAGGCCAGAGTACTTGCTTGCCGCATACAACCCCGCACCCAACCCGATCACGATGACGGTCGCCATCGATCCCGACTTACGAAACTCACGCAACCCAAAAACGGCGATCAGGACAAACATCGCCATGCGCGCTTCAATGGAACCGGAACCGGCCCCGTAAAGCATTGCCGGAAGGGTTTGAAATAGTAGCGCGATGGCCAGCGCCCACGGCAGGTCCAGCCAGCGCCGGGCGAGAGTAAACATCAAGGCCGACGCCCCCCACCCACTGAGGAACGTCCACAGTGTCAGCGCGAGTTCTTCGCCGCCAGACAGCAGCAAAGCCGCCGTATATGTCTGTTGAACTAAAAGCGGAATCGCCCCGTCCAACGCGCGCGGCACAAAGAATAACTTACCCGCCTCGGCGAAGCGGCGCGGCAAATCAAAATGGTAGGCCAGAGTATCGGCCTCAACGGGCGGCGCCAGTGCCTCCAGTCCGTCGGCAAAAAACGCTATCGCCAACAAGGCGAGCAAAATGCGCTCCAACCAACCTAGCGGTCTTTTAATCGCGGGTTCCGAACCTGGCAACCGAAACAACGCCAAACCAAGCGACAGAACCAAACAAATCAACCATGCTTTCGGCGCCGAAAAAGCGTTGGCAACCCCGAACCAGAAAAACACCCAGCCCAGCACGCCAAAACCTACGGCGAATGCAAGTGCGCTGCGCTCCGCTTCCTCGCGCCCGCGCCACAAGCCCAATACCGCAAGCACGGCAGCCCCTGAGCCGAGGCAGGCGCCAAACAATCCACCCAATGCCACAAGTGAAGTCAGAGCGGCCATAGCGACCCCAGGACCGATATTGCGATATCCTTGAACTGAATCAAATAAAGGCCGAACAACCCACCGACCCAAATCCAGGCCAGCCATCTAAGCCGTCGCCCCCAAATTCCCAACGAGCGGTTATCGGTCATTTCCGCTACTTTCATGTCAGGCGTCGACCCGTCAGGTCAATGGCAGGAAAACTGGTTTGACTTGCGTCAAGAGGAACGCTCCAGTTTGAGCAATTTTGTGATGTATACCGCCGCCGCGACCAGCAGCATCGGCCCAGATGTATTGAACAGGGGTCGACCGGCATTGTCACCAGCATTCGCAATCACGATCAACGCCAACGCTACGCCGGTCAGCAACACTGAACTCCACAGCCAATTCTTCGGGATCGAGCGAATTCCCAGCAAGCCTAGCGGCAACAGCCATATGAAGCTGTAAATCACGCCCTTGCTTGACATCAAAGCCTTCATTCCGACATCAAGGCTGGCTGAACTTAGGCCACTTTTTGCACCGAAATTCCACGGCATTACTAATTCCGTAGTTCCAACATAATGCAAAAGCATCAACCCTCCCAATCCAATGGCCAGACCGGAAAATATGTAAAAAAGAATGGAAAAAATTTCAGGGCGCCGATAATCACCGCGACCAACATCAACCATGACCCAAAAGAAAGCGAGACCCGACGAAAATATAACGGTTGTTTCGCGGGAAAGAAATGCCAGAACGGCGACCAGGGGCAGCGCACGCCATTTCTGTTGCGACACCAGCCAAGCCGTAAAAATCATCACGAACAACTCGCTGGAATCGACGAGACCGGACAAATACAGGTTGGAAATATTGAAATGGCATAAACAAAGAAGGGAGCTAATGAACCCAACGGTCTTCGACCCCGTGACTGCTGCTCCGGTAAGGAACAGAAAAAGTGCCGCCGAAGCGACAAAAAGGGAATTGGTCATCAGAAGGCTGAAAAATATTGGGTTCCAACTGCCGATATTTCCCTTGGAAAGCATATAAAACGGCTTGGCTACATACGGCACCAGGACCCGATAACGCCAATGAGAATCGGGTTCTTCCATAAAGCCGTTTTCGATAATTGACGAATAATACCGGGTATCGGCTAGGCTGGCATATGGCCACTCAGCGGTTGCAGCTGCCGTATCAGGGGCATAGCGGTTCAGGGTTGGATAACCCAACGAGAAACAAATAAGGAAAAACAGACACCAAACCAAGGCCAAGCGAGACGGGGCGAGATTGGAGAGAGTGGGATTATCCATTTTTTCGGGAAACTCAGGTTATCTGCCGAACAACGCCTCCTGATTAAGGGGTGCGGCGGCGGGTTTCGGTGCTCGATAATTTATACTCTAACTCCCTTTTAAATCAAGTGCCCGGGAATTGTCCCCAAGGGGTTTTCAGGACTTGCTGTCCGTACAGAATATCATCTGGCAGGGCCCTAAAACTTACGGAACGCGTAGTTGGAGGAAATAAATTTCTTTGGCAATGGCAAAAAGATTTGATATATCGCGGTTGAAGATTACGGGGTAGCGACCGTGCGAATGGGCTCTCCTTAAAGAGCCATTCTGACTACTGTCGGCATTCAACACTCTCGATGTTGAAATTATGTCGTAAGCCTTTGGCAACCGTAAAACGCTTGTATGAAAACGCGGTGTTTTAGCGGGGTCACATTACACTGATTACGGAGATCAGGGTGGTTTTCGGGTTTTCCTTTTCCGATATTTTCTGAATTGTCGAATTGTCTTGTTCCCCGCGCGCACTCAAGGAGATCAGCGGCAGATGTATCGAGAGATGGAGCCGGCGACAGAATATCAAGGAGCGGACCTTGAAGCGCTCGCCAATTTGCACCGCTATCAGCGTTGGGTGATCGAAATCTTTCTGCCATATCTTTCCGGGCGGGTAATAGAGTTCGGTGCCGGGGTTGGTAATATTTCGACACTGATCAGGCCACATGTCGCAACGCTTGATCTGGTTGAGCCGTCGGCCAATCTGGTCATTTCTCTAAAACGGCGTTTTGGCGATACTGATTGTGTCGCAATTTATGAGGAGTCCCTTGAATCCCGGCTTCTGGAAACCGCTGATGAGACCTACGAGTCGATCGTTCTGGTTAATGTCCTTGAGCACATTGAAGACGATGCAATGGCGCTCGAAGGATTCTATCGAATTCTCAAGCCAGGGGGACATTTGCTGCTATTTGTTCCGGCTTTGGAGTTTCTTTTCAGCGATCTTGACGTGGTGCTTCGTCATTTTCGCCGTTACCAACGACCGGAATTGAACCGACGGACTACGGGCGCCGGCTTTGATATCGTCAAGTCGAGATACTTCGATGTCCTTGGCGTGTTTCCTTGGTGGCTGCTCAACACGAAGATGGGCGCAACCGAATTTAATCCTGTGTTGGCCAGCATCTACGACGCTGTCTTCGTACCTTTGTCGCGGGGACTGGAAAGTCTGGCGCCGCCACCGTTTGGAAAGAATATTATACTGGTTGCACGACGACCCGAAGGGCCAAAAAAATAATATACATCACCGTCAAATTCCGCATTAATCGGATTTTGCAAAAGTTGCTGATCGTAGGTGGTTTGATCGAAAATCCATAAAGCTACTCGCTGACAAGGCAAAACGGCCCGCGCTTTATTTTAGTGAATCCCGCCGCCAAATTGATTTAACCTAACCGTTGAACTTGAAGGTGGCCTAAGGCATTTCCGCAACAGTCTAAACAAAACCTAAGATGGTATCGAGTATTGGCAATTTTTTTCAAAAAGCAGGAAACAGTGTTTATGCCCCCTCTTAATTTGAAGAAGCTTTCTGTCGTTATTCCCTGTTACAATGAGGAATCGACGCTTGCCCAACTAGTTGATCGGGTTACGAGCGCAGATACCAGCGGCTTGGACCTGGAAATTCTCATCATAAATGATGCGTCGACCGATGGCTCGGCAGAGATCGCAAAATCGATCGCTTCAACTGATCCCCGCATAGTCTTTGAACAACATGAAGAAAATATGGGCAAAGGAGCGGCGCTTCGAACTGGTTTCAACAAGGCCTCTGGCGATATCGTATTGGTACAAGATGCCGACCTTGAATACAGCCCATCAGATTATCCGATTCTAATTGCCCCCATTCTGAGTGGTCGCGCAGACGTTGTATTCGGATCACGATTTATTGGTGGAGCAAGTCATCGCGTTCTATATTTTTGGCACAGCGTTGGAAATAAGGTTCTGACCGTATTTTCCAATATGATGACCAATTTGAACCTTACCGACATGGAGACCTGTTACAAGGTTTTCAAAAAAGAAGTAATCGATCAAATTGAGGTAAGGGAAAACCGATTTGGATTTGAACCTGAAATAACGGCAAAAATTTCCAAAATAAAACCTGCTCTACGGATTTATGAAGTTGGTATTACGTATGACGGTCGCACTTATGGAGATGGCAAAAAAATCACCTGGAAAGACGGCATCAGTGCCATTTTTTGCATCCTCAAATACAATATCTGACCTTCTTCATAAACGCTGGATAGGTTTTGTGGCCGTTTAAGCTTCCGTCAGCTTCCCTTTGTCCAACCGAGTTGATCCGGTGTTCGGAGACGCGTCATATGACGTAGATAAAGCGTGATGTAGCTATTAACTCCGAAGATAGGATGTTCGATGTTACGTCTGGTAGAAGAAAGCCTTTTTTGCAAGGACGTTCACACCTATCTCACATCCCACAGGGAAAAGGGCCATCTGGAACGTAAAAGAATTCTGCCCAAAGGATGACGCCTCATATTCATGTTTTGTTCCACCTTAGGTTTCCGTTGGTTATTTCTCCCCCAGAAGCGCCCGATATTGCTGTTCGATGGTTGATAGCCGATAGGGCTTCATGAACATGTCAGTTGTCTTCGCCGTTATCCGTGGAGGGGACGAAATGAAATCCGCCAAGCGCTCCTCTTCGTCCGCTGTCGGCCCCTGCGGCGTGTCGCGAAACGTCATTGCCGCCGGGTAGTTGCTCAGGAAATCCAACGAACTGTCATCGGCCACGCTGACGATATTGACGATGGGCAAGCCCGATGCCGCATAGTCGACCAGTTTGCTGGGCAGCTGGTAATTCGTATCGTTGCCGATATTGATCAGGATATCGGCTTCAAAATTCGCCTTTAGGGCAACGTCCCGCGCCACCTGGCCATGCAAAAACAAATTCTTGCCCAGCAGGGTTTCGTATTCGGCGAAGCATTCGGCGCAGTCGTTCACGCGACCAAAAAAATGTGCCTCGACTTGCGGAAGCCTTTCGAAAACGGCGCCAAGTAAACGCAACAAATAGTCGGGATTGCGGATATCGCGGTAGAGCGAACCGGTGAAAACCAGCTTTTTCTTTTCCGAAGACAAACGAGGCGTAGCGGCGCACTCGCCGGAAAACAGGGGCGGCACCACTTCGATCTTCCCCTCAATCCCTGAAAACGCCTTTTCATATGCCCGGCGGCAAGAGGTGACCGTTACTGTTGCGCTATCACAAAGTTCCAGGACTTTTTGCTCGGAGCGGCGATTACGCTCACCGTGCAGGCGCGAATTGTTCACAGCAGGCTTGCAGGACCAGAACGGGTCACCAATATCGACCATCCAGTGAATGTCGTTTCGTATGGCTTTCACCGCGCGTCCGACCAGATGCCCCGTATACGGGGTCGACGTACTGATCACGGCGTTGAACCCGATCTCTCCCAAAAGCCTAAGCGCCATCTTCCTTGCAGCAAAGAACCAAAGACAGGTGCTGTCCGGCCAGTAGACTTTCTTCCACGTTGCGTCGTGAATGATCTTGGCAATCCTTGCCCAACCGGAAAACCGCTCCCCACCGAGGGCTTCTTCGCGTTGGGGGGCGTCTTTTTTCGACACACCCCCTCCCCTGCGCCGCTCGATCCACAGACGCAGATTTTCCGAGAACGCGCCGCCAACCCGATGGACATGCACACCGCCCAGCAACTCTTCCTCAAGCGCACCGAGCTTCCAGCCACTGATCACATGCACCTCGTGCCCCATCTCGGCCCAGCACTGGGCAATGGCCGACCACCGGTAGGCGCGCGGTCCCGGATCGGGTGGATAGCAATAGCAGATGATCAGCACCTTCATGGTGTTTTGTCCGTGCCCCTAAGGCCGTATCCCGTAGAAAACGGAACATGCAAGCCAAGGGCGGCAGATGCTTCGTTAGCACTTCGCACGACGATCTTTTGTGCATCCGCGCCGCCATCGTCGATGATATCACGAACGCGGATTTTGCCTGCGCTTTGCGACACTTCACGGTACACCGGAATACCAAACCCATGATGACACCCGACAAAGCGGTCGGAATCGAACCTAAGCGCCTCGGCTTTTGCCTCGTCACCCAGCCAAAATAGCCCCAGCTTCAGGTTCCCGGGTTCCTTGTCGCCCAGGCGCGGCGCGAAATGGGCTTTCACGGAGCGGTATTCATCGCGCCGTTCGGGCAACGGTGTGTACAGGTAGCTGCCGGGATCAGCGACCCAGTCTTCGCCATCAATATTCAACTCGACGGCCAGCTGGTCGTTATGGGCGTGCGCGCCCCTTCCGTTTAAGCCGATGGGCCCGCAGCGGACCGACAAAAACAAACGTTCCGAGCGCCAGATATACAGGCCGAAATCTGGATATGCGGCGAGGCGCAGGTCCTTGCTCAGTCCCGCCTCTGGCAGAACGAATTCGACATCGAGAAGCACCCGGCCCGTGGGTACGAACCCGCTGCTCAGTCGCAAATCACGTTCTTCAGGTCGCGCGGCGATCTTCCGGTTTCCGGCTAGGCTCGCCACAATGGCCGTTTCCGGCAAGCCATTCGCATCGCCGAATAAGCCGCCAAACGCCGCCAGAAGATGCTCATGATTGAGGCATTTTTCGTTGAAAAACTTCAGAAAACGTCCGCTATCACTATCGCCGACCTGGGCAATACGTCCGTTCGGTTTGGTAACGTCCCGCAAAAATTGAGCGGCGGCGGCAAGCCGGGAGAAACAGGTTTCGCTGAACGTCGCCGATCTTTCTTCGCCAAGCCCCAGGGCCAATGCCGTCCCATAAAGGGCCATTTCCGCCGATAACCCGTGGTAGGCGGTGGAGGCCTCGAATCCTGCCCCGTCCGGACCAAACTGGCGCAGCACTTCTGCATGAAGCTCCTGAACGGCGAAGGTCAGCCACGCATCCGTTTCATCGTTTAGGGGCAGATAGGCGGCCCCATACAGAAGCCCAACGATATTGGCGAGATAATGATTAGCCCGGAAATCCGGGTCCCATTCCAGATTGCCGCGAATATGCCGGGCGTGCTCGAGAACGCTTCGCGCAAATATGGCCTCGAATTCGTCATCGAAGGTTGCGCCCGCAGCGACAAACAAATCCCGCGCCACCAGCCAGTTGGCAATGCGAATGCCAACATCCATGGTGCACCGCCAGTTAACCCCGAAGCGCGGCGGATTATGGACGATGAAATCCAGAACCTGATTGCGAAATTCCCCGGCGTATTTTTCCAAACCGTCGGCCAGAGCAAAGGCAAAAGCCAGCGTCGGCAGATGCTGCATTCGCGCCAATTCCCACGGCACCTTGATATCCACCCCCGGAAGGTGGCCGTAGGGAACATCCTGATACCAAACATCCCTGCCCCACCGATACCCCGATTTGAAATCGAGATGCCAGTTGATGGGCTCATACGTTTTATCGATCAGCGCGCGAATGCGTTCGCTTTCAGGCCGGTTGGCGGCGTTGATCGACGTGTCGGCAGCGCTGTAGAGATTTCCTTCAAGTCCTTCGCATTTCACCGAGCCTGAAAGGCGCGTCCACCCCGATCCCAGCAGGTTGAAGCGATGCTCAAGGATGCGCGCCGCCAACTCGAGGACCGGTTCGCAATCTCCAATATCCGGTACTGCCACAAACCGATGAAGGTCACCGGCGATGGTCTCATCGCAATAGGTCGGGGCGCGAATGTCGCGCCTTCGATTGCCCATGGCAACCGCCTTTCGCCTACCCATTGCCCAGACACGCGGAAACACTTCGCGAACGGGCATATTCACGAGAAGTCTCAGCAAGGAACGTATCTGGGGTAACGTGTGCAAAATTCTCAGGTCTTGGGTGAAGATTTCCGCGCTGCGAGCATCAATAGCGGATGCAATGGCCCCTTCGGCTCTTCTACGGAAAAACCTGCCGAACGGAGTAATTCAACCCATTTTTCCAGATGCCAGCGATTTATCGAAATGCGCAAATATGTAAATTCGTCGCGCCACCGGGTCAGACTAATCAGCCACCAAACCGGCGTGCAGCGCGCAAACGGAATTTTTTTGATTTCGCGGTCTCGCTCCGGATGCCTTGGATCCGGCACCGTCAAACAAAAACATCCTCCGGGTTTAAGAACGCGCGAAATTTCCCTGGCTTGCGCAATCGGATCGGTCAGATACTCAAATACACTGGATGATATCGCCGCATCGAAACTTGCATCCTCGAACGGCAGTGCGTTTCCGTGGTCCAGGATAATCCACTCCACACCCGATCGCGTATCCCTCTTTTCCGCCTGTTCGATCATGCCTCTGGACGCATCGCAGGCCGTTACCCGCCATCCGGAGGCATCCAAACCACGGGAAATTTCACCAGTTCCACAGCCAAAATCCAGGACATTCCCGCCTGGGCTGCCGTGCGCCTGAAGGGCTTCCTCGAAACGAGCGATCCGCGGCCCCATCTGATTGCCATCAGCGTAGTGCGCACTCCAATTCGCGGCCCATTTATCAAACGCCGATACGACCTGAGCGGGATGACTTAACTTGGGCATATTCTTAGAATGCTTTGAGCTTCCTAAACGCGAAGACAACCATTTTAATGAGCTGCCAACCATCCCTAAATCGTGAGATCTGGGTGCTTCCGTAGGCGCGGTCGGCATAACGGATGGGAACTTCGATGATTTTTAGGTTCAACTTCGACGCACCGAAAATAAGATCGAAATCACCGAACGGATCAAAATCACCGAAATATGACCGGTTGGCGGCAATCATCTCATAGTGCCGCTTACTAAGAACCTTGGTCCCGCATAGCGTATCAGTTAGCCGCTGGCTGATCAGCCAAGAAAAAATCGCCGAAAAGCTACGATTGGCAATCTTGTTCAAAAAGCGCATCGCACGCTTTTCCATCGGATATATTAAACGGGTACCATTGACAAACTCGCCCTTCCCCGACGCAATCGCATTGAAAAAATTGGGAAGTGTCTCCGGTGGCACCGTAAGATCGGCATCGAGAATCATCAACACCTCGCCCCGGGCGGCGTCAAATCCAGCCCGCACCGCATCCCCCTTTCCTTTCCCCGGCTGAACCATCCCTTTAATGTCGCGGTCGGGGTAAGCCTCGATGACTCTGTTAATTTCATCAAGAGTTCCGTCCTGACTGTGGCCCTCGACGAAAAGAACCTCGATGTCGGGACAAAAATCGGGGATCCGCTTAATCGCGGGCTCAATATTTCCACGCTCGTTTCGGCATGGGATTAGAACAGTAACGGATTTTGGGGCCTTCGGCTTTGACGGCTGCATGCGCGCGACAACATAGTTGCGTAACGAGAGGTGCCTAATTCCCGGCAGCGATCCGACATATCGGTTCAGGAATGTCCCGGCGCCAAACAAACGCTTGGGCACGATTTGCCGCCAATCAAACTTGACGACATCAAAGTCCGCGAGGGAAAGAAGTTGGGCAATATCGGTCGGACTCAACCAGCTTTGCGCCACCTGAGGCATTTTGTTGCCTAATTTCCCTGCAACCGAAAGAGGCCAGTTCCAGAGTTGTGAGTAGTAGGCGATGATAATGCGCGTTTCCGGCGTGCAAAGATGGCGCAACAACCTCAATGTGGATTCAATATCGCCAAGCATCCCGATGGTATCCGTCAGGACAATCGCGTCAAACGGCCCCTTCAAAGAGGCTATGACAGATGAATCCTCCATATCGCCGACATGGAATTTCAGGTTGGGATATTTTGACCGGGCAATATCGATCATACCTTCGCTGATATCGAGACCAATGCCGCGGGCGGGGTCGAGTGAGGCCAGAAGCTGCCCCGTCCCACACCCCAATTCAAGAACATGTGCGCCTTGTGGAATTAGAAAGCGCATGTAATCTCGGTCTGCCGCGTAAAAGAACTCGTTACGGCGAACCCAGTCGTCCCTTTCCTCCGCCAACCCGTCGAAAAATGTTCGAATCGCTTGTTTTCGCGGATCGAAATCGGCAACGGAAGCTGCCTGGAGTCCTTTATTTTGCTTTGGTTTTTTCATTGATAGTCCAAAAGAAGAAGTTACCGCATGATGCTACGATCAAGATATCGTTAGTATCCTCGAATACGACGCGTCAGGCGATTCAAAATCAAGAACCACCCGGCGATTGCAACAGGCAATGTCGCGCTATGCGCCGTCGTAACAACGACCGGCGTCACATAATAGCCTGAAAGAGTGATGACAATATAGGCAAGCGGCAAGCACGCCATCAAAGCTCGCGGCTTTGACGGAGCCATGACCAATGCCGCAAAAATACCCATTGGCAAGGCAAGCAGCAGGCTTACACGGAATAGCAGTGAAAGGATATATCCCGGATTGATAAGCGCTAATTCCGACAAGGTATTCCACGATGCCCAGCCATTTTCGGCAACGAGTGCCTTGCGACGTTCAATGAGTTTTTTCTGATCGGGTAGCTGTGTGAAACCCGGTAAATCAGCAACCGCCGTAAACGCCATATTCGGAAAAATAATTCTTAGAGCCCTGCGGACGACCATCGACGCATACAGGCCGGGATGTTCCGAAATGAATTCAATAGCCCGCTTGGTCAGCCAAGCATTATATTCCACGCCCCCCGTATGGCCGAAGTCCGTTTTTCCCGTCTCGCGTTCATAAAAAGCGGCCACGACGCCGTCGTCCTCAATTATTCCGTAAGGGTTCGAAAACTGCCCAATTCCTGACCAGAAAGAATGTCCAAAGGATGAGCGAACGGGAGAAAACTCGCCACGCACCAAATAATTGGCCTCAGCGGCGGCAAGAAGGGTCATGCCACCAGCCAGAAGCAGCGCGGAGATTTGTTGCCATCGCCGCGCCGGAAGCGCCAATGATCTATTTTCGATCACGCTGACGAATGCCAGCCAGCCCGCAGCACCAACGGCAAATAAAATCGAAATCGAGCGGCACTCGTTGGCAACGATATTGGCGAGGGTCAACCCGCCGACTAACATCCACAACGGGCCGTTCGAAAACCCGTATGAGGACGTGGATATCTTTATAACTATCCACGTCATGACAATCAGCGAGTAGCTTAGCCACGCGTTGTAATCGGGTGCAGCGGCCACCTGAATCTCCGGAAGAAACAGCGCGTACGCAATCCCGGCGGCAATGGCGGCGCCGGCACCAGCAACTTGCCGGGCAATGGAAATAACCGGAAGGACCATTAACGCGTCAATTAGCAAATTCAGGGTTTGGATATGTATATAGAAAACCGGACCAAATAACTTGTGGACCAGAATAAACAGATAAACGACACCTCGATCATTGATGGACCATAAGATAAGCGCCTCTTCAATGGTCATGCGGAATTTCTCGGTGAAATCCACGCCGAGTGGGATCGCGCCGAAATCACTCCATGCCAAGGCAAGCGCAGATCTGGGAACCGGTTGCCAATAGGGCGGGATATCCCAATAGAGATTGGCAAGAAGCACTAATACGCGTGCGGCGATCGCGAGAGCAAGAATAGCCCAGATATATTTAGCCGACACGACTTCCGAGATATCGGTATCGTTGCGGGTCGGTCCAGGAATTATTGTGTCAGCCATCAGACGGTTTTATTCGATGAAAGAAAGTCAAATCGTGGATTGGCGGAAAGCAATATCCCGAGATACTGCAGCGGTCGAAATTTCGTCGCGAAACTGATCACGCAATATACTGGCATCATGCCTTTCACGAGCCGTTGACAAAGCTGCAGCCGATAGCCGTCGGCGCAGATCAATGTCATTGATTAGGCGAACGATACCATTCTTTAGCGCTTCTGACCCCTGATTCGAAACAACAAGACCCCAACCGAATTCACACGCGTATTGCACCTGTGCAACCACGGGCGAACCATAAACCAGAATGGGCATTCCAACGGCCAGATAGGCCGGAACTCGGGTCGGCATGGAATAGCGGATAAAATTGACGGATTCATTGTCGAAATTCGACGGCATGAGCAAAATGTCGCTTGACCCGATCGTGTCGAAAAACGACCTATCGTCAGTGAGAGCGCCATTAAAATGAATTGCAGGATGCTCGCCTAGAATTTCGCGGCTTTCTTTCGTCAGCGACGGGCTGTAAATCTCCGCCTGTATGGCATATCCGTCGTCGCATAATTCAGCGACTGCCCTGCAGCAATCCCTAAGGCTGGTCAATTGGGCATTCGGATAAACAGACCCCGCATAAACAACCCGTATCGGATCATTGAGATGCGATGGGTCCCTGGCCGAGCGATGCCATTTGTCGACATCGACGGTATTTTGAAATGGAACGAACCGTCCGCCATACCTTTCTTCAAACGCACGGCACATGGAATCGCATATGCCCATTCGGATTTCGGACCTGTCCATAAGGCGACGAACCAGACCCGCCATGCGGCGGCGTTGAAAAGGCCCCAAAAGCCCTTTTTGAAATTGGACGGATGGCCAGTCATCCATCATGTGTACAATTAGCGGGAGGTTATAGCGGGCCTGAATTTTCTCCACAACTTCCATCAGGCCGATACTGCCCAGGATGGTGAAAATCACGTCCGGTTTGAAATCCTCGATCCAGGTCTCCAGATTTAGGCTGAGCAGACCAGACTGCGGAAGTCCATCGCCGAAAATCAAGTTTTTAGCCGACTGAAGTGCCTGGATATGGAGGGGTGCCGATTGGGTTTCCCCACAAGCGTTTGATGCCTTTGGTAGAGTTTCCCTATTGGCAAGAGTGCCGCCAAATTTGCGAATTTCCTGCGGCCCCAAGCGGTAGAATCTATCGCAAACTTCGTATGTTACGGGCTGGCAATCATCGTGAACCGTAGCGATCCTGTCTTTCGGCCAACCGAAAAACAAGTTTGTGAACGTGATTCCGGTCCCGCTCACTTTGTTGAACGCGTGCGGCGTAATAAACAGAACGCGAGGATAATCCTCTGACAAACTCATGCCTGAAGAGCCTATGATCGGCGAAAGGTGTCTTGATTGTTGACGAACCATTCGTACGTGGCGGCTAAGCCGTCACGAAAAACAATCGAGGAGCGCCACCCCAGTTCACGAAGTTTCGAGCAATCGAGCAGCTTTTTTGGCATGCCATCGGGCTTGCTATCGTCGAAAATGACGTCACCCTCGTATCCTACCACTTGCTTGATCAACAGCGCCGCATCGGCGATAGAAATGTCCGACCCTGTACCGACGTTAACGATTCCGCCATCGTCATAGTTGTCCAACAAAAACACAGCCGCGTCGGCGAAATCATCAACGTGTAAAAACTCGCGGAACGGCTTTCCCGTGCCCCATACCACCACTTCCGCCGCGCCCGCGACCTTCGCTTCATGGAATTTGCGAATCAGTGCTGGCAGGACGTGGGCGTTTTCCAGATGGAAATTGTCGCCCGGGCCGTAAAGGTTATTCGGCATGATGGAAACCGAATTGAAACCATGCTGGCGCCGCAGTGCATCGCACAGCGAAATTCCAGCGATTTTGGCCACTGCATACCACTCATTGGTTGGCTCAAGTGGGCCGGTTAACAGGGCGGTCTCGGCCATCGGTTGAGTCGCAAGTTTTGGATAAATGCAGGCTGAACCAAGGAACATGAGCTTTCGGACTCCATTGCGCCAGGCAGCCTCAATGACATTGGTTTGTATTTGCAGATTGTTGAGAATGAAATCGGCAGGATAGACAGAGTTTGCGTGAATGCCCCCAACCCGCGCGGCGGCCAGAACAACGACATCCGGATGCTCGCTCTCAAAAAAATCCCGTGTGGCAGTTTGATTTGTGAGGTCTAGCTCGGAGTGTGATCGAGTAACGATGTTTTCGTATTGAGCGCTACGAATTCGTCGCACCATGGCCGAACCAGCCATGCCATTGTGGCCCGCAACGTAAATCTTGTCTTTTTTCACTACGTATCCAGCCTATTCATTGTAAGAGTATACTTCGAAGCCATTCCTTGCGGCGATAGCATCACGTTCCGTGAGTTTTCGGTCGCGTGCCGCCATTTCCTCGACGAGATCCACAAACGACGTTTTGGCAGTCCATCCCAAGACCTCACGTGCCTTGGAAGCATCACCGAGGAGTGCCTCAACCTCGGTTGGCCGGAAGTAGCGGCGGTCAATGGCGATAACACGTTTATTTGTCGCCCGATCAATACCAACCTCGTTCACTCCCTCGCCCTCCCACGCAATCTGCATATCCATGGCGGCGGCCGTGGCCTCGACGAATTCACGTACAGAATGTTGCTCGCCCGTCGCCAACACAAAATCGTCGGGTGTGGGTTGTTGCATCATCAGCCACATGCCTTCGGCATAATCTCGCGCGTGCCCCCAGTCACGTAGCGAATCCATGTTGCCGAGAAAAAGGCAATCCTGCATTCCCTGCCGAATTCGCGCCAAGCCCCGCGTGATCTTACGAGTCACGAAAGTCTCCCCCCGGATCGGCGATTCGTGATTGAACAAAATGCCGTTGCACGCAAATATTCCATATGCCTCGCGGTAGTTCACCGTGATCCAATACGCATACACCTTGGCCGCACCGTAAGGTGAACGCGGATAAAACGGCGTCGTCTCGCGTTGTGGCGTCTCGACGACCTTGCCAAACATCTCCGACGTAGATGCCTGATAGAAGCGGGTGGAGTCTTCAAGTCCCAGAATACGAATGGCTTCAAGGATTCGTAGAGTTCCCAGCGCATCAGAATTAGCAGTATATTCGGGTGTCTCAAAACTGACCTGAACGTGACTTTGCGCCGCCAGATTATAAATCTCGTCCGGGCGAACTTCCTGGATAATGCGGATCAGGTTCGTAGCATCGGTCAGATCCCCATAATGAAGCAAGAAATTCGGATCGCTTTCGTGCGGATCCTGATAGAGGTGGTCGATCCGTTCGGTATTGAACGATGAAGCCCGACGCTTAATGCCATGTACCTCGTAGCCCTTGTCCAGCAGAAATTCAGTCAGATAAGCCCCGTCCTGACCGGTAACGCCGGTAATAAGTGCTCTCGTCATCGCGTTGTCTCCGGTTTTCCTGTCTATTGTTAGTCGTTGATGCGATACAGGCACGCCTGTCCACCGAACTCGGTCTCGCAAAGGTATGAAGCGCCCACCGCCGCCTCGATTTCCGCAGTTGGCAAATCTTGATCAATGTCCAATACGTAGCGTGGTTGCCGGGTTTTCAGGTTCTCTAGAAATATGGCCTTCCATTCGGGAAGAATGGGATCCATCAATTTAGCACTCGTGCTCAGCCAATTGATGGGGCAACGTCGCTCGGCCAGTACAAAAAACTGCGGCAAAGTTCCAAGAACCAAAACGAAGTCATCGGCCTCCGTACGTTCGCTCACGTACCTTGCCGCCTGCTCGGCAATTTTATTTTTCTTCAGAATCGGTCGCATTTCCAGCGGCCAAAACCGGTAATCGAATTCTTCCCCGGCCCGTCCGCGAAATGCCTTGAAAACACCAAAAAGCGTTAACACCGCGCCTAGCACGGCCAGCACCAGAAAGAAGCCCCCCGCGCCATCAAACAACGCCTCCTCCACCCTCCACCAACCAGCGGCAGCGAGAATGGCGACCGGCAGAACCAGGGGAATACAGTGGAACGGGAAATATCGCCCCTGCGCCAAGAGTGCAACCATCGCCCCACTCAACCACGCCAACGAGATAGTAACGATAGGCCCTTCAACAAAATACGCCCCCACTATCGCCATCAAGATAGTGCCTGACAAACTGCCTATCACCATCGGCAAAAAAGCCTTGGCGCTGAGCGCCGAACCATACAGGAGTAAAATGCGCTCAACGCCTAACAAGCGCCCCAGCCGCACAGCCAATAAGGAAAATTTCCCACCACCCAATTTGCCGCCAATCTTCTGTTCTAAATCTTCGAATTGTCCACTGTTAGCGGTATTGGCGGAGTGGGAAGCATAACCGAACACTCCCAAGTTTTCTTTGCGCAGCAAGTCCGTGCGCCACAAAATGGCAACAAATATGCTCACGGCGCAAAGGCATCCGAGAACTGAGAAAATAAACATCGTTTGGCCAGGATGAGCAAAAAACAATGCGCCCCACACAACCCCATAAGGCGCCAACTGAGTGACTTTTATCAGCAACGCCGTCAACACGGCGACGAATACAAAAACGCCTATCCATGCCGGTTGCGGGTTCAAAAACGCAAACATCGCGCCGAGAAAAATAAATACATCAAATAGATTGGCTGTCCGCTCCGCCGATTCGTAGTGGACGGCCAACGTGGGGAAACTCATCAGCAAAAAAAACAGGCCAGCGAATACCCAAGCGACGCCACTATCGACGAGCCCGGATTCAATTCCAACAAAAACGAACGCCCCAACGACGACGATATTTCCGCCCTGTGCCACGTTTCGCGCGAGTCGGTCTGGGTTTTGCACTCCAAAAATCTTAAACCAAAAAGCGAACAGAAATGCGCAGCCCAACCGCGTACAGCCTAGCAAAACATTTTCCTGATAGCGCAACGTAACCCCTTTGGCGCGAAATGCTCCCCAATACGAATGCCAACCGGCATCCTGATGGCAAAGCAATCCCCGATACGGCATGTTGATCAGCAGATAGAATGCCGCCAACAACAGAAACGCTGAAAATTCGAGCATGTCTATTTGAAATGGCCTGCTTGGATCATCGTCATTTTGGCGGAGCGTATTGCGATTTGCGTGCCGCATGTTTGGTGTCGGTGTGGCTCGTCATGGCTACACGCACAATATCGCCGAGAACCCCTAAACCGAGAAGTAAAATGGACCATGCGCCAGCCGTGGCGACAAAATCCCCGAGCACTTCGTATCCAATGATGGTTAGCAAAAACGCCGGCACCATCACGAAAAACAGTAGCAAGAGAATCAGCAAAATAAAAAATTTAAGCGGATTGAAAAATGTGATGCCTTGCAAGATCAGTTGCATCATGCGAAGGGAATCTCGCAAATGCCGAACTTTGCTTTTGCCGGTACGCTTGAAGTATTGCATCGGAATGAAGGTCACGAAATACCCCTCCCCGATGGCAAAAATCGTACTGCTGGTGGTGAAGGAAAACGTGTCACACAGAAACGGATAGAACGTTTCCACAAAATCTCGTTTGAATATGCGAAACCCACTGTTTGGGTCCTTGATTTTTCCCGAGACCCAAAGCCCGAGAAAACTCAGCAATATGCGCCGCGCCAAACGCTTGAACGGTCGATCCGTGTCAAACACGTTCTCACGCGACGCGATGACCATATCGAAACCGTTCTTCATCTTGTCGATCAGCATCCCGACTTTTTCGATTTCGTAAGTACCGTCGGCATCAACGATACCTACCCAGTCGTATTTGGCCACCCGCACGCCGGATTTTATGGCACTGCCGTAACCAGTATTGATTGGGTGATCAATAACCCGCGCACCATCACAGACCTCGGCCCGTTGGCGCGTCTGATCAGTCGAGCCATCATTGACCACGATGATTTCAAACGGCAAATCTTGTTCCATCAGAGCCTTGTGCAGGCGCGCCAGCGTCGAGGAAATCGCATTTTCCTCATTGTAAGCAGGAACAATAAAAGTCAGCCCATGTTCGGGTGATCGTTTAGGAGACGACACTCCAGCTTTTCCCTTTTTGGAAGCGGCCATAGATTTCCATCCAATTTTCCAAGACGCCGAAAACGAAGGATTTGTAAGTTACATCTTCCGCATTGGGGTTTAGTTCAAAGCCAGGGCGGAAAATACCGGTTCCATTGTCGGATGGAACCGACACGAAACCGAAATGCCGGGTCGGTGACGTGAAACCCTGCTTGCCACGCTTTAGGATGGCACGCGGAATCTCATCGGCCACTACCTGACGCAGGATTTTCTTTCGCGATGCCATTGTCATTTTCAACTCAATGGGCAACTGCGCACAAAATTCGACTAAACGGTGATCGAGAAATGGGCAACGTACTTCAATTGAATTGGCCATACTCATGCGATCGACCTTGACCAAGATATCATCCTGCAGCCAAGTCTTGATATCGACAAACAGGCACCTGTCCAAAAAATCAATACCGCGGACCCGTCCAAAACAGTCGTTAAAGGTATCGTAAGGCTCGTAGTCGCCAAGCCGGGACAAGGCATCATCCGAAAACAGCGCCATTTTCTCCGTATTGCTGAATATGCTCCGCCACGAATAGTGCGCTTCCTCTGGGTTTAGTACATGGGCCGCGAGGAACTTTCGTAATTTGTAATCCCAGCTTACTTTGCGATAGCTGGGTGGCAGCATCTTCGACGCCAAAACGTCGGCCGCCTTTTTGAGCGGCCCAGGAAACCGACTCCAGTGGGAAAACAGGCGATCCGCGCTATGGGTCGAATATCCAGCCAGAATTTCATCTGCTCCATCCCCGGATATAGCGACTTTGTATTCCCGGCGTGCCACTTTGTTTAGAAGGTAGGTTGGCACGATTGATGTGTCGGCAAATGGCTCGTCAGCGTGCCAGACGATATTTCGCAGATCTCGTCTTGTCGCCGGGATAAGTTCTTCGACACCAATGTCCATACCAATATGGCGCGCCGCCGCAGTGGCAAAGCGACTTTCATCGTAACTGGGGTCAGAGAAACCGATGGCAAACCCCTTAACGTTCTCGCCGCCAACAGCCCGCTTGATCCGAGACGCGACGGCTACCGAGTCCAACCCGCCACTGACATAAGCGGCAACGGGAACATCGGAGCGCAACCGGAAGGTAATAGCCTCGTTGAAAATTTCATCAAACCTTTCGATGGTTTGCTTACAGTTTTCCAGCTTGTCGGCTTTGAAAAATTCTTCAAGCTTCCAATACTCTCCGCTTGAAAACTCACCATTCTCGGGGTTCCACCACCCATATCCGGCAGCCGGCAATTTGAAGACCTGCTTAAACACCGTTTTCGGGGTGAGGATATAACCAAGCGACAGAAAATCGCTGACCGACCGAAGATCTATGTCCAGCTTGTCCTTCAGCCATGGAACATTGGTCAGGGCTTTGATTTCTGAAGCAAACGCCATGCCTTCGTCCCCGACATGGATATAGAGCGGCTTTTTGCCCAGACGGTCGCGGGCAAAAAAAACGTTGTTGCGGTGCGGGTCCCAAATTGCAAAGGCGAACATACCGACAAGGCGATCCAGACAATCCGCCCCTTCGCGCTCATAAAGGCGCAAAAGAACCTCGGTATCGGATTGCGTTTTGAAACGCTCACCCTTGGCAATCAGTTCGTCGCGTAGTTCGATGTAATTGTAAATCTCTCCGTTAAACGTGATGACGCAGCCGCTGTCGCCGATCATCGGCTGTGTGCCACCGGAAAGGTCGATGATCGACAGTCGTCGGTGCCCCATAAACAGCCGCCCGTTCGACCACACTTCGTTTCCATCCGGCCCGCGATGGGCGATGGCATCAAGCATCGGCTGCAATGCCTCCGCGCATAGCGATGGCGCGAAAGCAGGAGCGCGCGATATCAATCCGGCAATGCCGCACATAAAATTTTCAATCGATTTTTGAATGGTTGTCGAAAAGGAGCCGCTAACTGCTGGCGCTTTGTCCGCGCGCCAATATTCTCGTCGCCGCCTTGTAGACAGGATATTCGATCAGCAACTGGCTCAGGCCATGTTTGAAGCGGAACCGGGCGATCGGTCGATACAGGTAGTTTAAAATTCGCATGACCTTGAAGAACAGCGTGCGTCCGGCGGTCAACTTCACCACCTTGTTGTCGATAAAGTACGAGCAAACCAGCATCAGGTTGAAAAACCGCTGAACCTTCGGCTCGTACCACTGGTCATTGGAATCCGCCTCGACTTCGATATTTGCCCATTGCTCAAGGGTATTTGGCATCTCATAACCCCATTTATCCCTCGACAGGGAATAAAGCTCGGTTCCCGGAAGCGGGCGGAACTTGTTGGGCGGGAAAACGATGGAATTGGGGTGGTCATCAATGAGCCGCAGCATCAAATCGCGGGTCATCTTCAATTCTTCAAGGGTTTCCGTCGGGACGCCCATCAGGAAGTTATAGCCCGCCGTAATCTTCGGGTGACGCGCAAGTTTCTGGTTACATGCGATGATGTCTTCCGCTGTGCAATCTTTTCTCACCAATTCGAGAATGCGGTCGCTACCGCTTTCCGCGCCGATATGCATGATATCGGTGCCGGCAGCCTCCAGTTTGGTCAGAAACTCGTCGCTCATGCGTTTGATTTCGTTAATTCGCGCACCACGGAAACCCAGCCCGATCTTCAGGCCGCGCCGCGTGATCTCGTCGATGATGCCTTCCACATGCGAAAGGCTTGGGAAGCTGTCATCATCAATGAAATAGATGTAGTTGGCACCGTAATTATCGACCACATACTGGATATGGTCGGCCACTTCCACGGCTGGCAGTTTGACCCACTTGCGGCCCTCAATAGTGCTGTATTGGGCTGGTGACGAACAGAACGAACAACTGTAGGGACAGCCCAGCGCGCTATACATGGAGAAGATAATGCGTTCTTGGTCAATCTGACCGTAAACGGAAAAATCGTCGATCAGATGATAGGGAATATCGAGGTGGTTAATGTGCTCAAATTTCTTGTCGACGCCCGGATTACGGATCACCTCACCGCTCTTGCGCCATGAAGTATTGGAAACGCCCTCCGGTTTTTCGCCCGTTGACAGCAAATTCACCAACTGCCCAAACGTCGCAGACGCATAGCCGCTGACAACGATATCCGCGCTCCATTCCTGTTCCAGAATGGTTTCCGGATAATACGTCGCGTGCGGCCCACCCCAAACGATCTGAATATTCGGGTATAGCGTTTTCACATGCCGACCAATGGCGATCGCGTGATTAATCGGCGAACCCGACATGACGCTGATACCGACCAGCAGGACATCATCGTCCAATACCGCCTCAAGTTCCGGGCGCCAATCGCCGTCACAAAGTCGCTGATCGAAAATCCGCACTTCGTGCCCGTCCTTGACGACCTGCGAGGCGGCATACAGAAGGCTAAGCGGCATATGCTTGACATAGGTGCCGGAAAACCCCTGATTTGGGTAAACCATGATGATCTTGGACTTCTTCAAGAGTTAAACTCCTTTTGACGCCAGCATTTTCCGTTGTCGAGTTTGTTATCACTGAGGCAGCTTAGGGCATATGGCCCTGATGCCTGAAAGTTCCAATCCCGACACCGCATTTTCTCTCTCACTTTACGGCTTCAAAAAAAACGTGTTCGATGCCCAAACTCCTCAAATGTGCTTTCCCCATTCGCGGTGTCTCGAACCTGACGCTCTTGAGCGCGGAGAGGTCGAAAGAATCCAGGGAATTTCCCTCAATATGCCGTGATTCTCGCTGGTTGTTCGACACCAGACTCCCCCCAACCTTCAATACACGATGGGCCAGCTTTATGTAGTTGTTAACGGACGTGATCGGCAATTCCCGAACGATAACATATTGGTCACCCGATCAAATGAACCCGGCTCCAGCACATCAGCCTGTAAGGGGGTTAAAAAAACGTTACGTCGGCGTCCCCCTCCGGTTCATTTGGCAAAACGATAATCAGTTCCGGGAAATTTACCTGCAGAAAAGAAAATGCTATTGCAATGACTTCCGGAAGATCAACAACAACGATTCTGCAATCCGGGTTCCCCAGCTTCTCGATTGCAACACTGACACAACAGCCAGCACCTATCTCAAGAATTCGATTTGGCTTCCCGCCAGCTACTTATTTTCCTTTTGATAAAAATAAGTAGCTGGCTTTATATTTCGCAAACACTTTGCCGACGAACCATCAATCTCAAAGTAAGTGGTAAACATTGCTGGATTCAAATTTCAAGTGCAACACCCAATGATTTGACGAAGGCTTCCAATGGAGTAAGGAAGCCGAGGCATTTTCTCGGTGTGGTGTTGTAGGTCCACATGATGTCTTCGATGTCTTGATCGTT
>Ga0233431_1001600_pt1 | contig 37904 bp, 32 predicted proteins | sample SI_118_April2016_FD_179867 | JGI IMG/M metagenome (GOLD analysis project Ga0233431, IMG submission 179867) | Seawater microbial communities from Saanich Inlet, British Columbia, Canada - SI_118_April2016_200_MG | ecosystem: Environmental > Aquatic > Marine > Inlet | place: Canada: British... | reverse complement strand
AGGGGCACGCCCTGAAAAGATCGCTGGAGAAGAGCCCATCGGCAAAAAGTTTACGAAACACGGACACGGCAACATCGCATAAGTCGTTGTTTTTAAAAAGCTAAAATTTTAAGCGGGAATTGCTGGGAGATATGCCTCTGATGGATATGATATTCGCCACTTGCACCGACTCCGCCCTTGTCAGAGAAGCCCGCAAGGGAAATGAGCAGGCCTTTGCTGTCCTGATCGACCGCCATCGATCTCTCGTCTTCGGAACCGCCTGGGCGGCCTTGCAGGATTACGACGATACAGAGGATGCAACACAGGAATCCTTTGTGCTGGCCTATCGCCATCTGGATGACCTGAAAAATCCGGCCAAGTTCTCCTCGTGGATTTATTCAATTGCTCTGAACGTGGCGCGTAAATGGTTGGGGAAACGTGTGTTGGAGCAGCGTCGGCGGGAAGATCTGAGCGCGTCTTGGGAAAGGCCCGCCGAATATCCAGAAGATGCCTGTGACGCGAAATCCCAGCAACGTGCGGAACTGAAGAGAGCCTTTGGCGCGCTCTCTCCCGAGGATCGCACGGCTATCACCCTATTCTACCTGGTCGGATTGGATCAAAGGCAGATCGCCCAAACCCTGGAGATTCCCGTAGGAACGGTAAAAAGCCGTCTCCATAGATCCAGAAACCAGTTGCGAAGGAGATTATTGCAGATGGCAAAAGAGAACTTTGCAGCTCACGCTTCGCGCGAAGATTACGGACGTGCCGTCATTGGCGGCTTGCGAGGCGTCATTCACTGGCAACGGCTGCTTCAAGGGGAGGGCCTGGAAGGGTGGCAGCCCGGAAAGCCGGAGGAAGAGGCGTCGTGGACGCGCCCGGGCGACACGATCATTGGGGAGGATACAGAGGGAGAAGAAGGGAAACAGTTGTTTGCTGGAGACCATTCCTGGAAAGACTACGAGCTCTCGGTCCTGATTACACCGATTTCAGGCGGTAATGCCCAGGTATTCTTCCGGGTATCCGAGGATTGCCGCTCGTGGTATCTTTTCGACTTCCTTCTCGGTTGGCAGGCCATCGCCATCATTCAGGTCGATCCAAGCGGCCTACAAAAGCTCAGCGTGGTCAATTATCCAATCGAAAGTGGATGGGAATACGATGTTCAGATCGCGGCCCGGGGAAAATCCCTGACATCCTATGTCGACGGCAAACTGATCAACCAGGTTACGGATTCCTCTTATCGTTCCGGGCCGATTGCATTGAACGTGTGGGAGTCGAAAACGGCCTTTCGGGACCCACGAATCCGGTTGATGCACTGAGAGAAAGACTTCACCATTGAAGGTCACTATAAAGTTGACATTGTTGAGCTTTATCGATAGAGTCGGAGATAGACGACAGAAAAGAAACTACCATCGATGTTTTACTCCCCATTGAACGCATGCTGATCAGCCTCATCCTCAAAGAGCTGAGGGCACATGTCCTCACCGCCCGCTTCCAGGCGATTCTGGTGCTTCAAGTCGTCTCCCTCGCTGCCGGGTTCGGTCTGATGACCGAGAACTATCAAACCCGCCAAGAAGCGTTCCACAGCAGCCGGGAAATTCACCGCCGTGAAAACGAGCACGCCTTTCACGTGATAAACGGGACAGAGGAGTACGAGCTGCACGATCTACAGGGCGTCTACGTGGCCCGCACTCCGGCACCAATGAGCTGGGCCGTGCGCGGCCTGGAAAGCTGGCTCCCCTCCGAACTGCATCTGTCCCTGCGCCACAGCCGCAGCATCGACGGCGCCATCTACCGCAATCCACTCACCTCCCGCTTTCCCGCACCCGACCTGCTCTACCTTTCGCTGTACCTGCTGTCGCTACTCGCCGTGGTGCTCTCCTTCGACAGCGTAACGGGCGAGCGGGAGCAGGGCACACTGCAGCTCGTTCTCACCCAGGCCGTGCCCCGACATCAGCTGCTCCTGGGTAAATGGATCGGCGGCTTTGTGGCCCTGGGAATCGGGTCGGTCATCGGCGTGCTGGTGGGCGTGCTTTTCCCCCTGCTCTCCGGCGCGGTGGCCATGTCGTGGTCCTGGATCATTTCGATATCTGCCCTTCTCGTCGGAATACTCCTCTACCTGGCCGTGTTTTCATCCCTGGGCCTGCTGGTCTCCTGCATCGCGCAAAACTCATCGACGGCGCTCGTCGTCGCGCTGCTGACCTGGGCAGTCTCGACACTCGTCCTGCCGGGACCCGTGCGCGAAATGGCCGCGCAGCAGAGCCCGGCCCTGTCCAAAGCAGAGCTTCTGGCACAATACCAGGAGTTTGAAAAGGAAAGAAAAGACGCCATCTGGGCGCTGCCGTGGAACGAAAAGCCGGAATGGAGCCGGGAGCGAGAGCGCTTCCTGAAGGAAAACGAACACCAGAGAAGAGTGGCGGCCACGGAAGAGTATGAAAACCGGCTCCTGCAGCAAACATCCCTGGCGCGTGCCGCCTCGCGCTTTCTGCCGGCCGGAGCGCTGACCAACGCGCTCACGACCATCGCCGACACAGGCGTCGATATGGCGCTCGCCTTCGGATCGGCGGAGCGCCAGCTGGTCGCCACCCTCGAAACCCTGGCCTCCGAGGGCGGCGAGACAAACGCCGCGGCCGACCTGTCCGAATTGCGGCTCCCCTCCTCCGCCCCGTTAGCCGCGCGACTGACCGAAGCGTCGATCGACTTCGCCATCCTGTGTCTCTACTCGATCCTGCTATTTCTGGCAGCGCACGCTTCCTTTCTACGCCGCGACATCCTCTAATGCTATCGCTACTCATCCGCCGAGAACTGCTGGGGCATCTTCGCTCCTTCCGTTTCGCCGCCGCCAGCATCCTTTGCTTCGCTGCGGTCCTGGGATCGATCGTGCTGTCGGCCCTATCCTACGATGCGGCGCGGACCGAACGAAATGCGCTGGTAGCCCAGCACCATCAGGAGGTGCTGAGTTACTACGCATGGACGCCCTTGATGTGGGGAGGTGTGCGAATAGACAAGCCGCTCAACCCCATGTCCCTCTTCACCCGCGATCCGGATCGCGGCCACCTGACCGTCGCCTCCGTCAACGCCTACTGGGAGCCGACGTTCATCGACGCCGGTCTGCAAAACCCGCTGTCCCGCCTGACCACCACCGTGGATCTGGAATTCATCGCCGTCGCCGTGCTGTCCCTGCTGGCCATCGTCTTCAGCTACGACGCCGTGTGCGGCGAACGCGAGCAGGGCACCCTGCGCCTGGCGCTGTCCTACTCGGTCTCTCGCGGCCACTTCCTGATCGGTAAATGGATCGGCGGTTTCCTCGCGTTGGCCGCGCCCTACCTGACGGCCCTGGTCTGCGGCAGTCTGGTGCTCTCCCTCGGCTTCGACTTCGGCCTCGATGCTACCGCGTGGGCCGGCCTGGCCCTGCTGACCATGGCATCTCTGCTCTACCTGCTCGCCATCTTCGGCCTGGGCGTCTGTGTATCGACCTTTGTTCGACCCTCGACCACGTCGATTGTCCTGCTATTGCTGATCTGGTCGATGGCGGTCATCGTCGTCCCGAGCCTCGCCCCCTACGCAGCCGCACACCTCTCCCCCGTACCATCACCCGGTCAGATAGAAAAACAGAAACAGGCCAACCGTCGCGACATCGAGACACGGACTCTTCGAGCACGCGACCGGAAACCCCCATCCGAATTCGACGCATGGCTCCTGTGGGCGGCGTGGAGCAACGGCGTGCGACGCGATCAGTTCCTGGAGCAGATGGACATGGCCGAGAACATCAACGAGCGCTTTCGCCGCGACATGACCCGCCAGATCGACATCGCCATGCACCTCTCCAGGATTTCCCCCGCCGCGTCGTTCCGCCTGATCGCCGCCGGCCTGTCGGCGACCGGACCTCGGGAAACAGACCGTTTCTGGCAGGCTCTTGTCGATTACCGCAGACAAATATGCCGCTTTGCCTACGACAGCTGGGCAGAAATGGCGACAAATAACCACAAACGCAGGCTGGCCGGTCTGGGCGTGCAGAGCACCTATCATATCGACAGCTATCCCCGCTTCGATTACCGGTACGTGAGCCTCGAAGAACGGCTCGAAGAGGCGCTATCCGATATCCTCCTGCTGTGCCTGTGGTGCGCTCTGTTCCTGATCGCCGGGTATGCGGTGTTCTCCCGGGGAGACGTGACCTAGCGCTGTTCATCCAGATTCGCCCACGGATGCCACAACCCTCGGCAGCTCTGAAGAGAATTGATCTCCGCATGAGGTATGGGATCGTCCGGTTTTCGTCGAACCGATTTTTGATTTGTGCTGCTCATCGGCTTGACAGGACAGCATTCCCTCCATTTCATTTGGACAGCGTTCATGAAAAAAGTCACCCTATCTGCGGGACGACTTAAACTCCCTCCTTCTGCTCTACCTCCTCCTGCATCGGACATCTGCCTCTTTCTTCCTCGTGTGAACGGATTACAGATATTTCACGGAGAGAGACCCGCAAGCCTCCTGCACCTTCCCGCTATATCCCCTTCCTGTTAACCCCCCTCTTCGCAATACCGAGTATCAGGCAGGCGTTTGCCCAAAACACACCAGGCCTGATACACCTGCACCGACCTGCGTCTTCCTCGGCGCCTGGACCGATTTACCCAAGCCTCTAAGACCGAAATCCAGGTGCCCCCGATCCTGCTCGACATCCACGATGTAATCGCTCGCGAGTAGGAGTTTGCCCGTCGGCAGATCAGACCCTTTTGCGACAGCATCCAGAAAGGAAGCAACTGGAATGAAAGAGACCCGGCAGTCCGCTTTTCGATTCATTCGACATTACCTTCGCGTCCTCAATCTCGTGTGGAAGACCAATCCTCTCTATTCCACTCTGGCGGTGTTCCTGACTCTCTGTAGTGCCGTTGTCCCTCCCACGCAGATCTGGATAACCAAACTCATGATCGATCGCATCGTCGAGATGGTGCAGGGACCGCCCCAGGCATTATCTATGGATTGGTACGCCGTATTTACTCCTGTAGGAGTTCTGGTTTTAGTATGGGGCCTGGGTACCGTGTGCGAGAGATTGTCTAGCGAAGTAAAAGCACTTTTGTCCATCCAGGTCCGCAACCATACTGAATACCTGATACTGCAGAAAGCCACCCAGCTCGATATCGCCTTCTTTGAAGATTCCACCTTCTATGATCAGATGGACACGGTTCTGCGGGAGGGATACCGCGCGCATAACCTCGCCTACCGCTCTATTGATATGCTGGGCTCATTTGTCGGAATCGGCGCGATGCTGGGGCTCCTCCTACAATTGCACCCACTCGCTATTGTGGTTCTGCTGCTGACCTCGGCACCACAGGCCATTGTAGGTGGTTATTATGCAAACCGTTTTTACGGACTGGCCACTGAACGAGCTGCCGCCAGACGCATGGCAACTTACTTTGCCGAACTCCTGAGTTCGCGCGATGCCATCAAGGAAATCCGTCTTTTTAGACTCGACCAGCCCTTCCTCAACCGCTTTCGCCGATTTTTACGCGAATACCTCGACGCAGAGAAGCAGTTCCGGCTCTCCAAAGAGTGGGCCAGCACATTCCTGGCTCTGTTATCGATTATGGGCACGGCCGGGATCTGGACATACGCCATCGTCCAGGCGATCCAGTCCCGTATTACCCTTGGCGATGTCGCGCTGGTGTTGCAGGCGGCCGAACAGTCCCGACACCGCCTGGGAGCCCTATTCAACCAGGCTGGCGATCTTTACGAAAACAATCTCTATACCACCCACCTCTTCCGCTTCCTCGACCTATCCCCGGATTCAGTGGAGGGAGCTCTGTCGCGTCCCCAGAATCCATCCGAGCCTTTAATCTCCGTCCCTCAACCCATTCAACAGGGCATCGAATTTCGCAACGTCTCCTTCCGCTATCCCCAATCGGATCGCTATGTCATCAGGAATCTCTCCTGCATCCTGCAGCCCGGAGAAACCATCGCTCTGGTAGGCGAGAATGGTTCCGGCAAGACGACCTTGGTCAAACTCATGGTGCGCTTTTACGACCCCACGGAAGGCAGCATCTTGCTGGACGGCAAAGACCTCCGTGAGTACGACCTGGACAGTCTGCGCCGGCAGATGGGGATCATCTTTCAAGATTTCGTGCGCTTCGACCTCACCGCCCGCGAAAACATAGGTTTTGGACAGATCGAGCGAGCCGACGATCTGGAGCGCGTTCGAGATGCCGCAGCGATGGGGGGCGCCCAGTCCATCATCGACCGGCTGCCCAATAAATTCGACAACATGCTGGGTCGGCGCTTTGAGGGCGGCGTAGACCTGTCGGGCGGGGAGTGGCAGAAGATCGCCTTGAGCCGGGCTTTCATGCGCAACGCCCAGATCCTGATTCTCGACGAACCCACCGCGGCGCTGGATGCGCTGGCCGAATGCGAAATTTACCAACGTTTCGCCGAATTGACGGTAGGAAAGACCACCCTCTTCATCTCGCATCGATTTTCTACGGTGCGGGTAGCAAACCATATTCTGGTCGTGGGAGATGGCACATTAAAAGAAGAGGGCACCCACGACGAACTAATGGCTTTGAATGGACAATACGCCAGAATGTACAACCAGCAGGCCGAAAAATATCAATAATCCCGCGTAACATCGGCGCGTAAATTGCCCTCCTTTTCCCTTGATGTCCAAAATGCAGCGACGAAATGGACGATGCCGATAAAAAACTGGAAACCTGCGCTCAATCAGTTTGCCATTCTGTTTGCCGAGGGAATGCCATGAAAAAACCTTGACATTATAAGACCCTAATTCTTTGACTCTATAGAGCCTTTTGGAAATACGCTAATGCTGCGGCTATAGAGAAGATGGACGGTGCGCTGTTTGGGACGGCTGGCGGTTTTGCTGGGGCCATAGAGAGTGCGTAGCGATCGGCCTACTCTACCTGATAGGTGATCTTCTTTGAAAGCAAGAGAAAATCCGATGAAGTATATAGACAATATCGCTGTTGCGAATGCAGCGCATTGGGAAGAAGAGGTCGAGAAAGGGGGGGGCCATACGATCCCGTGGTTGGACTTGGATCTGGAGCAACTCCACCGATACATGCGAGGCGATTTGGGGGAGGAAAGGCTCATAGGACGTAGAGAGCCCAGACGATTTATGAATGTGGAACCTGAAGACCTAAGCTTAGTAGGGGGTGTTGAGGGGAAAAACGTGCTTTGCCTAGCGTTTGGTGGCGGCCAACAGTCTGCAGTAATTTCCTTGCTGGGAGGACACGTAACCGTAGTTGATTTTGCCCAAGGGCAACTTGCGGCGGACAGAGAAGCGGCGGCCCACTACGGATATGAAATCAGAACCATTCATGGAGACATGCGCGATCTATCGTGTCTCGAAGCCGGCTCGTTTGATTTCGTATGGGGAACGGCCACCTGTTATGTGCCGAGTATTCGGGAGGTTTACACCCAAGTCGCCAGGGTGTTAAAGACCGGAGGGCTGTACCGAACAGATATACCGAATCCCGCTACAGTGGCGATAGAGTCGGACAGGGAAGGTTACCGACTTAGCAAACCGTACTCCGAAAATGTCATAGTACGAGACGATGGGGGCTATGAGTTTCGGCACTATTTCGATGATATTTTCAACGGCCTGTCTGATAACGGCCTTCGGCTAGTACAGGTTGATGATCGCGGCCGATATAATAAACCCCCTCCAGATGCTCCACCGGGAAGTTATTCACACGAGAGCGCTTGGGTCTGCGGGTCATTCGACATCGTAGTAAAAAAAGAAAAATCTTAATGAGAGGGTTAGTTCAAAGGCTATTTACGGCTATTTACACAAAACAATCGGGCATTGGAGATTTGAAGCCGGTTTCTGGAAGAGCACCGCCTCAATCATGTGGGACTCGGCGTCAATCAAGTCGATCCGCTGAATTCACCCCGCGTGCTGGAGACGCGTGACGGTTCCCTTGCTGGCATCTATGCGGAGGTATTCTCCTTCTTCGATCTCATACGCATTCTCGCCGAGACTGACGATCGTCGGTTTGCCCAGCTCGCGCAGGATGTTGACCTCGTGGCTGAAGCCATTGCCGCAGGAGTAAGCCAGGCCGGCGATCTGTGGAAAGAACATGGTCAGCCCGACCTTGCCTTCTCCGAGAAAGACGAGGATGTCCCCCTCCTCCAGTCCCGCCAGATCGGCCAGAGCTGTGTCCTCGCGCACGATATGAGCCCTGCCTTCGGCAATCCCGGCACCCGTCGGAATACCTATCATGACCCCACCCTCGGCCGGAGCCGGCGAATCCGCCTGGGGATTGAGGGATGGTGTGTATCGGGCAAAACGGCTCTGCTCACGACGCCGATCCTCCGCAAGAGCGGACAACCAGACATGTGTGGACCCGCGATCATCGAGGAAGTCCACCAACTCCTTTGAATCGAACAGAAAGACATCGTCTGGCGCGGCAATGACACCTTCCGCAACTAGCCGACGTGCCACCTCCATCAGAACCCAGCGCAGCGCCGCCTGGGCGTGCGACCAGATTAGATCCCGGTCGTCCTTCATGCGAAAGTGGGCGCGACCGTAGCGCACACACGCGGCGAGGAGACGAGCGCGGCGAGGGTACCGAACAGAGTCAACCGTGTCCAACCGGCACAGCGTGCGGGCGAGCGTCTCTTCGGCTCGTTCTCTGGATTCGTCGAGCAGTTCCGGCAAAGGCCGCGAGTGGACGGCACCCCGCATCTGTCCGATCGCCTGCAGGATGGGTTGGGGGTCCTCCCGCCAGCTTCTCCAGCGGTCGAGGTAGAGCTGCTCGTCTCTGACGATGTAGGAATACCCCCACCGACAGATGAAATCATCGAGATCCCCCTGGTCCGAGGCCACTTGCTGCAGCTCCGTATCGCGGCCGTGGGTCAGCGTCGGTCTCCCCTGGATCAGCTCCATGGCCAGCTGCTCTGCGGGCGTTGAATAGACGCGGGGTGGCAGACGCGGAAAGCCGAACCAGTCCTGCAGCAGCGTCTCCGTCATCTCGACGTAGTGAGAGGTCGGGTAGCTGGAGGAGTTGTAGAAGACATACGCCTGGTACTCGAGGTCCAGTCCCTCCTCGAACAAAGCCAGGAGGCGCGCGTAATCGAATCCGGCCAGCTCGCGCTCCGCCAACGACAGCAAACGCGTACAGCCATGTCGAATGGGAGGAAGGACGCGCTCATAGGCATTCTCGACCCATTCGTGGTGATTCTGGAACTGCCGATTCGGATCACTCCACTCCTCCATCTCGCGCAGGTATTCGCGCCCCCGCTCTCGGACATCCGGCGGCTCGGGAAGCCAAAACCCGAAGGCTCTGCCGTGCACGCACTTCACCGAGGTATTCTCCATCGGCCAGGGCGGTTTCGGAACCCGCAGATGCTCCATCGGCCTCGTCAGCAGATCCCGGACGAGCGGAGCAAGGGCGTCGGCCCAGGTCGAATGTTTGCATCCGCCCAGCGGATTCGACGTCGTGGGGTCATCCGGAAAGTGCGGGGGGAGTCCCAGAAGCGACCGAGCCTGCAGTATCCAGAGATCGCGATCGGTAAAAGCGAACTCCACATCGATCCGCGCATCCAGGATCGCGTCGATGTGGCGCACGACGCGGCCGAGTTTACCCAGCTGCTCCTGTGACAAAACCACCTCGGCATCGACCGTGTGGGTCGTAACACGACCGTCGGGCTGAAGGAAGTCTCCCCTGGCCTGATGCCCGGCCGATGCGGTGACCGTTTCGAGCGTGTCAAAATCCAGGACATACCGAGCCCCACCCTCGACCCCATCGACGATGCGCGTGCCCAGACCGCGACAGACGCTGATGCCGATGCGGAACGGATTGCCGTCGGACGGGTCGGCCGAAAAAGCTACCCCGCTGATCCGGGCATCGAGCAGAGGCATGATGAGCACGGCCATGACCGGACAGCCACTGCCCGGAGCGACCCGACGATGATAGCTCTGAACCTCGGACGTAAAGACGGATGCCCAGACCTGCTTGACAGCATCCCCCAGATCCGCCTTGCCGACCCCCAGTCTGGAGCTGAAAAGGCCGCTGTAGCTGCCCCGAGCACCATCTTCGACAGAAGCGGAACTGCGCACCGCGAAAGGCATATCGGGCAGGCTGGAGAAAGACTGGAGCAGTTCGGGATGCAGCTCCATGGAGAGAATGGGCCGGCGCACCTCTCCGCAGCGCGCTTCGTCACCGTCCACGAATACAGCATGAGCAGACTCATCGAGACCGTAAGTCGCGAGATGATCTTCGAACACTTCACCCGGCACGATCCAGCCGTCGGGCACGGGCAAACCCGCCCGAATCAGCTCAACCAGATTCCCGGCCTTGCCGCCTATTTCGCACCCGCCGAAGGATTCATCATCCTTCTTCAGTGGTATCAGAGAGGTGTAATTCATGATTTACAGTCCCAAAGTGCGTTCTACCTCTTCTGCTTCGACGAGGTCTTCTTCCGCTTCTGCCAATCTATTCCACGAGATTCGAAGCTTATCGAGCACGAAGTGGAGATGGATATGTATCCTGAAATAGGGAAGGCAGATCCATTCCTCATCCGTAAGAGGCTGCCCGCGACCCGTTTCGTATGCCTCGACATATCTCTTGCCGATCCCTTCCCAGGCTCCTCCGCGCCTGCTTTCCCAGGCGGCCAACCAGATATAGGCGTAGGCCAGATCGTGGATCAGAATTCCCCGCTGTAAAAAATCCAAATCAATGATGGCAACCGGCTGTTTGTCCTTATACAATACGTTCCAGAAGTGCATGTCACCGTGAACGACGCCCACCACCAAACCATCGAGGTAGCTGCTGGTGTGGGTCGTTATCTTGTCAACCAGTCGATCCACTCTTTGGAGAATGGCACGGTGAGCGTCCGGCATCGAAGCTCGTGCCTGATCGAGATAACGTCTGAAGAGCTTTGGATGGGGATGATTCCCATAGTCGAGATCGCGGGGTGCATCTGCGGCCAGCGGCAATCCCAGACGGTGCATCTGGCCGACCCATCGACCTACCTGCACCCAGGCATCCGGGCCGACATCATCATCCCCGGCGTGATGCTCGATATAGGGTGCCACATCGACCACTCTGTGGTTAATGCAAGGCACCGTCTCAAGCGGTGCAACCGGTACGGGAACGGGCACTTCCGCAGCAATAATTTGGCCCCAGAATGCCGCAAACCGAACATCTTCAGGGCGCGCCTCGGGACTCCTGACGCGAGCCACCCAATCTCCCCCATTGGAGCGGACTCTGTATACTTCGGCAAAGGTGGTGCTTCGTGCCATTAAATCGATCGCGTTTGCCTCAATGCCATAGGACGAGAGGGCGTCTGCAATCTGGCTGTGTGAGAATGTCCCTTCTATCATGGTTTTTCCTCGGCACAATCTGTTGAAATATCGAGTTCGGAAATATCGATCTTCTACTCTACAGATGCGTCGTCATCCCGGTAGACGTTGACGTCCTTGATCACCTATAGTTCGTGAAGCTGTCTATCCACGTCTCGTCTCCTTATCCAACTTTCCGAGCAATCACGTAAAAGTCGTGAGGAAGCTTTCCCGCACTCTCGCCCAGTTTCTTTATGACGAAATTAGCTTGAGCGATATTACACTCGACCATTTTCTCCATGACGAAACCGGCTTGCATGATGGCATTCAATATGTCCGCCAGCGTGTGGGGGAACTCGACCTCCTCACGTTCCTCCGAAACGAAGTCCTGAATGCGGAATAGTGAATACCCCGGTGTCCTATCGCCATAAGTTTGGGTGATTCTCAGGTTTCCATTCGTCCCATCCTCTTCCAGGCACCAATGCGTGAGAGGATAGTTCTCATGCAAGAACAAACGACCGCCCGTCCGCAGGACACGGCACCAATTGTGACACGCTGTAGGAAGGTCCTCGTAGTACCAGAGATTGCCATCTACGTGAACAAGGTCAAACTGACCTTCTTTGAAGTTTGCGAGACGCTGAGAGTCGTCAATGACGAAGCGTACTTCCAGTCCGACTTTTGCTGCATTCTCCTTTGCCTCCTCAATCGCGACCGGGCTGAAATCACAGGCTGTAACTTTTGCGCCCATATTTGCCAAAGAAAACGCCTGGCTCGCATCTCCCCCACAGCTTACCTGCAACACATCCAAGCCAGATACATCACCAAGTAGCTCTGTCTCTGTATCAGAAAATACCGTACCCCCATCGCTAAATTCATCACCCCAATTTGGGTTCTTCCTCCTTTTGGCAGCCAAAAAACGGTGGCCCTCATCCCAAGCCGCCTGACTCATTTTGAGATGCTGTTCCTTATTGTATTTTGAAGGCATTCTGGTATTCCTTTCGGAAAATAAAAAAGACCACAGTTTTCGACTGTGGTCTTCAAAACACTTATGCTCCGCCATCTACCAGACGGTTTACTTAAGCAGGATCTGTCTTTTCGCACAGGGCACTTACAGTCGAAAGAGCAACAGCAGAAAAAGCAGAGACTACTTCAAGCGCCGCCGAGAGGGGCTAAAATCCTTCTCGGAAGGGTATGTTATGTCCATCCGTTACAGAGGATGAGCCTGAAGGTGCTCTGCTTTACAAGATCACTGTGGTCTCCTTACGACTGAAATCGTTGTAAATGAAATAACGGCAATCGGCTAAAATAGTGTCAAGGAGTTTTTATGGAAGGCGTGTAATGGTCTGTCGACAAAGTTTCTGGTCTTCGGAAATCTAGAAACCCGAATGGCCGTGACCCTGTTCTCCTCCGTCATTCCCCTCTTCCTCTTCCGGCTCTTCGGCGACCATCGCATCGATGGTCAGGAGGAGGGCGGCGATCGAGGCGGCGTTGCTCAGAGCGGCCTTGACCACCTGGGTCGGGTCGATGATGCCCATCTCGACCATGTCGCCGTATTCTTCGGTCCGAGCGTTGTACCCGTAGTTGCCCTTCCTGGAGGCGACATTATCGACGATGACCGCCTCTTCCAGGCCGGCATTATCGGCGATCTGACGGAGCGGTTCTTCGAGCGCCCGACGGATGATCTTGATACCGGTGTTCTCTCCGTCCGTAACCCCTTCGAGATCGTCGAGAGACGGGATGGTCCGGATCAGGGCGACACCACCACCCGGAACGATCCCTCCCTCGACAGCCGCCCGAGTGGCGTGCAGAGCGTCCTCGACGCGGGCCTTCTTCTCCTTCATCTCGGTCTCGGTGGCCGCACCGACGCGGATGACGGCCACGCCGCCGGCCAACTTGGCCAGCCGCTCCTGCAGCTTCTCGCGGTCGTAGTCCGAAGTGGTCTCCTCGATCTGATGGCGGATCTGCTCGATCCGACCCTTGATATCGGTCGGTGCGCCCGCCCCTTCGACGATAATCGTGTTCTCCTTCTCGACGACGACTCGCTTGGCCCGACCCAGATCAGTGAGTTGCACGCTTTCCAGGGAGATGCCCAGATCCTCGGTGATCACTGTGCCGCCGGTCAGCACCGCGATATCTTCGAGTATGGCCTTGCGCCGGTCGCCGTAGCCGGGAGTCTTGACCGCGGCGATGTTGAGAGTGCCGCGGATCTTGTTGACCACCAGGGTGGCCAGGGCTTCACCTTCGACTTCTTCGGCGATGATCAGGAGCGGCTGGCCCGTTTTGGAAGTCTTCTCGAGGAGGGGCAGCAGGTCCTTGAGGTTGGAGAGCTTCTTCTCGTGGATCAGAATGTAGGCGTCTTCGATAACCGCCTCCATAGCTTCCTGGTCGGTGACGAAGTAGGGTGACAGGTAGCCCCGGTCGAACTGCATCCCTTCGACCACGTCGAGGGTAGTATCGGCGATCTTCGCTTCTTCGACGGTGATGGTGCCATCCTTGCCGACCCTGTCCATGGCATCGGCGATGATCTCGCCGATCGAGTTGTCGCCGTTGGCCGAGACGGTGCCGACCTGGGCGACCTCGCTGTGGTCCTTGACGTTCTTGCTCTGGTCGTCGAGGCTGCCTATGATCCGCTCGACCGATTTCTCGATGCCGCGCTTGATCTCCATCGGACTGAAGCCGGAGGTGACCGCCTTGAGGCCCTGGGTGTAGATCGCTTCCGCCAGAACCGTGGCGGTGGTGGTGCCGTCGCCGGCCACATCGGAGGTCTTGGAGGCGACTTCCTTGACCATCTGGGCGCCCATATTCTCGTACTTGTCGGGCAGTTCGATCTCCTTGGCGACGGTGACGCCGTCATTGGTGACGGTGGGGGAGCCCCAGCTCCTGGCGAGGGCTACATTGCGACCCCGTGGACCGAGTGTGACCTTGACGGCCTGGCTGAGCTGCTGCACGCCGGACAGGATCTTTTCGCGGGATTCCTCTCTGAAAGCAATCTGTTTGGCAGGCATGGTTCGGTGTCTCCTCCTATTTACTCGACAATGGCGAGGATATCGTCTTCGCGCATGATCAGGTAGTCTTCGCCCTCGATCTTGACCTCGGTGCCGGAGTATTTGCCGATCAGCACTTTATCCCCCACCTCGACTTCGAGAGGAATCCGGTCGCCATCTTCGGTGCGACCGGGACCGACGGCCACGATTTCGCCCTCCTGGGGCTTCTCTTTGGCGGTGTCGGGAATGATGATACCGCCGACCTTCTGCTCTTCTTCCTCGTCCAGGCGTCTGACCAGGACGCGGTCAGCCAGCGGTTTGATATTGATCTTAGCCATTGATCTGTCTCCTCAATCAGTTTGGTTTGGCGGTGTCGGGAATGGTGAGTTCAATCTTTGCTTTCCTCAAGCTCCAGGTTACGGACGTAGAGACAGGCGGTGCCGGTTCTGTAGAGGTCTGGTACTCTGGCGAGGAATCTGAACCCTCGTGCTTCGTAGAAGGACTTGGCAACCTCATCCTCCCCGTTGGCGAACAGGTAGACCAGTCTGGGGTCGATATTGCACTTCACCATAAACGAGACGATGTCCCGCAAAGCAGTCTCGAGGAGAAGGCTTCCCCATCCTTTCCTCCTATTGGCCTCGTCGGCAATCCCGAACCCGGTGATTTCCGCGATCCCCTGGCCTATGTTGGCCAGCCGCCATACCAGTTCTCCTCGGTAACACCCGCTCTCGTCCTCCAGTACGATGGCATGCTGGCCATCGACATAGGGACGAAACTCCTTGCGACCGTGATGGTCTCGACTGTGCTTCACCTGCACTTGCATACTTCCTCCTTGCTCTGCCCGAGTCTCACTCAGAATGCTCCCCATCTCTGAGAGCAGATGTAATTTTATTTATTTTATACAAAAATATGACACAATATAATTGTAATTCCATTCTCCTTCCTCAATGAAACAGCTCTGCGTCAGTTGGGGTGATTCAAACTCAGGTAGCGGAACTGCCGTCCTCCTCCGCGCACTGCCTCCCGGAACGGTTCCCGGGCGACCAGACAGCGCTGGTAGAGAAAGGTCAACCGGGTCGAAGACTCGTTGATCGTATTGTAGTCCAGCTCTTGCTGAAGCTCCCGGGCCGTCACCGAACGCATCTCCATGATCTTGGCAAGCGCCGTTCGGTGGCTGCTCACCAGCTCCCCGAGAACCTCCCAGCTCTCCTCCTGCCGAACGAGCGTGGTCTTCTTGGCGATCTTCAGAGCGGCTTCGATATTCTCCCGATGCTGAACGTCGATATGGGAAAGGGTGATGAAGCGGTCCGGATATTCCCCCGCTTCGAGCCGCGCCAGGATGCGGACGATCATCTCATCGGCACAGGAGACATCCATGAAGCGGATGGCGCGGAAGTCCAGATCCAGCACCGTGTTGGGTTCCAGTTGCGCCAGTTCCCTGCAGATCTGCTCCTTTGTCTCGTAGCCCACTTCGCGCGTGATCAGGAGATCCTTCTCCGGGGCACCCGCCGCCTGCACCCTGTAGGGCACCGTGGATAATGCAGCCATTTCCGTCTCTACCTTCTCGTTTTCTTCGGCAGAATGATGCCGATCTGAGTCCCCCACAGAAAAGAGCGGGATGAGAGATTGCCTCCCTGGGAGATCCACGCTCTTTGTGAATCGAAGATAACTCGATCCCTTCCCGAATGGATGTACAGGCAGCCTCCTGCCTGCTGCACTAGCTGTACCGTACGAGACAACCCGAGCCCTCCGCTGTCTTCCGAGGAGACTCCTTCTCGGCAGGCCAGGTAGATCGCCTGCCTGCCATCAATCGAGGAGAGCCTGGATTCCAGCTGGTCGGCGATGCCAGGTCCCGCATTCATGACCGCAAACTTCAGTCCGGCGCTGTCGGCCTGGAGCGTCACATACCCCTCAGGAGCGATCTGCTCATCCGGATGAGAAAAGATATTCTGGCACAGTTCGCACACCATGGTGACCAGACGATAGGCTTCTACCCGGGTGTAATCCAGCCTCTCCGTCAACAGCGGCACTACGTCCCGTAGCAGATCATCGACGAGCTTGAACAGATCCGTCCGGGTCCGCAACCGGGTTACAGGAAGAAGCGAATTCGCGGGATCGAGGGGATAGACCGTCGGCCGGTAGGCTTCGATACAGCCGGTTACGTGAACGGCCTTCAGCGCCTCGAATCGACGAATCCAGCTTCCCAATGGCCGAGATCTCGGATGCACTAATGGGAGCAAAACCATCTCTCACAGGATGCCGACGCGGTTATTACATATTTTACAATTAAAAATACCAACATAATATGAATTGTCAAGTTTTCCTTTTGTCCGGCATCGTAGATGGGTTTGGTGGAAGGGGGCTTTCGCGTCGACAGGGGCCGAACCGCCGTTACCCGCTCCCTCATCTATCCAAGACTACCCTTAAGAGCGCGGAGTCTTCTGTCCCGACGTGAAGCCGATGAGAATGGTGTCGGCAAACATCCGCCAGACGATGCCCGTCTCCGCAAAACCGGCATCGGCCATGACCGTCAATATATCATCTGCCGTATGGCGGTATTCGACATCCTTCCCCGCATCCTTCATCTTCCGCTTGAACTCCCATCGGGCATCGAGCTCTTCCTGTGTCGCTTCACCTGCCGCGATGGCGTTCCGGACATGGCGGTCGCGCGCGCGTCGGGACAGCCCACCAATCTCTGCTCCCCACTGCGGCCCGACCGCCATCCCGTCGTAGAGAAGGAGGCAACCGCCCGGCTTCAGCGCTTGCACGATACGCGCGAAGACAGTGGGCAGATCAGCCGGAGACACGTGGTGAATGGCCTTTGCCGAAAAGACCACGTCGCACACCGGAATATCGAAACGGACCATGTCCGCTTGCTGTACCCTGGCCCGCCCTTCGTGCGATTCGAGCTTCCCCGCGGCCAGTGCGAGCATGTCGGGTTCGCTATCAATGCACGTCCCCCTCGCGTAGGGGAAGTGCCGCAGCACGCGCAGGGCGGGCTCGGCCGTGCCGCAGCCTAACTCGGCGAACTCGAACGCGTCGTCTTTGGCGAAAGGGATCAGCTGCACGATCATGTCCAGGCCTTTGCTGTACGACGGCCCCGCGAGGGTTGGCTGGAGGCGATCGTAGGAGTCGGCCACAGCCGAGAAATACCTCGATTCCTCCGCTAGCTGAGAGTTCATCTTCATCCTTTCACCTGCGGAAAATAGGGACGAACGAATCGGTTGTTACGCTTCGCCGTTGCGCTCGACGGCCTTTAGCAACTCGTAGTAACACCTTGCCGATTGCCGAACCCGCGCATGCGCCGCTGCGACAATCGCAATGTCATACGAAGACATAAATTTTCACGAGATCAGGATCTATTACTGGACATCCACTTGATAGCGAAGTCGATCAAGGGTCGCTGTTTCATCAATCGACATTCAGCAAGACCGATATTCCCACGGCGAATGATCTCGCCGCCTGCACTTTCCTCGAATGCCTGTCCAATCGACTGGAAATCATCGGTGCTGAGATCCAATTCGTTGAAAGTCACCCACTGTCTCTCCCCTTTTATCGTTACTGGCGCACCTTCTTGCGCGACGGCCTTTCTCGGATAATCACAACGGTACTCAGCAAGATGAATAGACGAATTGTTGTCGTGTCCAACACCAAGTAACAGGACGTAGCCGTCGAGATCGTATATTCTTGCAAGGGGGGAACCCTCTCCCATACCGAACGCAAGCTCGTGGTCTCGGACAACGGCTTCTGCCAGAGCACCCCACGCCGAAAACGACCATTGTGGATGATCGCTGCGAACCGCACCCCGTTGTTTTCGAAACACCTCTGCGACTGTACCCATGGAACGAGTCGGCGTGAGGTCCGGGTCAAAAGCGGGTACAGTATCACGAAATATCTGCCACCAATCTTCCGGTATTGGTGGGTTTTTCCAATTACTCGGATCGGTGAGACTTGTCGAGTGAGTAGGCATAACGAGGGTGCCGGAAGGACCGATAACATCCTCCAGGGCATGAATGACGGCTACTGGTCCACCGCTCACCCAGCCAATCGAGCTTAAAGATGAATGCACCAGGATCACCATGCCAGTCCTGACACCCAACCTGACTATATCCTTCTTCAGCGATTCGATCGTAGCAGGTTGGTCCGATTTTTCTACAGCTTCGCGTTCACTCATGACTCATGATTTGTTTTTGTATGGCTCAGGGTTTGCGAACCCGGAGCGGAGCGGAGGGTTGCCCGTAAGGGCCAAGCCGCGAATGCGGCACAGTGCAAAACCGTTGTTAAGGGTCGTTGCACTTTCTTATCTCAAAAAGCCCCGAATCTTTGGTCACTCGAATCGCTCCTTGCCTACGAAATTCTTCCTCCAAAAACTCAAGAAAAACAGGGAGCTTGTCACCAAAAGCAACTCCGGCCCAAGATTTGGCCCAGGAAGTTAATCCATCGACTTCGGTAATGACTAAACCATCTTCGTATCGAGTTACTGTGACATAGGGAAACCACTGGGAAAGTTGAACTTTTCCAGTCTCTAAAGTGAATGTATCAGCCCTCCAATGGGGATTGAAATCCGGGCTGAATCTTTGTGCCAACTCACCTAATTCTTTTAAATGACTTTGCCCATTGGTAGCCGCAAAAAATCGCCCCTCAGGCTTCAATACTCGGTAGATCTCCGAGAACGCTTTGTTCCGATCTGGGACGTGATAAAGCATGTGATTGGCTATCACCCCATCAAAAGAAGCTTCCTCGAAACTGATGGACTGTGCATCCGTAACTTCGAAACGAATGGGGTGGTTCAAGGATCGTAGATTGGATCTTGCATCTTGCAGCATTCCAGGAGAAAAGTCGGATAGTATGATGTCCCATTCTTTCGGAATCCTATCCTGGTTCTTTGTCCAAAGATAGGCACCGCCACAACCTAATTCGAGAAGGCGACTTTGAGAAGGAAAGTTAAAATGATCGAACACCCATCGGTGCCATCCATATTTGTTGATGCTGAAGCGGTCATGAAGATCGAATCGTGCGTTTAGATTGGAGGAATTTCTATATTGATTGTACCGGAGATATTCCTGATCTGAACGATATGGTGCTCTCTGCATTAGAATTCCTTGAGATGTGAATCTTGCGATGACGCTTAACTAGCGGATATCGCTACCAATTTGGCTATCACTCCCAATATACCGGGTATCCAAACAGGTTACGATATATCTCCTATAGAGATACACTCACCCCTTTCATTTACCGAATAGGCCGTCAAGGCCAAACCTCATTAGAGCGCCCTCAGCTCCGAATAAGCCGCCAGAGAAAGACCGGCCTGAGCCCGAAACTCTCCTTCGGGGCGAACTCGCTTCGCAAGCCACTTGCATGTCCAGCGAATGACACAGTACAGGAATTCTCTGAAGTCGCCGTCGTTCGATGCAGCCGATTCGTATTCGGACCACGCACTGATCCAGGAGTCAAACCTCAGATACCTTTCATCGCTCCATCCCAGGTGCCAGAGGACTCCCACTACATCCATCATCTGAAATGAGACCGAGACATCCTCAAAGTCGATGAGGCAGACTCCACGGTCTGCGATGAAGATGTTCGATCCGTTGACGTCACCATGCTGGCATCGCCGTGGCAGTACGCTTGCCCCCTCAATAATGGAGGGCACATCTCTCAGGAGATCTCCAAACTCGCCGTGATCGTGCGCCCGGAGACCATCTCGCTCCTCAAAGTAAAATCCTTGATCAACGACTGCATGAAACACATCCCTGAAGTTGGGTTCGGCTCGGTTCCATGTCTCATGAATGCAACTCAGCATCTCCATGGCAGCCGGGATGTCACGCGCTTCCGGACTGCGACGAGTGGCGCCCAGATCCTCGCATGTCAGAGTGAGCCACTCGGGATCGACGTCGAGCAGTTTGGGAACGCTTTCGAGATGGTCCAGCGCTACCAGCGCGGCCACTTCGTTGTGAAACTGGTTCTGTAGCTGCTCGCGAATCGTAAGGTCGTGGTACTCTAACAGGGGCACGTCGAGATTGCCATGGATCCGGCTGGCCGCAGCCATGTCGTATCTATGCTCATAGAATCCTTGGCAATGCTCGGTTATTCGTATCAACGACATTTTCAGAACTCAATCTGACAAATCTTGGCGTGCGCCCTGGATCATGTCGCCTCCTTGGCTGACTCAGTTCGACAATTCACGACACTTCGACCGAGCCGTAGTAGTCGAATTTCTCCTGGTCGATCACTACACCGTACGCCGCAAAAAAGAAGGGAATCCATTCCTCTCCCAGATTGTGCCCAACGCTCCATGCGCATGAGGAGAGATCGCGGTACCGGTCTCCCACTCCGGCGTATCCCCAGTCGATGAAGCCGCCGAGACGGCCCCGATCGACCAGGATGTTTGGGAGGCAGTAGTCGCCATGGGTGAAGACGAGATCTTCGCTCTCCGGTCGCCCCTCGCGTAGATAATCGAGGACTTCCGGATCGGAAACGCGCGGCAGGCTCTGCGCCAGGAGCGCGGCGACCGTCGCATCGAATGGACAGCCGTCGGTCAGCACCTGATGGATCATCCGCAGCCCTTCGGCGAGGAGTTGCACCAACCCGGGAATATCGTCCCGATGCTCCGCTCTGTGGGAACTCGCGCCGGGCAGTTCGGTCGTGACGAGGTGCTCCACCGCTCCCTCCCGGTGATAGCAGATCACCTGCGGGACCGGCAGCTTTCCCGCCAGCCACCGCATCCGCTCCGCCTCCCGCTCCAGCGACGCATCCTTCCGGCTGGAACTGATCTTCAGATAGCGACCCTGGATGCCGGGGCGGACGAAGCGGAAAACCTGCGCTTCGGAACCGGTTTTCCGGTCCTCCCATGTCGTCTCGAATCCTTCCAGGGAATCCGCTACCGGTTCGGGGAGCTTCATCGCCGTCTCTCCTCTCTGCATCTCATCTTCGGCCACGCCGATTCCTCTTCCGGTTAAAGCTTAAATTCCACGGTCTGACGGGATCGAGTCCTTACGTATGCTAGCAGCTACAGTCACCGGATTGTGTCGACCTTACCAGAGCATTCAATCCGCTTGTTGTCTTGCTCTCCCGTTGAAGTGCTCTTCCATCCACCTGGTCCCGAAGTCAGTAAGGGGTACAGCATCGAGCAGATACGAGTCAGCATCTCCGACTTTGCCCGTACGGCCGTTGCCGGCAGCGAGATAGTCTTCGACTATCGTCTGGAAGTAATTGTCCGGCCAATCCACAATACCCCGGGTGGTATCGTACTCCTCGAAGTCCATCCACACCCGTCGGCCATCTCGAAGGATGGGCATCCTGTACCGATCGACCTTCTTGTTCGGAACGTCTGCCAGATGCTCCGCGTGGTGGAGCAACGTCACATCGCCGATCGGGGACCCGAGAAGCAGCACGACGCCACCCACTTCGCACAGCTTCGCCAGAGGCGAACCCGGTCCGTCCCGGTACTGCCAGGGATGATCGTCCGTGATCCATTTCGCGTGTTGACCCACGGCGACGTATGAAAACGGATGACGGCTCCTGTGTGCACCCGGTCGAGTCCTCAGATACTCGGTCAGGATGCCCATCTGCCTGCGGTCTGCGCGAGACGACTCCGGATCGTAGGCCGGGCATTCCCGCAGATAGGCCTCCTGCCGTTCCCCGGGCCAATGCTCGAGTTCGTAGGGATTGTCCTCCCAGCTCGCCATCATCACGAGCGTGCCGGTAGGCGTCAGCACGGCGAGAAGGGCGTCCAAAACGACATCCGGCCCTCCCACGATCCAGCCGATGTTCCTCACGGATGCGTGGAGCATCACTGTTTGCCCGGCCGAAACCCCCAGTTCCCCGAGGTCCCGAACCAGCTGGCTCCTGGTCACGATCGGTTGGCTCTTCATATCAAAAAACAACGCCGGCAATGATCTGTGGACAGAACAGCCGTTGTTGGCTGCATCATCCTATATCTATATCAGGTCCTTGGTCATTTCTGGGAACGCCGTATACCAGTATCGATATCCGACGGACCGCATAATGCACCGCAGGGGGTCATACACCCCGGCCCCGACGTAACCATACTCCGCTCCCAATCGCGCGTATTCTGCTGTCGCCAGGTGGAACAGCACTGTGCCGATCCCGCGTCTGCGGTGCGAAGACACCACGCGCATGTTGGCCCCGCCAGGAGGTGCCATTATCTCCGGCTGGCCTGACCTGCACGGGGTGTGCCCCGTCCACCCGACCAATCGGTCGTCGCTCAACGCCACGAAAAAGAACTCCGTTTCGCATTCGTCGATATCGGGAGGTTGTCCGGTGTCCAGTCGTCGCAGTTCCTGGATCTCCGACAACGTGCACTGCCTGACGGTGATGCCCTCCTCCCGCAGGCGCTCGATCTTCTGATGTATCTCCTCCGCAACCTCGAAGTCTTTGATGGGGCCTCCCATCCAGATCACGTACCCGGAATCAGAGCGCGTTCCCAGATCCTCTTGCCCGATGGTGCGTGCCCACTTCTCATCACAGGCAAACCCCGCGTTGAGAGCGGCGATGTGCAGTGGCGATTCCACTTCGAGCGCGTAGCTTGGCCCCAGCACGGCCATCTTCATCCCAACTTCGCAAAGACAACGCAGCATGCTGTCCAGAAGAGCGTCCGCTACTACCATGCCCTTTCCGTCATGCGTCATGAACCCCGAACGTATGTACCCCGTTGCCTCTTCCTCCTTCGTCGCTGCCAGCATAATGCCGCAGACGCTCTCGTCCTCCACAGCGAGGAGTATCGTTTCTGGAGAGACGCGCCCCCCCCAGTGCGAGGAACTGCGACCGCCCAGGGCGTCCGCAATATAGTCGACAAAGGTCTCCCGCCCGACCGTTGACGTTCTTGGGTGCTCATATCCATCGGGACGGACCACGTATGGTCGCTCCTCGTAAAGCTGCCACCAAAAGGCGGCACAGTCGTTCAGCCTATCCTCACTGTATCTGATCACTCGCATTTTGCTTCAATCCTCATAGAGCGCGGATATGGCGAAAATAACTTCCGAATCTCGATCGAGATCCAGGCAGGGGATGGTGGAGCCGGCACCTTTCTCCACGGCGCGGTCGAAACTGGCCTCGTTGTGGACGAGGGCTTCATTGCGATCCATCGAGCTCTCCTCTCAAACAGGGCGATTCCTGAAGTAGGGCTATGCAACCCGTGAGGTGGGGTACTATTCGTCCCCGAGCCGGCTCGAGATAATCTGCTGAACCCGATCGACGGTCTCATCCACCGTCTGATTCGTCGAGTCAATCACAGTGGCATTCGGCCTCCTGCGCGCTTGCTCCACAAGGATCCCTGTCGCCTGAAGACTCATCGAGATGAAATCATCATCGTGCGGCTCATCTCTGAGTGTCCCAAACCGCTCGCGCAGCCGCTGTTCCTGAGCCTTGGGCGAGGGGGCCAAGACTATGTAGTGAACTGAGGAGAAATACTTGAGGTCCGCTGCCGACTCGCAGTCGTCGATGCTGTCCCATCCACAGTAGACAATCGGCACACCGTTCCGTGACAGCTGTCTACTCATCCACACCTGGAAGTGCGTCTTGGCCGCGTTGGATGTATGCGACATGAAGCCCACCAGATCGGTATCGAAAACGAAGAACCGGTGGCTTTGGCCTGTAAGCCTAAAGGAGACACTTGTCTTCCCCGACCCGCCGCCACCCAGCAGGAAGAAGATGGGCAAGTGTTTGAACGTATCTTCGTGACCGCATTCGGGACAGACCAGGACGCACCTGTCCGGTATTACCTTCTGGTGTCTGCTCGATACGCCGCAATTCGTGCAAATGTGCACCGATTCCTCTCTCCTCGGACTTCACCCGTCTTGGGCGTGTCCATTGATGGTGACTGGATAGCTCATGCCCCCTCCAGGTTCAGATATCAGAGCAGTTGCAGGTAACTGCCGGAGCTGCCTCATTCGTTTCAGACGGCCATTACTGGATTGGCTCGCATTCGGACTGTACATCTGCATGCGGTCCCTGCGGGGAGTCTTTCGACCACAAGTTCAGATTGAGCCGTCGCTCGAATCCCGCGTTCTCATAGGCCCGAAGGGCAGGACCGTTCTCGAACTCGGTCACGATAAGGCACTCCGAAGCTCCCCAGTCTCTGAGGTGTTGCAGGCTGCGCAGCACGAGATGCGTCGCGAGTCCGCGAGTCCTGTGCCGTTCGTCGGTGCCGACGGACCCTAACTGGCCGACAGATCCGCCGTCTGGCGCCGGAAGCCCCGCGAAGTGCCTGCCGAGGCAGTGGGCGACTTCCATGCCCCGGTGCACCGCTGCAAAGCGGAACACGCTCGCAGAGAACTCCGGCTCTGCCTCGGTCTCGATAATCTCGTACCCCTTGGGGCAAGGCGTTCGCTGGATCTCTGTCGAGAGGTCAGCTACCAACATCACCTTCGCGTGACCGAGCAACCAACCCGAGCGCACAAAGGCTTCTGTTGCATCTCGCTCCCAATGTGGGTGCAGCGGCTCGTGGCCAAGGATATATCCGTTGTACCAGCGCCATGCACGGTGGGTGGGTCCCAGAATACTGTGCGATCCAGAAGCCGCCACCGACTCGATCTGGCGGAGCAATTCCATCCCCTCACTCACAGCGCCGGGGGCCACGGCGAGGAGATGTACATCGAAAAACTCCTCGGTCCGCTCGCCATGTAGGAATGCGCGTGGAACCCCTTGGTGGTAAGCCACGAGCATCTGTTCCGGCTGGTACCGATCGCCCATGGAGCGCCAGTGACTGAGGACGCTGGCGTCAATCGGGATCGAATAGGGCCAATCGGCGGTGTAGGCATTGACCAGGCCAATTACGTCATCTTCGACCTTCTCGGAGAAGGTCCTGATTCTGAAGTCGTTTGGGCGTATCTGCTCAGCCATCAGTCCCTCCTGAGATCCCATGCTATCAAACGGATCATCTATCCTCACTGCCGCTCAACTAGCCTCGCTCTCGGCGTTGCGCGAGAAGCTGAACCTCCTTCAGGTACTCGGTCACTTGCTCCTCTACCCGAGTGGGATACACATATCCAAGAGCGTCCCCAACTTGAGAAGCGATTCGCCCGAAGACCTCTCCAGTCCTGAACATGGCTCGCCAGTTATCCTCAGCCGATGGTCCTGCGAACGTCGACTCAACCTGCCTCCAAGTCGAAGGCTCCAGCTGCATCTTGATCCATCTACCATGTGGACCAGGATTGTTCGTCCAGCTCGTCTCGACGCCGAGATGCCAAGAGAGAACTGTTAGCAAGTAGCTGTGGTGTAGAGAGACATCCAGCATTCGCTTAGCAAACATAAACTCGTCTCTGTATAGGTACTTGGCGACATAGGTTATGTTCCACCAGAAGTGGTGCGCTAGCTTGTTGTACTCGGCCTCAGTCGGCCTCCTCGTATAGAATTCCGATTCGTCATGCGACTCCAGCGACTCGATCTCCTCAGTGATACCCTCCTTATCGACCAGTACAATGTTCCAACTTCCGGCTTCTCCTGACTTGATCTCCTCCCTCAGTTCCACAAGCAACCTGATATTGAAGTCGATCCTTCGTCCATCACTGAACATGACCATCGGACCGACATGACCGTCGTCCCAGACACTGGAGTCATACGGCTCTCTGGCCATGACCTTGCCGAAGTAGTCAAGCCAGGCCTCACCCCCCTTGAATGGTTCGAGGTCGTTTGCGAAAACCTCTACGTCGTAGTCCGAGAGGAGGTCGACTTTTGCATGAGGATTCGCTCGACTCGAGTAGAGATTTACCACCCGGATGTTATCGTCATCTCTGCCCCACTTCGCCAATTCCTCGGCCATGTCTCTGTCACTGATCATCGAATTCTCTCCGCAAACTACAGCGTGGATTGGGTGGCCATTTTCTGGTCCGCAATACATCGTTTCATGGCGTGCTAACGGAGTGTTAAGCCGCGGACAGAATCACCGCCAATTCAGAGTCAGCGAATCGGAAGGGCGAATCAGCCTCAATTCAGACACACCGATCGTCTGTCGGCTAGATGTCGCGGGCGATCTCGACCATCATTGCCAGTGTCTCCCGCGCCGTCGCCTCGCCTTCGTCTTCCTCGTGCTTGAGGCCCCACGAACAGCCCGTCACCCTATCGCAGAAGGCGCCGGCAAACATGCGCTCTTCGCTCTCCCCGAGGGCGGCGCTGAAGATACGCATCGCATCCAGGAGGATCTGACGGCTGTCGGTGACAGATTCACCAAACCCCATGGCATTGCCGATGAAGCGTCCGACATCGAGGCACGAAGCGCCAATGACACCCTTGGGGTCGATGGCCATCCAGCCACGCTCGGTGTCGAGGAGGATGTTCCAGTGGTGGAGATCGCCGTGCAGGAGAATCTGGGGTTCATCTGGTCGCATCAAACGTTCCATCATCGACTGCACCCGGGGGAACTGCTCGAGGTAGGGATGCGAGCGTCTGGTGTCGTCACAGTCTCGGGCATCGCGCCAAGCGCTCTCGACCCAGTCGTTGAAGTGAGGAAGGCCGTGCGTTGAGGGCGGCGGAGTCTCGTGCAACTGGGGAATGATGCGGGCGGCTATCTCGAAGTGTTCCGACCGGTCCATCTCTGCGGCAGCAAGCATGGCGCCGGGCTTCAACCGCTCGAGAAGCATGGCGTTCAACTCGCGATCGGCGTCGACTAGCCGATTGATTCCCCGGCCGGCGTAAATAGCGAGTGCCTCCATCTCGGTGGTGAAGTCACGGTGTGGCACCCCAACCTTCAGCACGAGATCCTGGTCATCACTCGTTCGGACGTAGGCGATGTAGTTGCCCTTGATCTCGTCCGTGGCGGGGCCCAGGGTCAGGTCCCACTTGGCGCAGCAACGTTCGAGGATGTCCGGCAGTTCCTCGAGCCAGGCCTTGCCTCTCTCACCGAATCCACCTGTAGCGTAGCGCCGGAAGCGCTCTGGGAACTCGGCGCCATGGCCCGTCGTGGCCGGCCGAGTTGTCTCTGAGTTACACATAGGGACTGTCCTCAAGGCGTCGACTAGCGTCGTCAGAGTCCGGTGGCGAAGACGAGTGCCGCACCACACTGGCCTTGGTGCTTCCCGTGCTCTTGCGTTCGGAAACTGCGGTTGACGCGTGGCTCGTCGGTGGACTCATCTCAATCACATAACCAGCAAGTGGACCGAAGAGGTTCGGTTGAGCTAACAACCCCGAAAACCTTCGGTTGTTCCCATCTGCTCACCAACATTGGCGAGCAAGATTAACAATGTCAAGCATCGAAGGTTGCCGCCAGCATCCCCTCGAACTCGTCAGTGTCGTGTGGTACTAGTGGTTTTTCAACTAAATTTCTGGTCTTCGGAAATCACGTAAATATATTAATTTACTGGAAGATCCAGATCGCAATTTTGGCGACGTTTTTTGTTGACAAAACACTATATCTTCTCCCCCACGACTACGAGGCATCGCGGCGGCCCGCTCTCAACGATCTTAGCTTCGGTCACTTCACCATAGTCCGTGCCACTGCTGGCAATGTCGTGGACCTCACGGACCGCACATCCAGCGCACTGCAGCCCCTCCAGATACTCGGCTCGCGAATGTGGCGGATTCGGTAGGTGGTAGGTCCCATCTGGAGTCGAACAGCTCGTGCGCCACTTCGTCCGCTGCACCGCCGCCGGATGGAAGTCACTCAAAATGATTGTCCCGCCACGTCTGGCAACGCGTACACACTCCGATATCGCGAATGCGAGGTCGACAATATGTGTCAGCACTAGTGCGGAGATTACAAGATCGAATGACTGAGACCGCAGTGGAAGGAACGCACTCCCCAGGGAGGCCTGTATGAACCGCACCGCATTGTGACCACTACCCTCTGCCTTGCCGCGTGCTACTGACAGCATCTCCCAAGACTCGTCTATGGCCAGGACACGGGAACCGGCTGCGGCAAAACGCAGAGCGTGGCGCCCCGTTCCCGTGCCAACATCAAGCACACTTCCCACCGGTCCGAGTTCGCGGATGATGGGGACCACTGCGGCTTCCTCTTGCACAGCGAGGTTGACTCGTACTTTGTCGTACTCCTGGGCCCAGATCGCGTAGCCCTCAGTGGAACTCACCTCTCTTACCTGGTACTCATGGACCAACTGAAGGCGTGTTCGCGATCGACTCATCCCCGTCACCACCAGGACCTCCACATCCTCGTCGAGCAGGTAGCATGAGGTAATGGTGTGGTACTGAGGGCCGTCTTTGACACTGCTGTCATTCCCCCTCGCCCGCCAATCCGGCACTGCCCCCCAATCACCGCGCTGATGCCGCCTGAACAGCGAAAGGGGATCGACCTGGAGGGAGCGTAGAGCATCGCTCGCTGAGTCACTGACTTCGCACACCCCGAGATCGAAGAGAGCGGGGCCGTCGAGGTTCCCTTCAGACATATGTCAGTCGTCCATTGGTGAGGTTCGGTGAGAGGGCGTATGTGGTTCGAGCTGACTTTGGACGCCCGATATCGCTCAATTTCCGAGATCTCCGTGATGTGTTTCTCGCTCTCTGCAGTCGTCTCAGCCGCTTCATTCTGGCACCTCGATTAGCGGTGTTTTCAGAACGCAACGGCGTGGTAAATGGAGCGTTCCATCACCTCTCGATTCGAATAGAACCAATCCATGTGTTCCAGGACGGGCACTCCGTCTCTGATCTCCCTGCCGTCAGGGAAGCAGCACGAGAGCATTCCCAACCACAGATGGTCGCGCTCGAGTTCGAAGAACGGATTGACTTCGTGGTAGCCCGAGAGAAACTGGCTGAAGTGCGACAGCCAGTAGGCACGCTGCTCTTCCGGGTCGCCATCGACAGGCAGCCCGTTGCGTCCTCTGTAGCGAACCATGGAAGACAGAGCCGTAACGACATCGAAAAACCGCTGGCCAATACAGATGTGATCACAGTCGATAAACCCACGGAACTCGTCACCCATCATCCGCACGTTGCCTCGATGGACATCGAGGAGAATGGTCTGCACCGGCAACTCGGTGGCCAACAGCTGCAATGGATCCTCGAGCTCCCTCAAAGTCGCCTGAATCCTGCTCAGGACATCCCCTGAAAGATGCGGAAGCCATCGCGGCGCGTAGTCGTTGAACACCAGATCGTATATATCGACTCGCCACGTCTCGATCGGTCCGTCGTACTCACTCAAGCAAGCGTGTAACCTGCCATAGGCGCGCCCCAGGTTCAGGTAAGCCGGCGCTGACTCCGGACCATAGAAGTCTGTTTCCTCACCATGGAGGTACGGCATCAAAACGAACATCTCCGAGCCCGATGTGCTGTAGAAGGAGCCGTCCTGGGTCGGCAGCAGGTAGGCGATGGGAATGCCTGCCTGATGAACGTGGCGAGTGACGCGATACTGCACTTCGGTACGCGCCATCATATCGAGACCACCCACGTTCTTGAGCACATAGCGCTTGCCATTCTGGGAATAGACGTGGTAGACTCCAGGCACTTCGGCCTGCTGGATGCTCCTCAGGGGAACACCCCACGCGCCAAGGACCGCCTCGATCTCACTCATTTCGTAGCCGCCTTAAACGCCACACATGGTCTCGGAGATCATCTCGATCTCTTCTGCGTACCGGGAAGAAGCCTCATCCACATCTTCCGGCGCCTTTTCCTTGTCGCCGCTCCAACTCCCATAGACGGAGATGTCGCGCCAGACCAGGATATTGGCAACCGCACGTGAGGCGGCTGCCTCCTGCTCACTCAGGCCTCTGTCTCGCGCTTCACCATATGATTCGACTATGGCTGCCCAAAGAGCACGGCCCCGGTTGGCTTTGCGCTCGGCGGCTCTGAGCAGCCACCACAGCGACCCGATCTGAATGATCTCAGTGCCAATCCAAGTTAACTCGAGATCGAAGAAACCTCGGAAATCGTTCCCTTCGAACATCATGTTCCGGATGTCCTGGTTGTAGAGCAGGGGGGGCTGATCCAGGATGAAGGCCGTTTGCGAGTCTATGAAGTCGATCGATTTGTGGAACAGTGATCCACGGAAATACTCCGAGATCTCACATATCGATCGAGCTGCCTCGAGGAAGCGCTGGAGATACTCCTCCGCTGATAGCCCCGAGTACGGGCGGCTGGCAAAGTCCCGGGCAACATCTTCTTGCAGCGACACAGAGGTCAAACCCTCCAATGCTGGGCCGATCTGCTGTCCCACTGAGCCTACATCCACCGACTCGATTATCTCCTCCAATAGAATGCCTGGCAGAAAGGACATGACTACGAAGTCTTTGTCTTCGTCGATCAGTTGAGGCACAAGGCCCGTCGAAGCCCAGTAACGCAAGGCAAAGCTCTCTCGCCTCTTCCGGTCCTCTTCGGCGAACCTCTTGAAGACAACTCGTTCGGCGCCCCGGCGGGCGAACACGATGCAGTTCGCGAGTCCGCGTTTCTCCGGCTGCTCTCGATCGATCTCGTACTCTGGATGCCCGGCAACGAAGGCTGCAGCGAGTTCGTCGGTCTTTCGCTCGTAATCAACTCTCCAGTCTTCCATGATGGCTCACTGTGCCTCTGTGTTACCGAACTCCTCCTATTCGTCTGACTAATGAGCAAACCGAGGATTCGGTTGATCTTATAATCCCAAAAACCTTTGGTTGTCCCCATCCATTCACCAACACTCGCCAGCGGGATTGACAATGTCAAGCTACCTCTCCGCTCTACAGGTGAATCACATCCGTGGCCACCCGCTCGGTGAAATAGCGGTCGTGCTCGACAAAGAGCAGGGTCGGCTCGAATTCCAATATCACCTTTTCAATCTGTTCCCGACTCGTAAGATCCAGATAGTTGAGCGGCTCGTCCCACAGGAGCAGATGGGCCGGTGCCAAAAAAGAACGGCACAGATCCACCTTCTTCCGCTGCCCCTCGCTGAAACTCTCCAGGGGTCGCTCGAATATCTCTCCCTCCACGCCGAAGGAAGCCATCAAGGTGCGGAAACGGGTCTCCTCTATGCCACCCTCGGCCAGCAAATCGCGCAGCAATCCCCGCTGCCACAGCGGAATCTGGTGGGCACGGCACAGGCGGATATGGGCAGGCATGGCCAGACTGCCCGACACCAGGTCCAATTCACCGCAGAGCGCACGCAGCAGACTGGTCTTGCCGCAGCCGTTGGGCCCGACCACGGCCAGGCGATCCCCCCGCCGCACCCGCAGCGACAGGCCGTCCAGCAAACTGCGCTCACCCAGACGCACCCGGGCACCATCCAGGGCCAGCAGGATCTCTGGCCCCCCCTCTTCGGCCCCCAGCTTGAGGACGCGCTCCTTTTCACGATTCTCGAGCAACCCCTTTTTCTGGTCCAGCTTGTCGCGGATGCGGCGCTCGGTGGTCAGCGCCTTCTTCATCATTTTGGCCGCCAGGTGCCCCACGTGCCCTTTATCGTAAGCGCCGATCTTCGACTTCTCCTTGCGGTCGGACCACAGTCGCCGCTGACGCGCCGCCTGTTCCAGAATGCGGACTTCTCGCTTGAGATTCTCCTGGGTGCGCCGCTCCGTCTCCTCCTCCCGCTCCATCTGTCCCTTCCACGTGGAAAAAGATCCCTGGTTGATGCGGATATCGGCGCGGTTGAGCGAGAGTATGTGATCGGTGCACAGGTCGAGGAAAAAGCGATCGTGCGACACCAGCAAAAAACCATTCCGATGCGCCAAATACTCGCCCAGAGCTTGCCGACCCGCCATATCGAGGTGATTGGTTGGCTCGTCGATGAGAGGGAAACAACCCCGCCGCAAAAAGAGCGGAGCGATCAGGGCGCGGGTGCGCTCCCCGCCGCTCAGGCTCGAGAAAGGCCGCATCAGCAATTCCTCGTCCAGACCCAGTAACACGGCCTCCCGGGCGATATCCTCGTCGATCCGGTATCCCCCCAGTTGCTCGAAGCGAGCGGCCACCTCGCCGTAGGCAGCCAAACTGGGTTCATCTCCCGCCTCGAGCAGTGCCTGCATCTGCCGTTCCCAGTCATCGAAAGGGGCAACGCTGGCCCGAATCACCTCCAGAGTCGGCCGATCCTCGACCGGTGGTAGATAGGGAAAGTAGAACGGCTCCACCGGCATCGACCGCTGCCCGGCAGTGGGCTGCAACCGACCGCACAACAGATTGAGCAAGGTAGTCTTGCCGCGACCGTTGCGGCCCACCAGACCGGTTTTCCAGGCGGTGTCGATGCCCAGCGACAGGTGTTCGAAGATGGGGCTGTAGGGTTCTTCGTAGTGGAAGCTGATATTTTCGAGAGATATCAGGGCCAAAATTGTTCCTCTCCGGAAGCGTCATAGGGCAACAAAAAAAGACCACAATTTTCGACTGTGGTCTTCAAAACGCTTATGTTACACGCCATGTACACGAGGCGTTTTGCAAAAGCGGTATCTGTCTTTGGGCACTTACAGTCGAAAGGGCGACACAAAAAAAGCAGAGACCACTTCGGGCGCCTCCAGGAGCGGTTTCACACCGTTCTCAGATAGGCACTGACATCCGTCCATTGCGGTGAATGCGCTGAAGCTGCTCTGCTTTACGAGATCACTGTAGTCTCCTCGCGACTGAAATGGTGATGATGAAAATTAAGCTGATCGACTGAAATAGTGTCAAGACTTTTTCTCGGACCAGCCGCTTTCACCGCTGCCGGAATGGAGCCGATTCACATGCTGAAAACTGCAATTGCTGCGCTAGTCATAGCAGGTACCGCAGTTGGTGCCTCCGCCGCCGACCACTACGCCTCCCCCACCGGCTCGGCAACGTGGGAGCAGTCGTCGGATGTGAACACACCGTGCTCGCTGCCCATCGCCAACGCCCACGTGCAACCCGGAGACACGGTGTATTTACTGGGTGGCACCTACCGGACCGCCATCGCACCGGATCAGTCTGGCACATCGGGAAACGGCAGGATCACCTACGCAAACTACAGCGACTCCCAGGTGGTCATCCGCGACGCCGAGCATGCCATCCACCTGGACAAGCGCTCGTACGTCTCAGTCCGGGGAATCCAGGCATACCGCTGTCAGCAGTTCCTCGTCATCCTGGAGGGACACCACAACGACATCGGCCAATGCCGCTTCGAACAGCACCAGAACGAGTCCGTATGGGGCGGATCTTGGGTGCAGAAAAGCTCCACATACAACCGCATTCACGACTGCGTTTTCACCCGTTTCGGCTGGGTGTCCGACGGTGACGACAAGGGAATCCTCCTGGACGTCGGCCTGGACATCAGCACGACCGATGCCAGCGACCGGAACGTGATCGAGAACAATTTGTTCTCTTACGGCGGCCACCACATCCTGCACATCTGCGGCGCCAACAATGTGGTGCGGGGCAACTATTTTCACAACGAAGATTGGATGGACTGCGATCGTCCGGGTGGCTGCGGCAACCGCAACGCCATGACCATCGGACCGATGGCCCGACAGAACCTGTTCGAGGGCAATCGCTTTGCCTTTGCCGGCACCCCTCCGGACGACAACGGCGCCAACGGGCTGGTGCTGCGCGCACCCGATAACATCGTCCGCCGCAATATGAGCTACGGTAACGGTGCTGCGGGGGTTTCCCTGGCCAGCATGACGGTAAGCATCCCCACCGGCAATCGCATCTACGCCAATACGATCCACCACAACGGCTACGACAGCGCCATCGACTCCCTCTGGTGGGGTGGAATTTCCTTCGGCAACTGGGGGAATGGCACCATGCCCGGCAACGTCCTGGTCAACAACATCCTGCACGAAAATCGTCACGACCGATCGATCAGCGGCTACGGCGAGGCAGGGGAACAGATCATCCGAGCGAACTGGATGGATGCGGGAGACCCCGGCCTCGCAGACCCATCCCTCCCAATCAACACCGACGATGCAAACCTGCCCGACTACCGGCTCAGAGCGAACAGCCCCTGCATCGATCGAGGCGAATTCCTGACCCGGATCACCAGCGAATCGGGATCCGGAACCGAGCTCGCGGTCGAAGATGCCGGATTCTTCTACGACGGCTGGGGCATCCCCGGAGAGGTAGGCGATCGCATCCAGTTGGAGGGAACGACCCACATCGCCCGCATCCTGAAGATCGACTACGAGCAGAGCCTCATCACCACGGATCAGGCGTTGTCGTGGACCAAAGAACAGGGGGTGAGCCTGGCCTATGCGGGCGACGCTCCGGACCTGGGTGCCCACGAATACCGCGGCCCCTACTCACAGACCGAGCCCATCCTCTATCGGGAAAATTTCGACGACCTGCCCAACGGCGACCGCCTGCCAGACTCGTGGTGGGTGGAAGGCGGGCAGCGAGTGTGGATCGAAAACGGCAGACTGCACGTGCGGGCGAACCCGAAACCGGACGGCGAGATGGGACCCAAGGTGTGCACCGTGTGGCTCGACCGGGAGTTCGGCGGCGACATCCGCGTCGAGTTCGACGCCCACGTGATCGCCTCGCAGCGGCAGGTGAACAACATCAACTTCTTCTTCATGTACTCCGATCCCGCGGGACGGCCGCTGCACAAAAGCCGCCAAGAGCGAGCCAGCGCCGACTACCGCAGCTACCACGATCTCAACGGCTACATCGTCACGTTCCTGCAAGACGTATCCAACACCGAACAGCGCTGGCCCGATGGCACGCCCAGGGGACGTTTCCGGCTGCGGCGCTGTCCCGGTTTCAAACTGATCGACGAGACCTTCGACTACCACTGCCGGCAGGGCGTCACCTACCGCGTGGCCATGATCCGGCAGGGAACCCACCTGTCCTACGCAGTGGATGGCGTCGTGTACGCAGAAGCGGAGGACCCCGATCCTCTCGAACGCGGCATCATCGGTCTGCGCACATTCGGCACGGAGCTATGGTGGGACAACATCTCAGTGACGGCGCTGGAATAAGACTCCCATCGTCAGCCTGTTGCCAACTCGCCGATCTATCATCGCCTCGCGGGTGAAGCGCGGCGGTGCCGAAGAGGTCATCGTCGACGGCCTTCTCTATATGATGGATGGCTTTTGATCGGGACTTCGCGCCGATACTGACGACCTGCGCTGCTCGATTCGGCGCTGCCCCCAATGAGTGCCGCAGGATGTCATATACACCAGCGCGGAGCGATCTGATCCGATTCGTCGGCGGTGATGAGCCAGTCGAGCAGCGCGTCCTTCATCTCCCGCACAACCTCCCGATGTGCCGGATCGCTGGCCAGATTGCGCGCCTCCTCCGGATCGTTCTCTATATCGTACAGCTCTTCGCCGTGGCCGACGTAGTAGTTGTATTTCCACCGCGCCGTCCGCACCATCTTCGCGTCCGGATGCCTGATGCCACCGACCCCCTCCCCCGGTTCATACGAAAAATCGAGCGCACCGGAGGTGATCACCTCCGGGATAATGTTTTCGCCGAAGACGTGAGTGCGCGGCTCGTAGACCGTTCCCACCTCTGAAATCAGGCGCGCGAAGCTTCGCCCCTGGTTCCTGCGCGGCACGGGCACTGCGGCCAGCTCGAAGAGCGTCGACAGCACATCCGTCGTCTCAATGAGATCGCCGTACCTCCCGGGACGCACGATCCCGGGGAAGCGGATCATCATCGGCACGTGAATCGCCCCTTCGTAGAACGCATTCTTCCCATTGATTCCATGCTCGTGGAGCAGGTCGCCGTGGTCGCTGCAAAAGACGACCACCGTGTCGTCGGCGAGGCCGAGTTCGTCGAGGAGATCCAGCGTCAGGCCGACTTCGCGGTCGATTTGACTCACCGCGCCGTAATACGAGCGGTACATCCACGTGAGCGTTTCGGCATCGACTTCACAATTCAGCGGCTCACTGCGCAACGCCAGGCGTTGAACGGGTAGAGGCAGACTCTGAATGTGCTCGAGCGATTTCGTCTCGGGCAACGCAAAATCGACGCCGTCGTACATCGAGGCCCACGGCTCCGGCACCTCGAAGGGACCATGTGGTTTCCAGTACGACGAAAACAGGAAGAACGGCCCGTCGCCGGTGGCCATCTCCCGCAGCATCTCCCGCGTCTGTTCCCCGCACCACGTCGTCTCGTGAAGCTCGTCCGGAACGAGTGCAGTATAGGGATTACCATCGCCAGCCGGGGGAGCGCACTTGCGATACTCCCGAGCGGTGAACGATGAATTCTCCGTCATCCACGCCACGTAGTCCGAGTGCTTGTCTACCGGCCCGGCATCGTGGATGAGCCCGCGGTCGAATCCGGTGCTAAGAGCGAACTCCCTGGTCGGCGGCCAGTAGTGGAGCTTGCCCACAAACCCCGTCGCATACCCCGCATCGCGCAAATACGCCTGCATGAGCATCTCCCCCTCGTCCAGCGGCGTATAGTTCACCCGATTTCTGTGCGAGTGGGGATAGCGCCCGGTGAAAAACGTCTGCCGCGATGGCACGCAGACCGGCGCCTGAACAAAACACGACGAAAAATTGGCCGACTCCTTCGCCAGCCAATCGAGATGCGGCGTCCGGATCGTCGCGTTGCCGTTGGCACCGACGCAGTCGTACCGCTGCTGATCGGTCATAATGAACAGGATATTCGGGGCTGTCTCTTCGGACATCTCATCTCCTCCAGTAAATTACATGGCCAGCACCCCTAAAGCCCTGCTATCCATTTCCACGTTCCGCCACGTAGACCGCGCCGGCATCCACCACGCACCGATCCCGCGAGATCTCTACACCATCGGCCAGACGGGTGCGCTCGGGGCCGGTCTTGGCGAAAATCATCCTGTTCTGGCGATACATCTCCACGCCGACGGAGAGAGCGTCTCTGGCTCGGAAGAGCCGGACCATGGCGTTGCCGACCTGTCCTATCCAGACCAGACCCCGCTCTTCCAGTACGCTGCCGAATTTGTTGAAGTCGTTCCCCGGCGAGTCGGATTTCTGTGGATACATTCTGATGGTGAAACGCCGCATGTCGCCATCCGGCTCCCGCACGAAACCCTCTTCGGTCACCCACTCGCGATACGACACCTGCACTAGCTGTTCGATGACGTGGAAAAAAGTGCAGGTGCGGTAAGTGACCCCCAGGAGCAGGATGCGCGCATCGAGTGCATAGAGCTGCCAGAGGGGGCCATCACCGGCCCAGAAAGAGGGGCCGAAAGCTGCGGTGATCTCTCCTGCATTGTGGCCGATGGCGGCAACCGAACCCTCCGCAGTGCGCATGGCAACCCTATGAGTGCGGACGGCTTCCGAAATTTTCCCCAACCCCGATGGGTCGGTGGTCGGATCGAACACGTCGGTGCTGCGCTCCTCATCAAAGGTGGGAACAGCGAGGGTTCCTTCACTGCCCAGACTTCCCAGCAGCGCGGCAACCACGATTTCAGCACCCCCCTCCACGTAGCCCATACTGCTCAGTGAGCTGTGAACGAATAGGGTGTCGCCCAATCCCAGTCCCAGGGCTCCGAGCGCCTCCTCGATCTGGTTTCGGTCCACGTTTTTTTGCACTCCACTTGGTGTACGCGCCTGTAAAACACCCGCCTCAGTGCCTGGCGAGCGCTGACTCGACCGCCTTCTTCACCTGGACCGCTCGATCCGACTGCATCGATCTGATGAGTTCCACTGCTTTGGGAGTGCCGATCCGGTCTAGAGCGGCGACGGCAGATGCCCTTCTTGTCTTGTCTTGGTGGGACAAACTACTCGAAAGGTAGGGAATCGCCCGCTCATCTTGTAGTGCACCGAGGACATCGCAGACGCCAAAGTGCGTCGGTGGATAGTCGGCCTCGGTGAGTTCGAGAAGCATCTCGACGTAATCTCGACCCGTAGCCTTCAAGA
>Ga0233431_1001599_pt1 | contig 37934 bp, 33 predicted proteins | sample SI_118_April2016_FD_179867 | JGI IMG/M metagenome (GOLD analysis project Ga0233431, IMG submission 179867) | Seawater microbial communities from Saanich Inlet, British Columbia, Canada - SI_118_April2016_200_MG | ecosystem: Environmental > Aquatic > Marine > Inlet | place: Canada: British... | reverse complement strand
CTTTTCTTTTTTCTAAAAGGCTTTCAATCAATACACTTATGAAGTTTTTTAGAAAAAAGAAAAAATGACTTATGACTTTACTATAATTGTCGTTAGTGGGTAAATATAATTGTCGGTGTACGATCATACGACTTATCTAGCAATAAAATATCCAGCTCATATTTTGAGAGTTCACGAGCTATTGCAGTTCCTGTAATACCTGCACCAATTATGACGATATCATACATCAAAGATCTCCTATTTAGATGCTACATAAATAATCAGATTATAGATATTTTTTCTTTTCTATTGCCTTTATGTATAACATAGTACTCATTATAACCAGCTTTTAGTGCCCATTTTTTAGCAACATCAAAACAATATCCTACTTCATTAGGAGAGTGTGAGTCAGAGCTGAATGTAATTTTTACATTATGTTTTTTAGCTAACTTAAGAATTTCTAAAGAAGGATATATTTCATTCACCTCTTTTCTAAGACCGGCTGTGCTTATTTCGACAAAAATATTTTTTTTTGCAACTATAGTGAAGATTTCGGCCAACTTATCCATAAAATATTTTTTATCCTTAGGAAAACAGCCAAATTTTTTAGGCAAATCAAGGTGCCCAATTATATCAAATTTGAAGTTACTAGAAACCATACTGTGAATTGAATCAATATAGCTATTCCAAGTATAATCAACTCCATTATTTTTCCAAATATCCATCTGCTCAGAATAATCTATAGGCAATCCATCAACATGATGTACTGAACCAATAACATAATCAAAATTTTCTCGATGTATAAAATCATATATTTCATTTGATCTATCAGGTACCCAGTCAATCTCGATTCCGAATAAAACTTCTATATTATAAGGATTAGCTTCAACTTCTTTAATTAATTTTCTATATTTATCAAATTCATGCATTTCCATTCGACCTATAGGATCAAATCCTACAGGAACAGGTGAATGATCAGAAAAACCAATTACTTTCAACTTTTTTTTATAAGCTTCTTTAAGATATTCAATAGGATTTCCTTCTGCATGTTTGCATAAAGGAGTATGTATGTGGTAATCAGATTCAATAGTCATGTTCAAAACCAAAATTAGATTTTAATAAATATTCTTTAAATATAATAATTTTTAATAATAGACATATCAAAGTAAAATATATTTAAATACACAAAAAAAGAGCGCCATAAATGACGCTCTTAAATATATCAATCTAAATGATTAATTAATCATTTTTAATTGCAGCATGAGCAGCAGCTAATCTTGCTACTGGTACACGATATGGACTACATGAAACGTATTTCAATCCAACCTTATGACAGAATTCGATTGATTTTGGTTCTCCACCATGTTCTCCACAGATACCAAGTTTGATATCAGGACGAACTTCTCTGGCATATTTAACAGCTGTTTCAACTAAACGACCAATACCTTTAATGTCAAGAACTTGGAACGGATCATATGCGTAAATATCTTTAGTCACATAATCACCTAAGAATTTACCGGCATCATCACGTGAGAAACCGCAACCCATCTGTGTAAGGTCATTAGTTCCGAATGAGAAGAAATCAGCTTCAACAGCTATTTCATCAGCAGTCATTGCAGCACGTGGTACTTCAATCATTGTACCGATAAGAACATTCAATTTTATTCCTTTTTCAGCTTCTACTTCAGCAATAACTTTTTTGATATGTGCTTTTTGAATAACAAGTTCTTTCACATGACCAACCAATGGCACCATAATTTCAGGTTTTGAACCGGCTACTTCAGCAGCTGCTTCACAAATAGCTCTAGCCTGCATTTCTGTAACTTCAGGATATGAGATTCCTAAACGACATCCACGGTGTCCAAGCATTGGATTAAATTCATGAAGACCGTCAACTGTAATTTTAATATCTTCTAAGGATACACCCATTTGATCAGCCATTTCTTTCTGACCGGCTTCATCCTGTGGTAAAAATTCATGAAGAGGTGGATCTAATAGACGAACTGTACAAGGTCTGCCTTCAAGAGCTTTGAATATGCCTAAGAAGTCAGCTTTCTGTAAAGGAAGAAGTTCTGCAAGAGCCTGTTTGTATTGTCTAACAGCTTCTTTGCCTTCTTTATATTTGTCATCGTTGCAGCAGCAGTGACCTTCTTCATTTAGGTCATAAACAGAATCAACATTATGAATTTCTTTAATCTTTTTAACTTTTTCAGCTACAAGAATAAGACGACGGAATGAAACTATTTTTTCTGCTTCAAAGAACATATGTTCTGTACGTGTAAGTCCAATACCTTCAGCACCAAATCTAACAGCAACTTCTGCATCATGCGGAGTATCAGCGTTTGTTCTGATTCCAAGTTTACGATATTTATCAGCAAGTTTCATTATTTCGCCAAATGCACCTGTCAAACCTGGTTCAACTGTATCGATTTTACCATTATAAACAGTTCCTGTAGAACCATTAAGAGAAATCCAATCACCTTCTTTAACTACAGTATCACCAACAGTGAATTGTTTTTTAGCATAGTTAATAACAAGATCACTGCAACCTGCTACACAGCATGTTCCCATGCCACGAGCTACAACAGCTGCATGAGAAGTCATTCCGCCACGAGCAGTTAAAATACCTTTTGATACATGCATACCTGTAATATCTTCAGGACTTGTTTCAATACGTGTTAAAATAACATCTTTACCTTCTGCAGTCCATTTTTCAGCATCTTCTGCACTAAACACAACATAACCTGTAGCAGCACCCGGTGATGCAGGAAGTCCAACAGTTATTTTTTTAGCCGCATCTTCTGAAGCTTTAACAAATACAGGATGTAGTAATTGATCTAAAGAAGCAGGTTCTACTCTTAATACTGCTTCTTTTTCATCAATTAAACCTTCTTCAACTAAATCTATAGCTATTTTAACTGCAGCCTGAGCTGTACGTTTACCATTACGTGTCTGTAGCATATAAAGTTTATTCTTTTCAATAGTAAACTCTAAATCCTGCATATCTTTATAATGAGTTTCCAATTCTTTACGAATTGCATCAAGTTCTTTAAACTGTATAGGCATAGCTTCTTCAAGAGAAGGATATTTATTTTTTCTATCTTCTTCAGAAACGCCTTGTGATTCAGCCCATTCTTTAGAACCGGCTAAAGTAATCTGCTGAGGTGTACGGATACCTGCAACAACGTCTTCACCCTGTGCATTAATTAAAAATTCACCGTAAAAGTATTTATTTGCACCTGTTGATGGGTCACGTGTGAATGCAACACCTGTTGCACAATCGTCACCGGCATTACCAAAAACCATAGCCTGAACATTAACTGCAGTTCCAATAAGTCCGCGAATATCATTTAACTGACGATATTTAATAGCACGTGAATTATCCCATGATGCAAATACTGCACCTATTCCGCCCCAGAGCTGCTCTCTAGGATCTTGTGGAAAATCTTTGCCTGTATGTTCTTTTACAGCTTTTTTATATCTGGCAATAACTTCTTTTAAATCATCTGTAGATAGATCATTATCAAGTTCTGCACCTTTTTCATCTTTAACAGCCTGTAACTGTACTTCAAAGTCATGATGTTCAACACCAAGAACAACATCACCGAACATTTGAATAAAACGACGGTAAGCATCCATTACAAAACGTTCATTACCTGTAAGCTCAATCATTGCAGCGATAGTATCATCATTTAAGCCAAGATTAAGAACTGTATCCATCATTCCAGGCATTGAAGCAGCAGCTCCTGAACGTACTGAAACTAATAGTGGGTTTGAACCTTTACCAAAAGTTTTACCTGTAGCTTTTTCTAATGTTGCCAAATGAGCTTCAACTTCATCATTAATCTGAGTAAAGAAAGCTTCTTTTCCAATTTTACCAAATTCAGCACATGCTTCTGTTGTAATTGTAAATCCTGGAGGTACTGGAAGTCCTAAACTAGCCATGTCAGCCAAGTTAGCACCTTTACCACCGAGAATTGCTTTCATTGTAGCATTGCCTTCTGAATTATCTTTTCCGAAGAAATACACATATTTCTTAGACATTATTTTCTCCTTAAGAGTTTTTATAATTAGTCAATATAAACGGTAACACTATTTATATTGAATTGATTGCAACTTAAACAAGTCGGACTTAAAAAGTACCTTCAAAAAGGGGATTTTTCAATTTTTTTAAAAAGAATTTGCCATAAAACTTCCCCACAGCATCAACTATAATTTAGAAATTAAGCGTTAAAAAATTATTCATTTGGAGTATAAAATTTTCAGATACTGTATATTAAAATCACAAGATTAAATTATGAACTCAAAAACGTACTAAAAAACACTAATTATGGATAATTTAGAAATAGTTTTATTTAACCCGCAGATACCTCAAAATACCGGAAATATAGGAAGACTTTGTGTTAACACAAATACAAAACTGCACCTAGTAAAACCAATAGGATTTTCACTTGAAGAAAAATATGTAAAACGGTCAGGTCTCGACTATTGGCAATATTTAAACCTTACAGTTCATGACTCTTGGGAAGACTTTAAAAAAATAGCAGATATTGAATCAATGTTCTTTTTTTCAACTAAAACCGATAAGATTTTTTGGGACTGCTCTTATAGATCAAAAACTTTAGACAAACCGGCGTATTTAATTTTTGGAAGTGAAACCAGTGGTCTAACACCACAAATGTATAATGATTATAAAGAAAGATTATATACCATTCCTATGTTTGGTAAACACTGCAGAAGCTATAATTTATCCAATTCAGTAGCAGTCGTTTTATTTGAAGGCTTAAGAAGAAATTTATCAGAATAATACACTAATAAATTTCAGGAATAAATGTTTGATCAGTTATAGGCGGTCTCATATATCCTTTTGCCGGCTTTCTAACAGGCAATTTAAATGGTTTAGGTGTTAAATCCTGATATTTTATTTTACTTAACAGGTGATGCATACAGTTGAGTCTGGCTCTTTTTTTATCATCAGCATTTACTACATACCATGGACAATGTTTAGTATCTGTATATAAAAACATATCATCTTTAGCTTTTGAATACTCTTCCCATTTATCTCTTGACTTAATATCCATTGGACTTAATTTCCAACGTTTTGCAGGATCATCTATTCTTGATTTAAAACGGTCCTCCTGCTCATCATCACTTACAGAAAACCAGTATTTTATCAATATGATTCCTGAGCGCATAATCATTCTCTCAAATTCCGGAGCAGTACGTAAAAATTCATCATATTCTTTTTCATTACAAAATTTCATGACTTTTTCAACACCTGCTCTATTATACCAGCTTCTATCAAACAGGATCATTTCCCCTTCTGCAGGAAGGACAGATATATATCGCTGAAAATACCATTGTGTTTTTTCTCTATCAGTGGGAGTACCAAGTGCTTTAACACTGCATATTCTAGGATTAAGACATTGTGTTATTCTTTTTATTACGCCCCCTTTACCTGCAGCATCCCTTCCTTCAAAAATCACTACAACCTTCAATCCTTCCTGTTTTATCCATTCCTGCAATTTGACAAATTCGACCTGCAGTTTAGTTAATTCTTTGAGATAATAACGATCTTTTAACTTGCCTTTTGAATTCAGATTTTTTTTCTTATTTTTTTGTTTTTCTTTTTTGTCCTTAGGCATAGTATCTCCTTTAAAGGCAGTCATGATGAGTATCTTTTTCAGCAAATTATATCAGGAATGAAAATGATTTTCAATAAAAAAGCCCTTCCAATGCCGGAAGAGCTTTATAAAAATTGACTTCTAGAGTTATAAAATTACTTTATTGATTCCAAATGTTCGTCAAGAAAAAAGTTTAGAGCTTTACTAATTGCTTCTTCAAAACCAACTTTAGGTTCCCAGTCTAAATATTTTTTAGCATTTTCAACTAAAGGACGTCTATGTACCACATCCTGATATCCTTTACCATAATATTCTTTAGCTGATTCAATAATAATCTCAGGAGTAGCAGGAAATTTACTGCGTTGTGGATGTTTTTCAAAAATTTTAACACATAATTCAGCAAGTTCTTTAATGCTATAATTATTTGTTGGATTTCCTAAGTTAAATATTCTTCCTTCAGCTTTATTGTCTTTATTTTCAATAATTTTGAAAAGACCTTCAATTCCATCGCTTACATCTGTAAAGCAACGTTTCTGTTCGCCACCATCAACAAGCTTAATCGGAGTACCTTCAACAAAATTAAGAGCAAACTGTGTAATCACGCGTGAACTTCCCTGTCTTGCAGAATCAAGACTGTCAAGCTTTGGGCCAACCCAATTAAATGGTCTAAATAGCGTAAAATTCAAACCTGAATCCATTCCAATAGCCCATATAACTCTATCAAGCAACTGTTTTGAACATGAATAAATCCAACGTGGTTTATTAATAGGACCGGTAATTAGCGGTGATTTTTCTTCATCAAAATATGAATCAGTACACATTCCATAAACTTCAGAAGTGGATGGAAAAATAAGTCTTTTATTATATTTAGAAGCATATCTGATAACTCTTAAATTTTCTTCAAAATCAAGTTCAAATACTTTTAATGGATTTTTAACATATGTCTGAGGTGTAGCAATAGCTACAAGAGGGAGAATAACATCACATTTTCTTACATGATACTCAATCCATTCGCGATGAATTGAAATATCACCTTCACAAAATGTGAAACGCGGATGATTAATTGACTCTCCAAGTTTTTCACATGAAAGATCCAAACCATATACTTCATAATTATCTTCCTGAAGCAAACGTTTAGTTAAAGCATTACCAATGAACCCGTTAACACCAAGAATTAAAACTTTTATATTCTTTTTTGACATGGCTTTATTATCCTCTTGATTATTATATTGAATTTGTTTTTTTATTGGAATATTAGACTAATTAAGATATCTTCTAAAACATATTTTTCAAGAATAACATCTATTTTTACGAAAGATCTAAATCTATTTTCAATGATATTAATCATTGTTTATTATACTTTCGTCCCGACACTTAAGCTTAATTTTTCAGCTAAATCATTACCTGACATAATACCACTATCATTAAGTTGAGCATTAATAATCTCCAATCTACCTTTTCCTGTAGAAATCTGCATGGGAGAAAGACTTGTTATTATTCCAGGGACTTCACCACATCCTGTTTCATCAATAAATTTACTGCTCCAGATTATTAATTTACCTAAAGAAGATTCAGAATATGCTCCTGGAAAAGGATCTGCCACAGCTCTGATAAGATTATGTATTTCAATTGCTGTTTTATTCCAATCAATTATACCATCCTCAGGTTTTCTACCTCCGAAGTATGATGCATTATCTTCATTTTGCACAGTAAAAGTAGCTTTGCCATCTCTTAGTAGAGGTAATGTTCTGTCTAATAATATGGCAGCAGCTTTTTCCATTTTAGGCTGAAGTGTTTTTGCAGTATCATTAATTAAAACAGGAAAACCTTCCTGATCAACAATATCTCCTTTATCTGCTTTTTTTACCATTTTATGCAGAGTCACACCTGTTTCTGTTTCGCCAAAAAGCAATGCCCAGTTCACTGGACATCTACCTCTAAATTTAGGCAAAAGCGAACCATGGAGATTATAAGCATTGCCATTAACAATATCTAATATTTTCTGTGAAATCATATTACGATAGTAAAATGAAAAAATAGCATCTGGTTTAAATGATTTTAATATATCAATAAACTCATCTGTATTGGGAGATTTAGGTGTAAAAACCTGTATGTTTTTAGACTTAGCAAAATCTGCTACAGAATCAAAATAAATCTTCTCATCGGGATCATCTTCATGAGTAACCAAGGCTAATATTTCTATATCATTTTCTAATAACTTCTTAAATCCCATTAGGCCTAGAATATTATATCCAAAAACTACAACCTTCATAAAAAAGCTCCCTGACTTATATTTCTTTAAGATTCATCTTAAATGATATTTTGACTTTTTAAGTAAAATAATTTATTTTATTTTAAATTTTTCCCATTTACAAGCATCAGCAAAACCATTTTTTTTGACAATTTTATTCCAAGTATTTTCACTTACTGTGTTTGCCACCCCAATTAATTTTTCTTTAGTATAACCTAAATTATTTTTTATCGACTTTAATTGTTTATCATTTTTATCAATCTCTCCATTATTCTGTAATAAACTATTAATCATACCAAAACTAGATTGATATAGCCCTAAAAGATCTTTTAGATCTACTAATATTTCGTTTTTCTTATCCATCAATTCCTCTGATTCTCATACAGTTATTTAAATGCTGCAAATCTATTAAATATATAATTTATAAAACTAAAAAATAGTGCATCAAGATAGTATAAAATTAAAATTTTTCAACATAAAATGGTGTTATTTATAAAACCAAATGTACAAAAAAATAAAATGCTAAATGGGTAATTTGGTAAGTTAAAGTATATTTAATGCTTATAATGCACTAATATCTTCTTGATAATATACGAAAAGACAAGAACAGCACATACCCATAACATAATAGGCAGCCATAAAATAAACAAAACAACAAAAGCTGTCGGAATAAAAGTAATTAAAAATATAAATCGTTTTCTTACTGCACGTTTTACGTCGGCAGCTTTTTTAGGTTCATCCATAAAAATCATCCATTTAAACTAAAAAATATATTATTAACTAATTTAAGATATCAATATATCTGTTTTTATCAATCTCTTAAATTTACACGCCAGTAAAATTAATATTTTGTTATTAATCCATGTTTATTGTTAGTTTCATGTTAAGAATATCACTTACACCTTGATGAATAATAATAACTCATATACATGTTTATATAACTCAAGAGATATAAATTTTAAACAAAATATCAATTGAGTCAAATATTAACCTACAACTTTAAATGAGGTAAAGATGGGTAAAACATCAAAATGTAAATGGTGTGGCATAAAGATTAATTCTGAACACGTAAAAACCTGTTTTGAATGTTGGCAGTTGTTTTACAGAATTGAAGAAAGATTAGAGGTATTAATCTGACGGATAACCATATTGCATTTAGTTGATAGTGTAGTATATTAAAAATAAAAATTATGAGAGATGCACGTACAATTCAGGCAGAAGAATTATTTGAGCGTAGAGTTCAAGCAGTAAAGCTACATAAAAAAGGATTAACTCGTTTGTCAATAGCAGATATAGTTGGAGTCCATCGTAACACAGTCGGTGAGTGGATAAAAGTTTGGAAGCTATCAGGTATTTCATCACTGAAGGTTGGAAAAGGTGGTAGACCTATTGGTAGTGGACGACTTCTTTTCCCACATGAAGAAAAACAAATTCAAAAGCAGTTAATTGACAAATGCCCAGATCAATTAAAGCTTGCCTTTGCACTTTGGACAAGAAAAGCTGTTCAAGAACTTATAGAAGAGTCATTTAAGATTAAGATTTCAATTAATACTGTTGGAGACTATTTGAACAAATGGGGATTTACTCCTCAAAAACCGATTAACAAAGTATATGCTAAAAATGAAGCACAGGTAAGGGATTGGTTAAAAAACCAATATCCTCAAATAAAAAGACTTGCACAAAAAGATAAAGCAGAAATTCACTGGGGTGATGAAACTGGATTAAGAAATGATCAATTAAATGGCAGAGGTTACTCTCCAAAAGGAGTTACGCCGACAAGACAAATAAGTTCAATACGCGAAAGAGTCAATATGATCAGTAGTGTTACCAATAATGGCAAAGTAAGGTTTATGTTTTATAAAGAAACAATGAATAGCGCTCTTTTAATAAAGTTTTTTAAAAGGCTTATAAAATCAACAGATAAAAAAGTTTACTTGATTTTAGATAATTTAAGAGTCCATCATAGTAAGAAAGTTGCAGAGTATTTGAAAGAAAATGCTGTTTATATAAAAGTGTGTTATCTACCAAGCTATAGTCCTGAACTTAATCCTGACGAGTTACTAAATAATGACTTAAAAAGAGCTGTATCTTCAAAGCCAAGCAAGAGGGGAAAAGGTATATTAGAGAAAAATGCTAAATCGCATATGAGAAGCATAGAGAAAAAACCTGCACATGTAAAAAGTTTCTTCCAATGCAAGTATGTTGAATATGCAAGCTAGTTAACTGTCGGAGTAATAGCAGAAAGTATGTTTAAAAAAATAAGAAAAAAAAAGGAAAAGAAAAAACAATAGATATATTCTCGCTGTTTTTTATAGCGTTATTCATTACAATTAAGTGATGAGCTTTCATAAACAGCACTAATTCTAAAATCAAATTATTGAATGAAAAAATACTATGGCAAAATTACTTTAATTTTATCCATACTATTTTTTTCATATCTTTCTTTCGGAAACATATGGCTCCCGGAATATAATTCTGGTGATCAAATAATTAATCACAAATACTATTCTCTAAAATATAACAAATCGACGAAACAGGCTGACTGGGTCGCATTCTCTATCACAAGAGAAATGATAATAAACGGCAAAAATAAGTTAACCTATTTATTTAAACCTGACCCAATAGTATCATCTATAGACTCTTCATCAATAAAAGATTACCTAAATTCGGGATATGTATGCGGACAACTATGTCCATCATTCCTAATGCAAATATCTCCTGAAGCAATGAATGAAAGTTTTTTCATGTCAAACGTCACACCTCAGGATCCATACTTTAACTACTTTATATGGAATACACTAAAATCAAAAATAAGACAATGGGCATTAGAAAACAAAGAAATTTTTATCGTAACAGGTCCGATATTTTATAAATCAAAAAAGAGAACAAAAATAGGAAAAAATGAAATAGTTATACCAGATGCGTTTTTTTGTATCATTTTAGATTTCAAAATATCTAAATCCAAAGCAATTGCATTTATACTTCCGAATAAAAAAACTGATTCTCAATTTCAATCTTACGCTACTACAATAGATCATATTGAAGAAATAACTGGCATTAATTTTTTTCCAGAATTACCAAGATATATAGAGGGAAATTTAGAATCAAAATACGATTATAATCTTTGGAAATAAATTTGGCTCTGGTGAAAATAATATTTCCTTAGCGTAAATTAATTTCTCTAAACTTTTTTCTTTTTTCTAAATCTATTTATAAAATCATACAGAAAAAAATGCTCCCGAAATGTGTATACCTTTTACTGGTACCAGGAGCGTCAAAAGTAATTAAATATGATATAATTAGAGAAAATGGAGAGTTTATGAAGAATGTTTTAATAGCTTTTTTTATTGTATAACTGTATTAGTTTTAATTCTTATAGTATTTAAACTTACCTTTAACTTTACTTGGATAGGTAGACCTGAATGGTGGAGTATTATTATTTTGGCTTTTACGGCAGGGGTTATTGCCTGGTATACTTGGGAAACACAAAAAATTAGAAAATCAGCTAATGAGCAATTAGACAAAGTAAAAAATCAAACAAATATAAATAGAGACATGCTTATCCAACAAGAGAAAAGAGATAGGAGTAATTTATATGAAGAAGTATACTCATTTTTTTATGATTTTATTTTGAACCCTATAAATAATTTTGAAGATGCACGTAAAGGCGCAGAAATAGCACTTAAATTTGATGAGTTATGCACCAAAATTGAAATATTTGAAGATTATCTACTTATCCAGTTTTTTTCAGAAGCCCAACTAGAGTGGGTAAAATACAAAGATAACTTTGATAAGATACAAAAACTAAAAGAAGAAAAAAAACAATTAAGTGTAAGGGCATCGCAAAACCACAATGATAAAATTAACACTCTTACACAAAAAAACTTAAAATTTCTTGATGGCATTGCTATGCTGTCTTCAAATTTGCAGACAAAAAGACATACCCTCAATAAAATCAATAAAGGTAACCCATGACACCACCGATTAATATAATACATCAAACTACATTCTTATGGCTTACACCTGACTGGTGGAATATAATTCTTGTATAAGCAACTTGTATAGCTATTGTCGTTAGTAATTTTTACACTAAAAAAAGAGAATATATTGTTTAATCAAAGAGAAAAATTAATTATTCTGATATCATGTATTATTTGCATGGTAGCGCCAACTATTTATACAATAAATCATATATTATTTTATAATCTAAACTCTCAATCAAGTCTAAATTATCTGCCTCAAAAATATATCTTTTTAGAGTTAGATTTTTTAAAGATTTCTGGTGTAATTTATTTTATTAACCTTTTAATTATGCTTTATTTTGCTATAAAAAATATTAAATATAATCATAAAAGGCGTATTAGTAATAAATTCTTTAAAATATTAGTAGTATTAATTATATTATATTCAATTATTTTCTTTCCAATTACTTCAGCTTATATTTTAAGTCATCCTAATATAAATTCGCTGGTCATTTTATGGAATATCGTTCATTTTATAGGAATAATATTTCCTTTAGCATTTCTTTTTAAAGTTATAACTGAAAAACAATGCTCCTAACATATCAAAACATATCAAAACATCCTCAATCATAATCACTCTTGTTTTTTAGCAGCCCCAACAAATCTACCTCTTCCTTTGAGTTCCATGATACAGCCATAACGTGAACCATCGACACAATGGTTCCATGCGTCAATAGGCTTATTTATTAATCAAATCTCCATCCTTGTTCTCTTTCCACCTGTAGGACTTGACCTCTTTTTTAAGATTTGCACCAATTATATTGAGTCTATATTTCTGCATTGTAACAATACCGTTTACCATAGAATCCTTGCCCTTATCAGAAGCATAAACATTGAATCCGCAATTCCTTAAATCCTGTATAGTTTTAGGCTCGGCACAATCACCCCATATCTTTCTATGATCATTCTTTAAACCTAACTTCGTTAATTCTCCCTCAACACTAAGCTGATTAGGAACATTAAGATTAACTATATTTGTGAGACCTCTTTTATATATCAATTTTTCAGCAGTTTTCTTTTGTATGGTTATCTAAGTAATATGGCATCATCAAAAGAAATTATTCATATAAATTCAAGGCTAAACACTACAAAAAAACAGTGTAGGGTTATTGTATGGGGATGGATAGAAAAATAGGTCTATTTCTAGTTATTAGTGCTTATTACTAGTTTTATCGCTAAGTAGAAAAAATGGTACGCCCATAGGGATTCGAACCCCAAACCTCCTGGTCCGTAGCCAAACGCTCTATCCAGTTGAGCTATGGGCGCGTATTTGGTGCTGCTTTTGTGTTAAAAACAGACTCATAAATTACATTACAATTAGAATTGGTCAAGCAATATTAATGTTTTTATCTATATATTTTTCAAATGAACACATATTATCTAATTATTTTGAAGCAAATCAAGTAGAAATATTTGATTTTATAGAGCAATGCTTTATCTTATATGCCTTTATTGTATTTATAAAGTAAAAGAATAAAAAGTCGGCAAGTAAAGCTGGCAAAAAAAACAAATAATTTAATCAAGATATCTTCACAGACTATTTAGGCTAAAAAATTAGATAAATATCTGCAGCAAAGATGTCGCCAACAAAAAGGAACAGGTAGAGATTATGTCTCAAAAAATCACAATTCAAGATTTAATGGAATCAGGAGTACATTTTGGTCATCAGGTAAAACGCTGGAATCCAAAAATGAAAAACTATGTTTACGGTACAAGAAACGGAATTTCTATTATTGACTTGACTAAAACTATGCGCAGTCTTGCTGAAGCATGTAATTTTCTACAAACTACAGTTTACAATGGCGGAAATATCCTTTTTGTTGGAACAAAACGTCAGGCTCAGGAAATAGTAAAACAAGCTGCAGAAAACTCAGGAATGTATTATGTATCTGAACGTTGGTTGGGTGGAACATTAACAAACAACACAACAATCCGTCAAAGCATCAACAGAATGTATACTATTGACAAAAAAATGGAAAATGAAGGCTCTAAAATGACTAAAAAAGAGCTTGCATCTCTCAATAGAAAATCTAATAAGCTTCACAGAAACCTTGACGGTATAAGCTCAATGAAAAGACTTCCTTCTGCTTTAGTTGTCGTTGATACCTGCAAAGAAGAAATAGCAGTAAAAGAAGCTAGAAAATTGAAAATTCCTATCATCGCTATTGTTGATACAAATGGAAATCCTGAAGAAGTTGAATACCCAATACCAGGTAATGATGATGCTATCAGATCTATTAGAATTATGACTAGTGTTTTAAGTGATTCTATTACTGTTGCTGCTGAATTATATCGTGTTAAAGCTGCTGAAGAAAAAGCTGAAAGAGCTAAAAGAAAAGCAGTTGAAGATGCAGAAAAAGCTAAAAGAAGAGAAGAAAAAAAGCAACAGCAAAGAGCTGCTAAAAAGCCTGCTGCTAAAAAACCTTTTGAAAAAAAAGAAGCTAAGCCTTTTGAAAAGAAAGCTGAACCCAAAATTGCAGTAAAAGAAGAAGTAAAACCTGTGGCAAAGAAAGCTGAACCTAAAACTGCAGTAAAAGAAGAAGCAAAACCTGTTGCAAAGAAAGCTGAACCCAAAACTGCAGTAAAAGAAGAAGCAAAACCTGTTGCAAAGAAAACTGAAACAGCAAAACCTGCAGTAGCAAAAAAAGAAACTAAGCCTGTTGAAAAAAAAGCTGAAGCTAAAAAGGCTGAACCTAAAGCAGCAGTAAAAGAAGAAAAAAAAGCTGAATAATAATTCAACATAATTAATTTTAAAATTAGTATCTGTTTCACTGGATACTAATTTATTTTTTTATAACACAAAGACTTCAAATATTCATAAGGAGATAAAACAATGGCACAAATTAGCGCACAGCTTGTTAGAGAGCTACGTGAAAAAACCGGTGCTGGCATGATGGATTGCAAAAAAGCTTTAGTAGAAGCTAATGGAGATATCAGTGCAGCTGTAGACGTATTAAGAAAATCAGGTATTGCAAAAGCTGAAAAAAAATCTGGCCGTTCTGCTAAAGAAGGTTTAATTTCATCAATCGTATCTGATAATAACGGTACATTGGTAGAAGTACTATCTGAAACTGATTTTGTTGCTAAAAATGATAAATTTCAGGCTTATGTTGCTGACGTTACAAAAAAAGTTAGCGAATTCACCAACCTTAACGATGTAAGCGCAGAAATTAATAATCTAGAAAAAGAGAATTTAATTTCATTAATTGCCACTATTGGCGAAAACATCCAAATCCGCAGAGCTGCTCATTGGGCTGGCAAATGTGCATCATACCTGCATATGGGCGGAAAAATTGGTGTTATGGTTGAATATAAAGGTGATGCAACTAAAGAAGCATTAAATGACATCTGTATGCATATTACTGCTTTTAGTCCTCAATATGTTAGACCTGAAGAAATTTCATCAGAAGTAACTAATAAGGAAAAAGAAATCCACTCTGCTCAACTCGCAGGAAAACCAGCAGAAATGATTGAAAAAATTCTTATTGGCAAACTTGGTAAATGGCATAAAGAAGTATGCTTAAATAAACAACCTTGGGTTAGAGATGATAAATTATCTGTAGAAAAAGCTAATCCTACAATCAGCATCAAACGTTTTGCACGCTGGCAGGTTGGAGAAGAGTTATAGTATTTAATTATTATAATTTATTTTATAGCCGGTTTAACCGGCTATTTTTTTTATATTAAAATCTGATGTTACGTATCAGGTTAGTTCAAATATCCAACGTCCAACACGGAACATTCAATATTCAAGTATTTACCAAAACATTATCTTTAATGTTTATCGAAATATTTTACTTTTTTAAATATTATTAAGTAAAGTAAAGGTAGAAATTTCAATCTTATATTTGTTTTCATTGGTCATTCGATATTCCGTGTTGAGTGTTGAATATTCAAATCTCAGGATCTTAACAGCTAAATAAATTTTTAAGCTAGAAAAAATAATGATCACGTAACGAAAGTTAAAATGTCAAATATTAACCGCATATACATTCATATACCTTTCTGTAACACTAAATGTGATTACTGTGCGTTCCATTCAGTAACTGATTTTAATAAAGAAGTCCTGGAACAATACTTCAAACTCCTTGAAAATAATTTCAAAAAGCAGCAAGGTAAAACAACAGTAATAGATAGTGTTTTCATTGGAGGCGGCACTCCAAGCATCTTATCTGAATATTATATTAATCATTTATTCTTTCTGATAAATAAATATTTTCATATAGCTAAAACAGCAGAAATCAGCATTGAATTAAATCCTGAATCACTATCTAAAGAAAAAATAAAAATTATATCAGCTCATGTAAATAGAATTTCATTGGGGATACAAACATTTAACAAAACTCATAGAAAAACACTTGGGAGAGTGGGGAGAGTAAGCTCTATTTATAAATCAATCGAACATATTTTCGATACAGAAATAGCCAATGTCTCATGCGACTTCATATACGGCATACCAGGACAAAAGATAAAAGATCTAAAATTAGATATAGATACAGCTTTGCAATACCCATTCAAACATATGTCTGCATACAGTCTTACTTTTGAAGAAAATACTCAACTCTCAAATAAAATACTCAACTGTAGTCTCTATGACAGGACATCAGCAAAAATGTGGGAACTTTTACCATATTTTACAGAAAAATATAATTTTAAAAAATATGAAATATCCAACTACTGCATACCGGGATATGAATGTAAACATAATCTAGATACATGGTTCGGAGGAAAATATTTAGGTTTTGGGCCAACAGCTTCATCATTTGACGGTGTTAACAGATGGACTCAGCCTAAGATGAATGAATGGCTAAATAAGCAGCAATCAAGAATAGATAAATTATCCAAAAATGAAAGAATTAAAGAAATCTTCATAATGGGATTAAGAACTGTAGATGGCTGGCTTATTGAAAAAAAAGACAACTACCAAGTTATATATTCTCCATTCTCTATCAAAAGTAGAAAAATAGACGTTCCAAATAGTTTATGGGAAGAAATTAAACCTACATTAGAAAAATTATATCGACAAAACCTTCTTTTATTAACTGATATTTCAGATAATATTTTTAAAATACAACCAACAGAAAAAGGTATGCTCTTCTGGAACGAAATTGGTGTAGAGCTTATTTAATTATTAATAAGAGTAAAAATAACATTATTTGCATATAAAAATACTAGTTTAAATAGCGTTGCACTGCTACTTCATCGCACTGATTAATATTTGCACATTTACTACAGTCATCCCAAATTTTTTCTGGGAACAATCCTTTGTTAACTATCTTAAAATCGGCCCTCATAAAAACATTAGGTCTTCTTGTTAAGGCAAAAACTCTCCATGCTTTTAAATGATGTTTTATATAATCAACAGTTGATACTACAAGTGATGTGCCAATGCCTTTACCTTCATAATCTTTACTGACAGCTAACGATCTTATTTCAAATAAGCCTGAAGAATAATCTTTAATTGAAACACAACCGATATAATTATTATCTAATTCAGCAATAATAAAACTATCAATGCATTTCAATACATTTTTTCTATTTCTAGGCAGAATTAAACCCTTTTTAATATTAGGGTTTAATAAGTCTAAAATAGCATCACAATGCTCAGGGCAAGCTTGGTATATCTCTAAATCATCCATGAAAAAAACAGTATCAATTTATTTTTCTTCCGAAAATTTTCCAATATGACGATATTTTTGATATCTCTGTTCTTTAAGTTTTTCAGAAGATAATTTACTCAAATCTTTTATATTCTTTTTAATTGTTTTCTTTAAAAACTGAGCAGCTTCTTCAAAATGATTATGAGCACCGCCTACAGGTTCTGGCACTATTTCATCTATGATGCCAAGTTCTTTAAGTTCTGTACTTGTCAAACGTAAAGATTCTGCAGCTTTTGGAGAAAATGCACGATCTTTCCATAAAATAGCAGCACAACCTTCAGGTGTAATTACTGAATAATAAGCATGTTCCATAACAAGAATCTTATTACCAACACCGATACCTAAAGCACCACCACTGCCGCCTTCTCCAAGAACTATTGATATAATAGGAACTGATATATCAAACATATCTCTTAAATTTACAGCTATAGCTTCACCAATATGTCTTTCCTCAGAAGCTATTCCAGGATAAGCACCAGGTGTATCAATAAAAGTAATAATAGGAACATTAGAAGCATCAGCTAACTTCATCAACCTTAATGCTTTTCTATATCCTTCAGGATGCGGACAGCCAAAATTTCTATATACGTTTTCTTTAATATTGCGACCTTTTTGTGTACCAATAACCATTATTTTCTGGTCATCAATTTTCGCAAAGCCACCGACAATAGCAGCATCTTCGCCATATCTTCTGTCGCCATGGAGCTGTAAATAATCAGTGAAAATTTCTTCAATATAATCCAATGTGTATGGTCTATTCGGATGTCTAGCAAGCTGAACACGTTCCCATGCTGTCAAATTATGATAAACTTTTTTCTTTGTTGCTTCAAGTTTTTTTGTCAAAACAGCAATTTCATCTGTTACATCAATATCGTTAGAGGCACTTAAATTTTCCAATTCTCTAACTTTAGCTTCCAATTCCATCACAGGTTTTTCAAATTCTAAAACAACATTAACCATAATACGATAATCCTTAAAAAAATTTCACTTGGATGCATAAATACACATCAAGTTCATTTAAATATTATTTTGAACACAAAAATATATAGACTATAAATAATCTTTATAAAAAAATTATACTAAATCAAACAGTTTATACAACAATAAATAAGCTTAATAATATATAATAAAAATAGTTTATTTCTAATTTTCAGAGAAGAATAATAATATTTTAACCCTATTTGTAGTATAAAATATTATTTTAATCTCCTAACAATTCCTCTGCACAATAAGAACTTCTGACCAAAGGAGAACTGGCTACATGCTTAAATCCTATGCTTAAAGCATATTTTTTCCATTCTTCAAAAACATCAGGATGAACATATCTTTTTAGTTTCCATTTATTTGAATTAGGTGGTAAATATTGACCAATAGTTAATATGCTTACACCAACAGCCCTTAGATCATCTAAACATTGAATAACTTCTTCATCTGTTTCGCCCATTCCAACCATTATTCCTGATTTTATCGGTATTTTTCCACCTGACAATTCAGAGGCTTTTTTCAGTATATAAAGAGATTTATCATAATCTGCATGGAGTCTAATTTCTTTGGAAAGCCTTTTAACCGTTTCAAGGTTATGATTAAAAACTGTAGGTTTTGCATCAAGGACAATTTTTAGAGCTTCAAGATTTCCATCAAAATCAGATGTAAGCACCTCAATCAAAGTTTTATCTGAATTGTATTCTCTTATCTTTTTTATAACTTCGGCAAATACAGACGCTCCTCCATCACTCAGATCATCTCTTGTAACACTAGTTACCACAGCATATTTAAGATTCATTTTTTTAACTGCTTTAGCAACTTTATCAGGTTCATCAAGGTCAAGCTTGCCAGGCTCACCATGTGTTACTGCACAAAATTGGCAGTTTCGCGTACAGATATCACCTAAAATCATAAAAGTTGCTGTTTGCTTATGCCAACACTCTCCAAGGTTGGGACATTTTGCACTTTCACACACTGTATGCAGGCCCATTTTGTCTAGAATTTCTGTGACTTTTTTTCTACCTGTGCCGGCATGAGCTTTAACTCTAATCCATTCAGGCAATCTCTGTCTACCTGTTTTTAATATCTTATCATCTTTAGTTTTCAACATATTCTTATCCATAAAGTAACGAATACCATATTCTATTAAAATTCATATTTATTTTACAAATTTAAGATACTATTATATTAAATCAAAACCATATAACATTAATATTTATTTCAATTTTCGACCAAATAATTTAATGTATTCCTTGAAATAGCATTGATTTAGGGATAATTATTATTTTCTCATTGTATTTATAATATTGTTATAAATATGTCTATTGATTACATTATCGATAAATTTTAATTAACATAAGAGCGTAGGAAATAAGATGCTTGATATCAATTTGATCAGAAACAATCCGGAAGAAGTTCGTAAAGCTTTATTAAAAAGAGTTGATAATATAGATTTTTCAGAACTCTTAACTTGGGATAAACAGAAAAGAGAGCTAATCCAGGAAGGTGAAAAATTAAAAGCAAAAAGAAATGAAGTAAGTTCCTCTATCCCGCGTTTAAAAAAAGAAGGACAAGATGTAACTGAACAGCTCAGCAAAATGAAAGTTGTATCAAATAGCATCAAAGAAATTGATACAAAGTTATCAGATGTTTCTAATAAAATTAAAGAATATCTTATTGCTCTGCCTAATATCCCTGCAGATGATGTGGTTGCCGGAGATAAAGAAAACAATGAAGTTCTTAAAGAATGGGAAACTAAACCTGAATTTGCTTTTAAAGCCAAAGATCACATTGCATTAGCAGAACAGCACGGACTTATAGATTACAATCGCGGCGTAAAAATGGGTGGCAACGGTTTTTGGGTTTATAGAGGAAAAGGAGCTATTCTGGAATGGGCAATGTTAAACTATTTTATCCAGGAACACTTAAAAGATGGATATGAATTTATATTACCGCCTCACCTTTTAACTAATCAATGCGGTTTTACTGCCGGTCAATTCCCCAAATTTGCAGATGATGTATTTCATCTTGAAGGTGAAGATGGTAAACCAAGTTCTCATTTTCTTCTCCCTACTTCTGAAACAGCTTTAATTAATTTTCACAGAGATGAAATTCTTAAAGAAAATGAACTGCCAAGAAAATATTTTGCATATACACCATGTTATAGAAAAGAAGCCGGCAGTTATAGAGCATCAGAAAGGGGTATGATTCGCGGACATCAATTTAATAAAGTTGAAATGTTTCAATTCACTAAACCTGAGAATTCAGAATCAGCATTTGACGAACTTATAAATAAAGCCATTAGACTTGTTGAAGGTTTAGGACTGCATTTCAGACTTTCAAAGCTTGCAGCTAAGGATTGCAGCGCATCTATGGCAAAAACATTTGATGTAGAAGTTTGGATACCAAGCATGAATAAATATATTGAAGTATGTTCAGCTTCAAATGCACATGATTATCAGGCCAGACGCGGTAACATTAGATACAAAAACAGTAAAACTGGAAAGAATGAATATATACATACACTTAATGCATCTGGACTTGCAACCAGTAGAATCTTTCCGGCAATACTTGAAAATTTCCAACAAAAAGATGGCTCTATAATCGTACCTGAAGTATTGAGACCTTTCACTAATTTCGATATTATAGAGTAAACTAACAATTAATATTTACGACAAAAACATAATTATATTTGGTAACTTATGAGTGATAAAATAGATAAAGATCCTGAACAAAAAAAAACTGAAGATAAAAATAATATTGCTATAAATAATAAACCAACAACAGCTAAAGATACAGAAATTTCTATTCCTGAAAAACCTGTTGAAAAAATAGTAAACCTTCCGGTTTTACCATTGAACGATATTGTAATATTTCCCTATACATTATCTACTCTTGTTATTGATAATGAAAAAACAATTAAATTTGTGATGAAAATTACTGAAGGTGAAAGGCTAATTGCTCTTTTTCCTGATTTGACAAATAGTAAAGATGATGAAATTAATAGTTTAGAAAACCTTCAAAGCTACAGTGACGGCACAGATTTTACATTTGACACAGTAGCTACAGGGAAACGGCTCCTATCCAAAGTTGGTGTCATGGGAAGAATAGTTAAACTTCTAAAATTCCCTGACAACACTGTACGCGTTCTTGTAAGAGGTTTAAAAAGAATCAAACTCATAGATATTATCACAGATAATCCTATAACTACTAAAGTTGCTGAAATTGAAGATTTGCATGAAAATACGTTAGAGTGTGCAGCAATGGCAAAAAATGCACAAAATCAGTTTCAAGAAATTATTAATATGTCGCCTAATTTTCCTGAAGAACTGAAGGTTGCTATTCTTAATGTTGAAAATTACTCACGATTAGTAGATTTAATTGCTGATACATTAAATATAAACTTTACTGAAAAGCTTAGCATTCTAAGTGTTACAAGCCTGCATGAGCGTCTTCAATTATTAACAATTTTATTAAATCGTGAAGTAGAGGTTTTACATTTAGGCAATGAAATACAATCTCAGGTAAGTAATGCATTAACACAATCACAGAGAGAATTTTTTCTTAGAGAACAGTTAAAAACAATCAAACAGGAACTCGGAGACGAAGATGCAAATCCTGATATTACTGCCATAAAAAAAAGAATGGCAAAAAAGAAATTGCCTGAGGATGTTGTAAAAGTAATAAAGAAAGAGATTGAACGTCTGGAAATAATGCCTCAGGCTGCATCTGAATATCATGTTGCTTACAACTATATCGACTGGATTTTATCAATCCCCTGGGAAGAGTACACAGAAGACAGAAATGATATCAAGAAAGCTAGAAAAATATTAGATGCAGATCACTACGGATTGAAAGATATCAAAGAACGTATTCTAGAATTTTTAGCTGTATTACAGATGAAAGATGATAAGAAATCACCGATTTTGTGTTTAGTCGGTCCTCCAGGAGTAGGAAAAACTTCACTAGGTCAATCTATTGCTAGATCTATGAAACGTAAATTTATACGTATGTCTTTAGGCGGTGTAAGAGATGAAGCAGAAATAAGAGGGCATAGAAGAACTTATGTCGGTGCTCTTCCAGGAAGAATCATACAGGGACTAAAAAAAGCAGGCAGTAAAAATCCTGTTTTTATGCTTGACGAAGTCGATAAATTAGGAAATGATTTTAGAGGTGATCCTTCATCAGCTTTACTGGAAGTTTTAGATCCACAGCAAAATCATGCTTTCAACGACCATTTTCTTGAACTGGATTATGACCTTTCGTCTGTAATGTTTATTGCAACAGCAAATATTCTAGACACAATACCAGGTGCACTATTGGATAGAATGGAAATTTTAAGACTTCCAGGTTACACTCCAATGGAAAAGAGGCAAATAGCAAAAAGATATCTCGTACCAAGACAAATAAAAGAAAATGGTTTAACAAAAGATCAACTTACACTTCCATTAAAAACAATAGATGAATTAATAACATATTACACAATGGAAGCAGGCGTAAGAACACTTGAAAGAACAATCGGTACACTTTGCAGAAAAGTCACAAGAAAAATCATTGAAGAAGAAATTTCCAGAGAAACTAAAACAACTATTAATCCTAAAGATGTAAGAACTTATTTAGGCAGAAGAAAAATTATCCCTGAAGAAATAGAAAGAAAACCTGAAGTCGGTTTATCAATAGGTATGGCATGGACTAGTGTAGGCGGAACCATTTTGCCAGTTGAATGCACAATGATGCCAGGCAAAGGAAGACTTCAATTAACAGGCTCCCTTGGTGATGTGATGAAAGAAAGTGCTCAAGCAGCATTTAGTTATATAAAAAGTAATCATGACAAATATAAAATAAAAAGTGAAATATTTGAAAAGAATGATTTTCATATTCATGTTCCTGACGGTGCCACACCTAAAGATGGTCCATCAGCCGGGATAACAATAACTACTTCTCTGATCTCTCTTCTTACAAATAGAAGAGTTAGGGTAAAAACATCGATGACAGGTGAAATAACTTTAAGAGGTAAGGTTACTGCAGTTGGCGGTATAAAAGAAAAAGTTATTGCAGCAATGCGGGCTGGAATTGATAATATTCTAATGCCTAAACAAAATGAAAAAGATTTAGAGGATATTCCAGACGAAGTTAAAGACAAAATTAATTTTACCTTTGTCGAAGAAGCCTCAGAAGCCATAAAATTTTTATTATTAGATCCTCCAAAAAATAATTAGTGAATTCCCAGCCAAAGCACTGTAATCTAGTGGTTGGCTGGTTCGTAATCAGTAATCGCTAAGAGAATTTAATAGCCAAGAGCTATAAATTTAAACCCAGTAATTAGATCAGTAAAATGAGCAGAACTCCATACATGCCGGTTAAACCTCAAAATGTAAAAGCTATTAAAGTTATTACATGGTGGGGAATGATCATAAATATTATTCTTGCATTCTTGAAGTTTGTTTTAGGTTATTTAGGCAACAGTCAAGCTGTAATAGCAGACGGTTTTCACAGTTTATCTGATACAATAACTGATATTGCAATCATTTTAGGTGTAAAGTTCTGGGCGGCACCACCTGACTCAAAACACCAATATGGTCACCTAAAAATAGAAACAATGATAACTGCATTTATCAGTATTGTCCTTGTCCTTGTTTCAATCGGCATTGCATATGAAGCTATTGTAACAATTGAAGATCATAAAAATCATACTGATTTATGGATAGCTGTCATTGGGCCTCTACTTTCAATTTTTATTAAAGAACTGTTATATAGATGGAATATTAATACCGGCAAAAGAATAAAATCATCTTCATTAATTGCTAATGCATGGCATCATAGATCTGATGCCATAAGCTCATTAATGGCGGTTATCGCAGTCTGCATATCTTTAATTTCACCAAATTTTGCTTTTGTTGATAATATAGGCGCTATAATTGTTTCCTTGTTTATCATTAAAGTAGCATGGGATATACTTGCTCCTGCTATATCAGAATTAACAGATCAGGGAGCATCTGAAAAGGTTCACATTCAAATTAAAAATTTAGCTCTGGAAATTAATGAAGTAAAATATATTCATGCTATTAGAACCAGAAAGGTTGGATGCTTTATATATGTAGATATGCATATTCTTGTCGATGGAAAATTAAGTGTCGAGCAAGGTCATTCCATTTCTGATTCGGTACAAAAAAATCTCATAAAAAATATTCCGGAAATTATTGATATTATTGTGCATATTGAGCCTTACAAAACAGCACATAATAATATATAAAAACTGGATATAGAATAGTAAAATAAAAAATTGAATATTAAATTTTATTTGGGCATATCAGATTAAAAATCATCTTAAAATTTTATTTAAGTTATTCATATTAGCTTTAATAACTTCAGCTTTCACATCCTGCATACATGCTCCCTATACATCAAGAAATCAATTTATCATTACATCGAAACAGGAAGAAAATGAACTTGGAGCAAAAACGTGGGAAGAAATACTCGCAAAAGAAAAATTGTCGGATAATATAGAATACAATGCAGCTATTCAGCGGGTAGGCAAAAATATAGCGAAAGCTGTCAATGATAAATCATGGAAATGGGAATTTAAAGTAATTGACTCTTCTGAAGCTAATGCATTCTGTCTATCAGGAGGAAAAATTGCTGTATATACTGGTATGTTTAAATATATTAGCAATGATGCCGAACTTGCAGCGATACTAGGTCATGAAGTGGGACATGCCATTGCCAGGCATTTTGGTGAAAGGCTAACACAACTTTATACTCAGAAACTTGGCGGCGATATGTTGTCCGTAGGATTAGCTTTAGCAAATTTACCAAATAATTGGGGAACAGTATATGGAATGGCATCTAATTTAGGTTTTATTTTACCTTACAACAGAGAGCATGAATACGAAGCAGACTATATTGGAATAATGTTAATGGTGAAAGCAGGATATAATCCTAAGGCGGCAATTCAGTTTTGGAAGAAATTTTCAAAACTCAGCAATTACGGTTCATTAAAAGAATTTTTCATTACTCATCCGATGGGTAATAAAAGAGTCAAAGAACTAAAATTATTACTCCCGGAAGCCTTAAAAATGTATAATCAAAATTCTGATAAATTAAATTTAGGAAAAAGTATTAATATCCAAGAGTAAATCTACTGTTTATTATCATTGCTTTTATGAAATATATACTCTTCACCATTTCTACTAAAATCAGCTGTATTATTTTTACTATTTAGCTTGTTGGTATTATAACTTTTTTTAGTTAGCAATATGTCTATTCTGTTTACACATATTATTGAAATTCTTAGACATTAAAATAATATATAACCACATATATTATTTGTGATTCCAATACTACTTAGGAAGTGTACATAAATAAATTAAACGATTTTTACAATATATCGTAGTGGTGTTCAAGGAATGAAACTTTTTGCATATTAGGAATATGTGACTAGTTTTATGACACAGGAAACCGCTATGAGATGAAGTAAAACCTTTAAGTTATTTATTTATGCTTCCTTACTCAAATGCACCGTTGCCGGATATGCAAACTATTTTACCATCATCATCTCTAAATGGCCCTTAATTACAATTCATTTTTGCTACGTATATCCAGTTATTACTACTTCCAAATCCATTCTTACTGTTCTTTTCATTTGCCCAGGTAAAAATAAAAAATCGTTTGTAATTAAAGAACAATTATAGTATTTTCTGGTATTCTTATTTTAAAATTGGGGAATAGGGAGAAATTACAATGAATTTAGCTTTGGGGATTTTTACAGTTATTTTAGCAGGAATAGTAGATGGTTCTTATGCAATTCCTTTAAAATTTATGAAGAATGTTGATGACGATAAAATATGGTTTTATTTTTCATGGTGGGCATTTTTAATTATTCCGATATTAACACTTCTTGCTATTAACATACACGTATTTTATTTCCTAAGTAAGGTTGAACTGCCTTATATTTTAATACCATTCCTAATTGGAATCCTATGGGGAATAGGTATGATATGTGTTAGTCTTGCATTCAAAATGATAGGAATTGGGGTTAACTTTGCAGTGCATATAGGTATAGGTACTGCAGGAGGAGTACTTTTTCCATTAATATTCCTTCATTTTAATAAACTCAATACTGCTTTTGGGTATCTTTCTCTCCTCGGGGTAGTGCTTTTTATTATCGGTGTAATCCTTGCAGGAAGAGCTGCTGAAATCAGAGATAAAACTCAGAACAAGTCTACTAATAAATCATCACATTATCTTCTAGGAATTATATTATCAACAATTGGAGGACTTGCATCTTCGATTCAGGGATTTTCTTATGTATATGCAATTGAAGGAATAGGAGCTCAAAATTTGATTAGCAGTAGTAACCAACTTTTCTTCGCTTTACTTCCATGGATTATAATTTCAATTGGAGCATTTATACCTTTTACAATATATTTCTATATTAAAGCACGTAAAAACAACATCAATCTTAAGATTAATAAAACTTCATTATTCAATCATGTTTCAATAATGATCATGGGCATCCTGTTTTTTGAATGCCTTTTCTTATATACTAAATCATCACTTAATTTTGGGAAATTAGGACCGATCATTGCATGGCCACTTTTCATGACCTTCATTGTTTTATCTTCAAATATTTGGGGTTTTATATTTAAAGAATGGCAACAGTGCAATAAGAAAACTTATAAGCTCATCTGGCTTTCAGTTATAATTCTTATTTCTGCAGTTATTGTTGTTTCTATATCAGCAAATTATCAATAACTGAAGGCAATAAGTGGATTGCCGTAATATTCAGTCTGTTTGAAATAGTGATGCTTTTGAACTGCATAACAAAAAGATGGCTTATAGGCTTAAAATGTATGGTCTTAAAAGAAGAGAATGTGAATATTTTGATATTATACTATATGCACAGAAGTTTTAAATACTCTGTTAAAGTTCTCCTTATACATTATAAAAATGGCTTGCTTTTTTAAAATTATTCAACTGGTACTACATTGATTGCAATAAAAATCTAGAAGCGAAAATCATTAACCTTCAATAGTAGATCTACTGTTTATTATCATAGCTCTTATGAAATATATACTCTTCACCATTTCTAGAAAATGTAACTGTATTATTTTCACTATCTAACTTAATCAATTTATATGTATTAATTTCTGAATTAGCATCACCAAATTCCAATGTATCATTTTTATTCAATCTCAATGTTTTATTATTTGTAAGATTTTTTACAACAGCAACAGGTTTATATAAAAAAACAGGAACATCAGGAATAACTGTAAATTTTTCTCCATAAGGATTTGTTAAAATAACTTCAGATTTATCAATCTCAAACATAGCTCCTACGCTAGGATCCAACACCTCTGTAACTTTATCAGCTATATCAATAATTTTATAAGGTATTCCATCCAGTATAACACGATCACCAATCTTAAAAAATTCAGTTATTATTTTCCCGTCTGAATCTGTAATACTCGTCTGAATCGTCCAATTCTTCTTATTACTCCCAAGTTTATTTATCTCTTTTACCACAATTGGAATATGATTTATATCCAGCAAAATCAGATTATGAATTTTTGGATAATTTTTTATATACGAAGCACTCAAAGTTTTGTCTTTATTTTCAACTGAATTTTCATTCATATAATAAACCCAATCCAAATTTTCCGTGTCAAAATTTATGGATAGAAACAAATCTGAAATTTTCTCTTTATTGAGTGAATTATCTGCTGCTTCGGCAATAGAATTTACTAAATTCAAATAGTTATCATAAGAATTTACATTATAATAACTTTGCTCATACCAGTTTTTAACGATTAAATCTTTATTGGCATCAGATTTGTCATATAAATAAAACATCCAATTCGGTTCTGTTATTTTATAATATGGATACAAAAACAGGTTTGAAACAAACGTTTTACTAATTGCACCTTCCGTTGTATCTACTATATGACTAATAAAACTATAATATCTTATTGATATTAAAATATTATTAAAATGCTCTAAAAACCTTTCCCTCATTGCTAAATCCTTTTCATCCTGAGATATATCACGAGTAAAAAATTTCCAGTTAAGCTCATGTGAATCGTCGTATGGATAAGCCAATAAATCAGCAATATATTGTTTATTTAACACACTCTCGGTTTCATCCACTATATCCTCAATAAAATCAAGATATTCTTGAACTGATTTTAAATCTCTATAATTATCATACTTTAAAAACCATTCTTTAATTGCAGCGGTTCGTTTTTCTTTAGATGTCTCATTAATAAAAAACACCCAGTTTAAACCATTAGGATTGAACCCGGTGTGTAAAAGTAAAGCTGAAACAAATTTCTTATTTTGTGCTGCATCCAATTTCAATAAAATTCTATCTAAATAATAATCATCTGAGCCGGCTGACGGTATATAACCTGGTCTTATCTTAAATGATTCTGGTGAAAAAACCTGATAATTTTCACCTTCTATTGGGTTATTTTTCGCATGCTGCATATAAAATATGCCATAAACAGAAAGTATAATTAGAAATAGGAATGACAATGCTAAACCTATAAAATAAGTATGTTTTTTAGTCGATACAGTAATCTTGCTTTGGGGTCTCTCTATCTCAACTTTACCTACAAGTAAATCAACAATGTCTTTTGTAGAATCGAATCTTTCTTCAGGTACTTTATCTAGACAGGATGATAGAATATAATCCCATTTATCAGAATACACCTCATTTTTAGGTAGTTTTTCTATCATTTTTCTAATAATAATTCCTAAAGAATAAATTTCGCTTTTTATAGATTTGCGAGCCCCTTTTTTCTCTTCAGGACTCATATATTCACTATCAAAAACTATAGGATTCAAAGGCATACTTAACGCAAAATCTACAAGATAAATTTTCCCTTCTGCATCAAATAAGATATTCGACGATTTCAAATTACCGTGCAGAAGTCCCATACCTCTAAAGCTATGAACAAAAAAGAGAACCCCGCATAAAGAAATTGTAATATTATAAACGTCTTCCTCTGTAAAACTTTTTTTAGACATTAATCGATGCTCAAGGGAATCAGGTTTTCCACCTGGTCCTGTAATATAATCCATAATTAAGTAACAGAGTCCTGATTCTGCATCTTTAAAGTATTTTGCTTTTAGGATATCAGGATTATCAAAACCATTTAATAAAAGAGATAGATGCTCAAGTGCACTCTGGAAAGATCTGTTTTTCGATAAATTTGGAGGGAAAAGTTTTAGTGCATATTTTTCTGCACTAAAAATATCATTAATATTCTCAGCAAGATATACCTCACCTAATTTTCCTGTTCCAATAGATGAAAGAAGTTTATATTCACCAATTATTTTTAAATCACTATGAAATTCATCCATCTATTTAAAGCCATAAATTAAAAGTTAGTTAATTAATAAAATGCAATATATCATAATTTATAAAAACCGTTTAATATAATCATATTAGTATTATCAAAAAATCTAGTAATGATATTATTTTGAAAAAGTATTATATTGCTGTAGTTTATATCCTTATATAGAAATAATATAATATTTTATTATAAATAAAATCGCTTTATTTTATTATTTTCAACATTATGTGTTTAATTATCTTGGTCATTCGGTTATCTGTTAATTTTGTTATTTGCAATAAAACCACCTGCAACTAACCAAATCGCCAACGTTACAACTTCCAGCTCAGCTGGGTTAGGTATTAATTAATTTTATTATGATAGATTTTCAAAAAATTTCAAAAAGTTATTCAACTCAGGATCTGCTTATTAATGTAAGCTTTAGGATCAACAGTGGGGAACATGTTGGTATTGTTGGTCCTAACGGTATTGGTAAAAGTACAATATTCAAAATGGTAACAGGTGAAGAAGAACCTGATAGAGGAGAGATTTCAATTCCAAATAGCTACAGGGTCTCATATCTGAAACAAAATATAATTATTGAAGATGAAAATATTTCATTACTTGACTACACCGTGGATGCTATTCCTGAGCTAACTGAAATACAGAAACACATACATGATTTAGAAAATAAACTAAAAGAAAATATTTCCGACGAAAGTAAAAATAAAATACTTGATAATATTGGTATCTATCAGAACAAATTTGAGCATTTAGGCGGATATACTATTAATAATGAAGCAAAATCTGCATTAACAGGGCTAGGTTTTGTACCAGAGAACCTAAATAACAAATTAACTTCATTTAGTGGTGGCTGGCAGATGAGAGCCTCTCTTGCAAGAGTACTTATTGCAAATGCCGAAATTATGCTACTCGATGAACCATCAAACTACCTTGATATACCTGCAATTGAATGGTTGAAGAAATTTTTAAGCAGTTATCAAGGCACTCTTCTTTTGATTTCTCATGATAGATATTTACTTAATACACTAACGAGAGTTACTTTTGAACTTAATGCCGGGAAAATCACAAAATACGCAGGCAATTATGAATATTACGCAAGAGAAAGAGTATCAAGAGGCGATCAGCTCCAGGCAACAAAACAGAATCAGGATAAAAGAAGAAAAGATATAGAAAAATTTGTAGATCGCTTTAAATACAAAAGTTCAAAAGCATCACAGGTTCAAAGCCGAATTAAAATGCTTGATAAAATGGAAGAAATCATCATTCCTGAAACTATAAATTATACAGGAAAAATCACACTGCCAGAACCGCCTAAATGCGGACATGAAATCATGCGCCTAGAAAATGCCAGTTTTTCGTATGACAAGAAAAAACTAATTCTAAAAGATATTGACCTAAGAATAGAAAATGGAGAAAAAATAGGTGTTATAGGATATAACGGAACAGGAAAAACTACTCTGTTAAAACTCATAGCAGATGAGCTCAGTCTCACTTCTGGTAAAAGAGTGCTTGGACATCATGTTGTCTTAGGTTATCAGGCACAGGATTTTTCTGATATACTGCATCCTGAAAAAACTGTTTACGACATTGTTAATTCTGTCACCTCAAATAAATCTAACATAAGAAATATATTAGGTTCGTTTGGTTTCTCTGGAGAAAACGTTAATAAGCCATGCAAAGTATTAAGCGGAGGAGAAAAAATCAAACTTCTCTTTGCCCGTATTTTTGCAAATCCGCCAAACTTAATTATACTTGATGAACCTACCACGCATTTAGATTTAAACACAAGAGAGACTCTTCAAAAAACTCTAAAACAATACAAAGGGACTGTCTGTTTTGTCAGCCATGATATAGAATTTTTAAAAGGTACTGCCTCAACAATCATTCATATTTCACAAACAGCAGAATTGAAAAAATATTACGGTGACTACAACTATTATCTTGAAAAAACTTCTGATGAAAAAGAGAAGCTAAACCAAAAAGATATAAAAAAAACAATCTCCGGTGAAGATAAAAAATTTATAAGACAGCAAAAGGCAATGCTCCGACAAAAATATTCAAAAGAAAAAAATAAACTGGAAAAAGAAGTCAATAAACTAGAATTACAATTAGAAAAGCTTGAAACAGAAAAAGATGAAATAATCGAAAAGCTTTCCTTAAATAGTGATACCAATAAAGATTTTCAAATCTTAAATAAAAAGCTAAACGATATATATATTTCTATCCAGGTAATATCAGAAAAATGGGAAGATCGTTCAACTAAACTTGAAGAAATTACAGAACAGGAAAAACAGGAAGCCGACAAATTAGAAGAACAATTCTCTTAAATCTCAATTTCTAAACTAATAATGAAAAATACAGCAAGAGATATTTTCATACTAACTTAAAACCTAATACTTACAACTTAAAACTATTCCAATGAAAGCATTAATACAGAGAGTATCAACAGCAGCAGTAAGAGTAGAAAACAAAATAGTCGGTCAAATTAATAAAGGCTTTGTAGTACTACTTGGCATTACTCATAATGACACAAAGAAAGAGGCTCTCTTTGTCGCCGATAAAATTGCTAATTTAAGAGTATTCGAAGATGATAATGAAAAAATGAATTTATCATTAAAAAATGTAAATGGCTCCGCTTTAGTTATCTCACAATTTACACTTTACGGTGATGCCCGTAAAGGCAGACGTCCAAGCTTCACCGAAGCTGCAAGACCTGAGAAGGCAATTCCACTATATGAGTTCTTTATTAAAGAAATGAAGAAACAAAATATACCTGTAGAGTCAGGTGAATTCGGAGCACATATGAACGTTGAAATCCACAACTCAGGACCTGTAACAATTATGATAGAGAAAAATCATGTGTAATTTTTAATTGTTAATTTTGTTATGACATGCTATAACAGCCTATACAGAAAAGTAATATAAATTCTCTACCTTAAACTTGTATAGCTAAATTGAATAATAAAATCGCATCTCATAAAAAACCATTACTGTATACAACAGTATATCTCACTATTATAAGCGTCATCTTTTTTCTCATTGCAGTCGCCAGTATTATAGATAAATCAGCAACAATAGATGAACCCATAATTATTGCCTCTGGAAATCATTATCTCAGAACTCATAATAATTATGTAAATGCAGAAAATCCTCCTTTGTTAAAATCAATACTGGCTTTGCCTACATATTTTATAGAATTGAATCCGGTTAAAGATTCTCAAAAATATAATTACACATACAGTCCTCATAAAATCCACAATTACGGGGCCGAATTCCTATTCAATAACAGTTTCGAATTAATTCTGCTATACACTAGAATTATCAATATTTTATTCGGTTTATGCACAGCATTTGTAGTCTATTTTTTATTAAGGCTGTTTTTTAATCATTCATGGTCATGTCTTGGATTCACTGTATTTCTTTTACTACCGAATTTCATTGCAAACACCAGACTCGCAACTGTAGATGTCGGCATAACATTATTCATGACACTCACCTGCCTATTTTATTATTATTCCTTTAAAAATGATAAATTAAAAATGGTATATTCTAACAGGCATTTCACTTGCTGCGGCACTTCTTACAAAATATACAGCCATTCTACTTATTCCAATATTAATTTTACAGCTTATAAGCAGCCTTATATATGAAAAGAATAAAAGGCATAATACAGTTAAAAAGATATTAGCTTTCCTGCTAATTATTATTTTGTCAATATTCCTAATTAACCTGTTTTATTATTTCAGCAGTGATATTTATGCAGGTAATACTGTTTTTATAAGTAAATACTTCACACTATTTCCATGGTTCACGCAGCTAATATCATCAATTATACCTTATAGTTATCTCAAAGGATTTGATATTGTATCATATTTAAACACGAGTCAATATGCTAATATTTTCATGGGAAAACTTTATAGACATGGAGAAAGTTGGTGGTATTATTACATCATCATTTCTTTATTCAAAATACCAATACCTATAATAATACTATTTTTTATTGGCTTCTTTGCGATCATTAAGAGATATTTAAAAAAATGGAAATTCTATTTTTTTCTAATTCCTCCATTAATTATAGTATTTGTATTCAGTTTTATAGCCGGCAGGCAGTTAGGCTTGAAATATCTTCTTCCAGCTTATCCTTATTTAATCGTCGTAGTTATATATGCTGTACGAGAGTTATTTAAGAGAAAAATGCTGTTTAAAATTTTATCAATATTATTAATTGTCTGGCTCATAATAGACAACATCACAATTTATCCAATTTATCCAAATTATCTTACTTATGTTAATCAATTTTTTATAAATAGAACCGAGGTTAGAAAATATTTTGGAGATGTAAATCTGGATATGGGACAGGATTTACCAAACTTAAAAAAATGGCTGGTAAAAAATAATAATCCTCCGATTTATTTCTTCTACTATGGTCCGACAAGATTGCATGATTATGGAATCAAACAATCAACTCACCCCGAATATGTTGCTGTAAGTGCTACAATGTTTTATATAAGTAAAAACAATAAAATGATTCAGCTATTAGAAAAACAAACACCGCTGCTCATCCTAAACAATACAATATACATATATAAAATTTCAGATAGGAAAAAAGATTAAAATATAGGAAAGTAACATATCAATAAGCTCATATATCGTTTATTATAAAGATTAATATTTGTGTATTAATGACATAATAATGATCATGTAAGTATCGGATACTCTTTTATGAAGAAAATAGTAATACTCGGTTCAACAGGCTCAATAGGAAAAAGTACAATTGAAGTTCTGAGAAACCTGAAAGACAAATTTGAGATATACGGCCTTGCTGCCAATAATAATATAAACCTTCTTGCAGAGCAGGCTAAAGAATTTGGATGTAAAAAAGTAGTTTGCAACGACAGTCTTGTAAACAAATTACAGGAAACTATTTCTGAAGATAGTGAAATAATGTCAGGTATAGATGGAATGATTAAACTCTCAACTGCTCCTGAAGTAGATATCGTTTTGTGTGCCGTTGTAGGAACTGCAGGATTATTCCCTGTTTTAGAGGCTATTAGAAAGAAAAAAACGATTGCTATTGCCAGCAAAGAAATACTTGTCATGGCTGGTGAACTTGTCATGGCTGAAGCTAAAAAATATAATGTAAAGATGCTTCCTGTCGATAGTGAACACAGTGCTATTTTTCAATGTCTTGATGGCAAAAAACATTCTGATATATCAAAAATAATATTAACTGCCAGTGGAGGTACTTTCAGAACATCTTCACTGGAAGAAATGAAGAATGCAACCTACCAACAGGCATTGGCTCATCCTACCTGGAACATGGGTCCTAAAGTAACCATTGATTCTGCGACATTAATGAATAAGGCATTAGAAATAATTGAGGCTTACTGGCTATTTAATATTCCAGCAGAAAAAATAGAGGTAGTGGTACATCCACAATCAGTTATACACTCAATGGTAGAATTTATAGACGGAACAATCCTTGCCCAAATGAGCGTTACAGATATGAAATTCCCAATACAGTATGCACTGACCTATCCGGAAAAAACAGGCGGTTTAAAGAAATTATCTTTTAGTGATGTTGGGACTTTGACCTTCGAAAAACCTGACAGGAACAGATTCCCAAGTCTTGATATAGCTTTCAATGCTATTAAGGAAGGCGGAACAATGCCTGCTGTAATGAATGCCGCCAATGAAATAGCTGTTGAACGTTTCAGCAAAGGAGAAATTTCTCTGCTGAATATATGGGATATAATAAAAACTGTTATGTCAGCTCACAAAGTAGTCAAAAATCCTTCTCTTGAAGAAATAATATATGCAGATAACTGGGCTAAGAAAGAAGCAGAAGAATTACGAGTTTCAAATTAGGAATTACGAATTATCATTTAGCGTCTTGTCAATTAACAATTATTAAATAATCGGAGATACAGTATAAGATGGAAAATATTTTAAAGAAAAGATTAACAGATGAAGTTCTTATTTTCGATGGTGGAATAGGTACTGAAATATATAAAAGAAATTTTTTTATTAATACCTGTTTTGAAGAACTATGTATCAGTGCACCAAATATTATCGCAGAAATTCATAATGAATACAGCAATGCAGGTGCTGATGTTCTTACTACAAATACTTTCGGTGCTAATAAGAATAAATTATCAAAGTTCGGTTTTGGTTCTAAAGTAGATGAAATAAACAGAGCAGGAGTAATTCTCGCCAGAGAAAACAGCACTGCAGGTACGCTTATTGCCGGCTCTGTAGGTCCAATAGGCGAAATCTCTTATAATAGCGGCATTACAGATGAAAATATCATAGATATGCTGACAGAACAGATAATCGCACTGAAAGATGCCGGTGCTGATTTTATTACGTTCGAAACATTACCGTCTGTAAAAGATGTTAAATATTCACTTGAAGCCGTTAAACGTGTAAAAGATATACCTTATATAGTAAGCCTTACAGTCTCACGTGATGGTGTAACATCATCAGGAGATTCTTTAAGAAAGCTTTTAACACCAGTTACTAAAACAGAAAGAAAACCAACAGCTATAGGTTTAAACTGCGGCATTGGTCCGGAAGGACTTCTAAGTGCTTTGGACAAACTTATGAAAATTTGTCACTATCCAATAATAGCCCAGCCAAACGTCGGAACACCACGTAGTATTGACAACAGAACTATTTACATGACAAGTCCAGAGTATTTTGCAACATACTCACTAAGATTTGTTAATCTAGGCGTAAGAGGAATTGGTGGTTGCTGCGGTACTAGCCCTGAACATATTAAGGAGTTAGCCAACACGATAAAACCAATCACCAAAAATGCGTTTTCAGAATCTGTAAATTTAGAAATTTCTGAAGACATCCTACAGAAACCTACTCCATTAAAAGAAAAATCTAAACTAGGTAAAAAGCTTGCAAATGGTGAATGGATTAAAACTGTAGAAATAGTACCTCCTCATGGCTACAATCTTGACACTATTATTACAAAAGCTATCAAATGCAAAAAAGCTAATATAGATGCAATTAATATACCTGATGGTCCGAGAGCAAGTTCAAGAATGTCTCCTATTATTACTTCACTTATGATTCAAGAGAAAGCCGGTATTGAAACAATACTTCATTTCTGTTGCAGGGACAGAAATCTTATAGGGATGCAGTCTGATCTCCTTGGCTGTGCTTCAGCAGATATTAGAAACCTGCTTTTTATAACCGGTGATCCTCCAAAATTAGGGCGTTACCCCAACGCCTCTGCTGTTTTTGATGCAGATTCCATAGGCATGGCTCAAATCCAGTCAAATCTAAATAAAGGTGTGGATTTAGGCGGAAATAGTATAGGCAACAAAACTGAAGCTCTTATTGGTGTTGGTGCAGATCCAAATGCAATTGATATTAAACGTGAAATAACTAGAACCGTACAAAAAATAGAAGCCGGTGCAGAGTTTATTATCACTCAACCTGTTTTTGATGTTAAATCGCTTTTAGAGTTCATAGAAAAAATTGCAAAATATAATATACCTGTTATAGCAGGTATATGGCCTTTGGTAAGTTATAGAAATGCTGAATTCATGAAAAATGAAGTTCCAGGTGTTGTCGTTCCTGATTCTGTAATGAAACGAATGGCTTCTAAAAACACGAAAGAAGAACAGAGAGATGAAGGAATATTGTTGGCAAAAGAAGCTGTTGCACAAATCAAAAGCTCAATTCAGGGTATCCAAGTAAGTGCTCCATTCGGTAACGTAGATACATCTTTGAAAGTTTTTGATGATTAAAGGAAATAATAATTTTAGAAATATAGATGTAGAACTGATTTCAGTTCTACATCACATGATTTACAGCAATAAAGAAATATTATCACTAATAGGTAGAGAGTTCATAAATACAGAAAAAACATTAAACTCACGTTCAAATCAACTTCCTTATGCTACAAGAAATATTATAGTTCGCCAGAAAAGTTTTGTCCCAAACTAATTTTGAGGTATAATTTCGACTATTTAGCTTTATAATATCGATTCGAAAATTATTCAAACTCTAACATGCAGGTTGATCATGGTCGAATC